>ULUL01058120.1_pt1 | contig 19630 bp, 18 predicted proteins | sample 1958481 | NCBI WGS metagenome assembly ULUL01 (sample SAMEA4835759, study PRJEB28245) | human gut metagenome | biome: gut microbiome; material: fecal sample | place: Denmark | collected 2008 | reverse complement strand
GTAGCAGAATTAGGTACAAAGTTCAACACCCGTCTTCTCACTGTTATTTTCGGTAAGTCCAGTACACGTAGTTTTGCATTTACATTAGCAGAAGTATTAATTACTTTAGGAATTATCGGTATTGTTGCAGCTATGACTATGCCAACACTTATTGGCAAGTATAGAAAACAAGAAACTATTGCAAAACTTCAAAAGGTTTATTCTACTCTTAACCAGGCTCTGAAACGCTCAGAAGTCGACAATGGCGATAAAAAATATTGGCCCCAGAGGTTTTGATATCGGCAACAAAAATTACTTCAATACTTACTGGGCACCATACTTAAAAGTTGTTAAAGTTTGCAAGACATATAAAGATTGTGGATACAACCGTTCAGGACCATGGACTTATTTGAACGGCACAGAATGTCCAACCAGTGTTGCAGTACCTGCCGAACGCACAACTATTTATCTGCCTGATGGTATTTTAGCTGTATTTTTAACTTCTACCATTGATGGCGAAAATGGTGAGCTAGTTCCTGTTGAGTATATTATAATTGATTTAAACGGCGGCAGAGGTCCAAATACTTTTGGAATTGACACTTTTTATATTGTAATAGTTGACAATAATTTAGCTAAAGGCATTATGCCGCAAGGATACAACCAACCTCAAGATTTAATAAACACTAGTTGCAGCAGTAACGGAGACGGAAGTTACTGTGTTGCAAAAATTATGCATGACGGATGGAAAATAACAGAGGATTATCCATTTAAATAATCCTCTGTTTTAATATTCAAATTTTTTAAAATCTTATATAACCGGCACGTCAACGGGTTCTGTTAGAATTACGTTTAAAACATCGCCGGCATTAAGGTTTACATTTTTGCCTTTGCGTATTGCATCAGCAACAGCCTCATATACATAATATCCGGCACCACCAATACCGCCGCCAATTGCACTCACCGGAAGCGTTATAATCCTCAAATACCCGCCGGCAACGTCTTCAAATGTATCATCCCCCCAATCGGTTGCGGTTTTAGCTATTTTAACTGTTTGATTCCAATTTTCTTTCATTGCATCGCCATACCCACGGGTTGTTGTAATCCCCCCATCACTTGTAAGATCAGGTCGGCCAACGATGGACAACGTTAGAGGGAGCTGTCTTCCATTAGGCGTTACGATATGATCAAAGTCCAAGTACAATACGGCCCCTCTAGAAAGTCTTCTAGCTTCTGTAACCTTGCCAATACTGCCTCTTACCAAAGACCCAGAAGGCAAAATAACATCAGAATCCGCCATTTGATCATTCAACAAAACTGCTTGAAACGGCACTCCTTGTCCCGCTACTGTTGTAACCGGTGTCAGCAGTTGAAGCGAAAACTGAGTTCCAGCCGGAATTCTTTTTGTTTTTGCATTAGCATTAAACGGTGCCGCAAAAACAGACGCCGCAAATATAAACAGTGATACAATCACACTCAATAATTTTACTCTCATAATCTCCTCCTTATTTAGGGTTTTAGAATTAAAGCTATTTTAGCCTCATTTATAAAAAATGTCAAATGTTAAATATTTGCAATTGAGCAAAACAACTGATATGATTTACATATGGGCAGAGAAGAAAAAATTGCAGAATTAGAAGAAGTGTTATCAAAAAATAATACGGATTACAAAACTCGACGTAAACTCGCTGTAATGCTTTTGGACAGCGGATACACTGAAGATGCAATGAAACATTTTTTATATCTTTCAAAGATTTTCCAAGAAGACAGCGGAATTTTTTATAATCTTGGTATTGCTTATGAAAAAATGAAAAGTTTTGAACTTGCAAAGGAGGCTTACGAAAAAGCAATTGAAATTTCCCCGCAAGATACTGATGCAATATACAACTTAGGGCTGGTATTGATTGAATTAAAGAATTACACCTATGCAATAGAGTGCTTTGAAAAAGTTCTTCAAGAAGACAATGAGGATTCAAATTCATACTTTAACCTTGGAATTTGTTATTTAAAAAAAGATGATTTAGTTAATGCTATGATGAATTTTCAAAATACTGTTGATTTGAATGATAACGATATTTACGCGCATTTTTATATCGGTAATATTTTTAAGGCAATGGGGGATTTAGATTCAGCACGGGAGAAATTCAATAAAGTTCTTGAGATTTCGCCGGATTATAGCTGGGCATATTACAATCTTGCTGTAATTGATTGGGAAAGCGGAAATATTGCCGAAGCACTTGAAAAACTTGATAAAACTCTTGAATTAAACCCAAAAGACATTGACGCTTATATAACTTACGCCAAAATACTCTCTAAGCAAGGGAGTTATGAAAGCGCAAAAGAAATAATTCAAAGAGCATTAAACTTGTGCGGCAAAAACGGCAACTTATATTACATTATGGCACAAATCGAAAAACACTTGGCAAATAAAGATGAATGTTTGAAATTTTTGAATTTAGCCCTCGAAAACAGTGCAACTCTTAATACTAATATCAAATTCGTTGACAAGCAGATTAAAACTCTTTCATAAATTTTTATGTTAAAATAAACGTATCGAAATAAAATAGTGAAAGAGGTTAAAAATTATTATGAAAATGTCAAAGTTATTTGTTCAAACACTTAGAGAAAACCCTTCTGATGCTGAAGTTGTTTCTCATAAAATGCTTGCACGCGCAGGTTATATCAAAAAATTAACCTCAGGTGTATACAGTTATATGCCTTTGATGTGGAGAGTTTTGAAAAAGATTGAAAATATTGTACGCGATGAAATGGACAAAGCAGGCGCCCAAGAATTGTTAATGCCATTTGTTCAGCCGAAAGAACTCTGGGAAGAATCCGGCAGATGGGAAGTTTACGGACGAGAACTAATGCGCCTTAAAGACCGCCACGATAGAGAAATGTGCCTTGGTCCAACACATGAAGAAATCATTACATCCATTGGCCGCGATGGACTTAAATCATATAAACAATTACCTGTTAATCTTTACCAAATTCAATCAAAATTCCGTGATGAAGTCCGCCCTCGCTACGGATTGTTAAGAGGCCGCGAATTCATTATGAAAGACGCATACAGCTTTGATATTGATGAAGAAGGACTGGATAAAGAATACAAAAATATGGCGCAGGCTTACAAAAGAATTTTTGAACGCTGCGGACTTGATACTAAAATGGTTCAATCAGATTCTGGTGCTATCGGCGGTAGTGTTTCTCACGAATTCATGGTAATCACTGACACTGATGCGGGCGAAAATGATGTTTTCTATTGCAATGCTTGCGATTATTCGGCAAACTCAAATCACGCGGTATCAAAATTACCTGAAGCCGTTGTTGACGGCAGTCAATACTTTGCTGAAACAAAAATAATTGATACTCCTAATACGCACTCAATTGAAGAATTAAGCGAGTTTCTAAAAATTCCGTCAACTCTGATTTTGAAATCACTTGTTTACATAATCGACAAAAAGCCTGTGATAGCTTTAATCAGAGCGGACAAGTCCATTGAAGAAACCAAATTAATGAACGCAGCAGGCGGTATTGATATACGCATAGCGTCTTCCGCGGAAATCGCAGAATTAATGAATGAAAAAGGCTTCAATGCAGAACCTGGCTTTATCGGCCCGAAAGGGATGTCAGGCCTTCAAATTATCGCTGATGAAACAGTGAAAGATATGAAAAACTTTGTTGTCGGCATTAATGAAACTGACAAACACCTTGTAGGTGCAAATCTTGATGAAATTCTGCCTGAAGATATTAAATTTGCGGATATAAGGCTTGTAGAGCGTGGCGAATTATGTCCGGAATGCGGCAAACCTTTATTTGTAACAAAAGGCATCGAAGTTGGAAATATCTTCAAACTTGGAACAAAATATTCTAAACCTATGAACGCTGTTTACACAGATGTAAACGGAAAAACTCACCCTTACGTTATGGGCTGCTACGGAATAGGTATTTCAAGAACAGCCGCTGCCGCTGTTGAAGCACACTATGACGAGCACGGCATAAAATGGCCTATTGCAATCGCGCCTTATCACGTAGTAATTGTGCCTGTAAATATACAAGATAAACTCCAGATGGAAACGGCTGAAAAGATTTATTCAGAACTTCTTGACGCTGGTGTCGAGGCTGTTCTCGATGATAGAGACGAAAGAGCAGGCGTAAAATTTAAAGATGCGGATTTGATAGGTTTTCCATACCGCATTACAGTTGGAAAGACTATTAACGAAGGGTTGGTAGAGTACAAGGTTCGCGAAACAGGCGAAATGGAAAAACTTCCCCCTGATGAAGCAGCAAAACATATCATTGAAATTGTTAAAAATATAAAATAACCCAAAAGGCGGAAATTAACTTTCCGCCTTTTTTAATATAGCCCAACAGGATAAGGATAATCGTCCAGTTATTGTATTGTATCCAGGTAGAACAAAAATTGCGCGGGTGTCGCGTCGTTCTGTCTTAATGATTTTAAAATGTTTACTTATGTATGTCATAATTTAAACTTATTAACTCTTTAACTTTTTAACTATTATCATTATACCTTATTTTTTTTTACTTTTTTCAACCCTCAATTTTTTGATTGGCGTTGATGTCTTTCATAGAAATATTGAATTTCAAAAGACAGTATCCGCCAATTACCGTGAGCATTACAGCCAATATCATCTGATGAACAGTAGAAATTGCCAATGCTGTTGACTTTTCAATCCCGAAAATTCCAAGCGCCATAATGTACGCAACCTGGTAAGGCCCCAAAAACACCGACGTTGAAGGCAGCATTGTTGAAAATGATATTAAACTTATAACAAACAAGCCTGCCGCAAAACCAAGACCAAGGCCAAAACTATCAACTATTAAATATGCAACATAAGCTTCGATAATCCAAATTACGATAGATGTAAAGACCGCTGCAAATGTACAGCCAAAGTTATCCAGTACTTCAAATCCTTCCATAAATGAATTTGTGTGCGCACATATTTTTTCTATAAAATTTCTACTTGGCTGAACAATTTTTTCTGGCAATTTTTCGGCGGCAATAACAAGTTTTTCACAAATCCAACTAATCTTATTGAATTTGAAAACAATATAAAAGACTATCAAGCTTCCCACAAAAAGCGCGCCAATTCCATATGCAAGGCGCAATATCCAATCATGGCGAAAATATATTAAAATTGCACTAAGCAGAATTCCAAATACACAAATCCCATCCAAAGTCCGCTCAAGAATTATTGACCCAAATACTTTCATTTTCTTTTCATTTTTTACTGCCCCAAGGTAATACGCACGATAAACATCCCCCGCACGCGCCGGCAAAAACACGTTCAGCATACTTCCCACTGTAAAAACTTCACCCAAATGCAAAGATGAGTACTTTGGATTGTTAAGCAAAAGCGCTTTCCAGCGAATGCCCCTCAGGTACAGCGTTGAAATGTACAACGGCACAATCAGCCATATGTTTTTAAAATTAAACTCCTTAAATGTTGTAATGAGTTCTTTTACATCAATTTTATAAAAAATCAAAACCAGCAGCAATATCGTAACAACAAGCGCTAAAATCTTTTTTTTATTCATTTTAATAAGACTTCTCCAAAACAGAATTGTGTGCCATTAATTCCAATTTATCATCTAACGGTTCTAAAAGCATTTTTTCACCATATCTTTTTTCCAGCGAAAGCCTAATTAAATAATCTGCAAAGTGGGGGTTTTTAGGCAGCAAAGACCCATGAAGATAGGTTCCGAAAACATTTTTATACCTTGCCCCCTCAGTCTTATCCTGACCGTTATTTCCATTGCCTACGGAAACAATAGCCAAAGGTTTGGTTTCGCCTTGAATATATGTAAGCCCGGAATGATTTTCAAATCCAACAAGAGTTTGAGGAGTTAAAAAATCCGTGTGCTCCGTAACATTCCCAATAAATCTTTTTTTACCGGCTGTTGTGTATGCATCCAAAAGCGAAATCCCGTTTAATTTATCACCGACAAAAGGCTGGTAGTAATGTCCGAAAAGTTGATACCCGCCGCATATTCCTAAAAACACTGCGCCTTTGTCCCTTTCTTTTGTCAAAAAATCCTTTTGTTTATACAGTTCTGCGGCAACCGCAACCTGCTCTTTATCCTGGCCTCCGCCTATGAAATACAAATCATGGGGGGTTATTTCATCTCCAAGATTAACCTCATCATAAACAAACTCTATATTGCGCCAGTTTGCCCGCTGTTTTAATGTTATTATATTTCCCTTATCACCGTAAAGGTTCAACTGTTTTGGATAAAGGTGTGCTACGGTTAACTTCAACTTTCTCTCCTCCAATGCGTTAATTATATCATAAATTCTTTTGATGTATAATTTGTAATATGAATGAAACATATTTAATCGACACACACTCCCACATAAACATGATAGAAGGACTTAGCTTGGATGAAGTAATTCTAAACGCGTACGATGCCGGGGTAAAAAAAATTATAGTGCCATCGGCATATCGAAATGACATAGATGTTGTTATGCAATTAGTTGAAAAATACGAAAATGTATACGGCTATTTGGGAATTCATCCCTCTGAAGTAAAGGATTTTGATGACAGTTTACTCGAAAGAATTTCCGATCTTGCCAAAAACCCTAAGATACTCGGCATTGGAGAAATTGGGCTGGATTATTATTGGGACAAAAGTTTTGTTGATTTACAAAAAGAGGTTTTTATAAAACAAATTAAGCTTGCAAATGCACTGGATTTACCTATAAATATTCACGATCGAGAGGCGCACAAGGATACGTTTGATATTATTCAAGAGCACAACAAAAATTCAACAGTAATAATGCACTGCTTTTCCGGAAGCCCCGAGTTTGCGCTTGAATGTATAAAAGCAGGTTATTACATAGCGCTTGGCGGTGTTGTAACATTCAAAAACGCAAAGAAAATGAAAGAGGTGGCCGCTCAAATACCTTTAGACCGCCTCCTTTTAGAAACCGATGCCCCTTATTTAACACCTGTACCGCACCGCGGAGAAGAAAATCAGCCGGCATATGTAAAATTTGTTGCACAAGAGATTGCAGCAATACGCGAAATAACGGTTGAAGAAGTTGCCAACGCAACAACTGTCAATGCGGACAGAATTTTGTTCTCAAGATGTTAATTTATCTTTAAAGAATATTGCGCAGTTCTTCCTTATCTGTTATAATATATTTGGAGGTATGCCATGAGTTCTTTGAAAAATCTTAAAGCTATATGGGGGGGGGGGGGCTGTATACCTTAAATTAAAAGCTTTTACCCTTACTGAGGTTTTAATAACCCTAGGTATTATCGGGGTTGTTGCCGCAATTACGCTGCCGACTGTTATGACTAAGGTCGAAAGAAATATTTTAAAGCAGCAGTTTAAAAAAACATACTCTATCTATAGCCAGGCGCTTTTAAAAACTGTAAACGATAATGATGGAGCGCTTAGCTGTTATTACGGTGAAGATGCAAATGAATATCCAACAAATACAGATCAAAACAGAAGCGGATGTCCTGAATTCTTTGAAAATTTCGCGCAAAATCTAAAAATAATTAAAAAATGTGAGGGGAATGCTTTAGCCGATGGGTGTCTGCCTGTATATTCAGAATACAGGGATGCTGCGGGATGTGAAGGCACTTCCGAAGAAGCTTTTAATATAAAAAATACAGTTTATGTATTAGCTGACGGCTCTATATTAATGCCATATAGGTTGTCTAACGGCGGTAACATGCCGGCTTTAATACTAGATACAAACGGCAAAAAAGGACCTAATAAAGCCGGGTTTGACCTGTTTAATTTAAATATTACACGCACAGCTAAAGGCATGTATCGAATCAATACCAGTAATGGAATCAACGGCTGTCTGCCCTATCTTGACGGAAAGCTTACCTACGAAGAAATCATGTTTAAGTAAGATTTTGACAAGATAAATTCTGTAACTTTTCTTTCAAGATTTATTCCGAAGTGCTTGTTTATTTCCTTAATGAAATAGCATGGACTTGTTACGTTGATTTCAATAATCTTTTCATCAATCACGTCAAGTCCTGCCATTGAAATTCCCATGGAATTTAGCTTTTTAGCAACCGGCGCAAATTTTTCCCGTTCTGAATCAGTTAAGACAGCCTTTATAATGTTGTTATCGCAGTGCTCATTAAACTTGAAGTCATCATTTGACGGAAGTTTTTGAACACAATAATCGAGGACTTCATCACCCAAAAACAGCACTCTTTTGTCTCCGTATTTGGCTCGCTCAATGTATTTTTGTACCATTACAAGCGTTGAGCCGTTATTTGTCATAGAATTTATTATAACAGCAGTATTTTTATCGCCTTTTTTCAGCGTCATAACACCTGCGCCAAAACATCGATTTAGCGGTTTCAAAACTATTTCACCGAATTCATTTAAAAATTCCATAATATCAGATTTTGATGAAGTTACGATATGTTCAGGCATTAAATCAGAAAAAAGCACTGTATGCAGTTTTTCATTAAAATCACGTACCGCACGCGGATCATTCATAATCACAGTATCTTTTCTGTCGACGAAGTCCAGTATGTATGTAGCATTAATGTAATCCAAATCAACGGGTGGGTCATTTCTTAGCATTACAAGGCTAAAATCCTGAATGTTTTTCTTTAAGGATTTTTTGTCATAGAAAATATTACCGTTTTCTTCATAAGTCTCATAACAGTGAGCAAATGCCTTATTTGAAGCAAGTCCTAGCTTATCAATAGTTGTTATGAAAACTCTTTTATTTTCATACAGCATCTCTCTTATTATCCAAAAATTCGTTACAAGGTTATTAAACTCAAAATATTTGAGTTCAAGCCGGTCTATAATAAATAAAATATCCATAATGCCTCTTTTCTTACTGAATTAATTATTAGGGATTTCATCAGGGTTTAAAATTAAACAGTTAGTATTACCCATATTAATATAATTCAGGAATTTTTCTAAATCAGTTTTTATTTCAGGGAATGTGTTGTAATGCATTGGAATAACAGTCTTTACGCCAAGCCAATCCGCGGCAACAGCAGCATGCTCCGCATCCATTGTGTAATGCCCCCCAATTGGAAGCATTGCAAGGATAGGATGATATAATTCTTTAATCGTTTTCATTTCTCCTGTTAAGGCCGTGTCGCCAGCATGATAAATTCTTACACCTTCAATATCCAAAATTATACCGGCTGCAACACCGCCATATTCTTTATTCGGAAGTGAGCTGGAATGATATGCAGGAACAAATATTGCTCTGCCCCAAGGATATTCAATCCATCCGCCTAAATTTACGCCCTTAGCAATCGCACCTTCATTTGAACAGTAACTTGCGACTTCAACTACAGCCGTAATCGGTACGTTCTTTTCCTTTGAAATCTCAATAGCATTCCCAAGGTGGTCAGAATGGCCATGGGTTACAAAAATATCTGTAAACTCTCTTTCCCGCCAATTGTACTTCGGATTTATCTGAACGTACGGGTCTATAAGGATTGATCCTTTGTCTGTTTTTATCTGAAATGCGCTATGTCCAATATATGTAATATCCATAAAATACTCCTTTTAATTTACATCTTTTACTATAACAAATTTTGGTCTAGAATACAAATATGAAACAATACGAAATATATATGAAGAAGTGTTTTGAATTGGCAAAACTCGGTGAAGGTGCAGTTTCGCCAAATCCTCTTGTGGGATGTGTAATTCTAAATACAAAAGGAGTTGTCATATCAACCGGCTATCACGCTAAGTACGGTGAAAACCACGCAGAACGCGATGCGCTTTTAAAGCTCAAAAATGATGAGGCAAAAGGCTGTACTTTGATTGTTAATTTAGAGCCCTGTTCACATTATGGTAAAACCCCTCCTTGTGCAGATTTAATCATTGAAAAAGGCATCAAAAAAGTCGTTGTTGCAATGCGCGATGTAAATCCTATTGTTGCAGGTAATGGTATAAAAAAGCTTACAAATGCGGGAATTGAAGTAATAGAAAATGTTTTACAAGAAGACGCGAAAAAGCTTAATGAAGTTTTTATAAAAAATATGCTTGAAAAAAAGATATTTGTTGCTCTAAAAACAGCAAGCACTCTTGACGGCAAAACTGCCACAAGAACAGGTAGTTCAAAATGGATAACTTCTGAAATTTCCAGAAACGAAGTTAAAAAAATCAGAAACCGTTACGATGCAATACTTACGTCTTCAGCCACCGTAATTGCGGATAATCCAACAATGCAACACCGTATAAAAATCATTCTGGACAGAAATTTAATAACTGATTTAAATTCAAAAATTTACAGCCAAGGTAAGATCTACATTTTTCATGATGAAAAACTAATTCCGCAAAATAAACATGATAATATTACTTTTGTAAAAGCACCGGTTAACGAAGCAGGGCTCGACATTGAATATATCTTGAAAAAGCTTTATGAGTTTAAAATAATGAGCGTATTAGTTGAATCCGGAGGGCGGCTTAACGGAAGTTTCCTCAGATTTGCAGATAAAGTTTACCACTTTATAGCGCCCAAAATTCTTTGCGATAACAGCTCAAAGTCTTGTTTTGACGGGAAAAACATCCTTGAAATCAACGATTGTATGCAATTCAAATTTGATGAAATAAAGAAATTTGGTTCAGATATTTTATTGACTTACTATCGGATTTAAATTTGAATAAAATAAATTATAATCTCAACATATAAATGCGCGGAGATTAATATGAAAAGTACTAAAAAAGCTTCAAATGCCGGCAAATTTTATCCATCTGATAAAACCGAATTAAAAAATTTAATAGAAACATTTGCAATAGAAAGCACGCCTTTTCAATCAAGAGCGGTAATAGTGCCGCACGCAGGCTACGCCTATTCAGGAAAACTTGCCGCAAAAGGTATTCAAACCCTTATACAAGACGCCGAAAATATATTTTTAATTTCACCCGCACACTTTGAAAGAATTGTTGGTTGTACAGTTCCAGCTTACTCATATTTTGAAACACCTTTGGGAAAAGTTAAAGTTAATACAAATATCGTTAAAGATTTAATTTCTCTTGGTATGTGCGAAAACTGCAATAATGCATTTGAGCATGAGCACAGCATTGAAGTTCAACTGCCGCTTATAAAAACTTTTTTTCCTAACGCTAAAATTGTCCCGATAATTTACGGATGCGAAAATTACAAAACAATATCAGCGCTTATCAAATATTTCTGGGCTGATGAGAAAAATGTTTTTGTAATTTCTTCAGACTTAAGCCACTACTACCCGGCAAAGGAAGCTATAAAAATAGATAACTATACTGCAAACTTAATTGAAAATAATGAGATCAAAAACTTTGAAATGGATATGGCTTGCGGAGCCGTCGGAATTTGCGGGCTTGCGGATTTTGCAAAAGAACAAAATTATACACTTATCCGCAACGGATTAACAAATTCAGGTGAAACCACAGGTGATACTTCACGTGTTGTAGGGTATGGAACATGGTTTTTATATGAAGGATACAAAAATTCTTTTATCAAAAAATATTATTCAGACTTGGTTTTGAGCATTTGTAAAAGGAGTATAGAAAGCGGCTTACACTTAGGAAGTTCCCTGCCGGAAACATATCCGGAAGTTTTTTATGAGCGTGGGGCTTGTTTTGTAACACTGCAAATCCATGGCAATCTTCGCGGCTGCATAGGCTCTGTAATTGCACACCGTGCACTTGTAATCGACTTGATTAAAAATGCACATGCAGCGGCATTTACAGACCCTCGTTTTAATTCATTAACACTCAACGAATTTGCAAATGTTGAAATTGAAGTTTCCCTTCTCTCAAAGCCGGAACAAATCTATTTTAAAGACGAAAATGAGCTTTTAAGACAAATCGAGCCGTACAAAGATGGTATTATTATCAGAGACGGAAGCCGTCAGGGAGTTTATCTGCCCGATGTTTGGGCGGCACTTCCCGAAAAAAATAAGTTCTTGCAGTCTTTAAAGCTTAAAGCCGGAATTGACAAAAACAAAAGTTTTGAAAACATTAATGTTTTTAAATTTTCATCAACAAAAATTAGTCAATGACTTTGCCGTCAAACAAATCCATTACCATATTAACTGTGTCTGAATGAATTTCAGAGAATTTGGCCGCTTTAATTTCACCGTTTTCGATAATAACTTTGTCGTCTTCATCGTCCCCTTCGTCAACAGTTTCTACAGCTTCTTTAATTTCCTCTTTAGAAACTTCTTCATGTTTAGCTATATCCGGCTTGTTTTGCGGAACCGGCGCCGCTTTAGGCTTTGGGACAACAACATTCCCGCTCGGAATCTCGTCCCCCGGCTGTGGCAGGCGTACTGTGATTTTAGTGTCTTTTTGTTCAAAAAGCGCATCAACAGCGTTTTGCAGTACTGTTTTTTTACTTCCTGAAACAAATTGATTTAAATATATTTCATTTTTTACAGTAATAACAGCATGCTCTTTTGATAATTCGACAGGTTTTGCCCACTGCTTGAGAAGTGCACGGGTTGGAGCGTTGGATATATTTGCCAATAAATTTCCCCACAGCGTAAGAATATCATCTCCCGCCATACTTTGAGCCTTGGGCATGGGAGAAAACTCTGGTGCTGTTGTTTGCTGCGGCTGAGGCTTTGCGTCCGGTTGAACGACTTCAGCTTTAGGTTGAGAAATTTCTTTAGCTTTAACAATTTCCGGCTTTGCATGCTCGACAGGGGCTTTCGGGGCTGGTGCTGCATAACGCGCAGGAGCGGACGGCGCCGCACCTTCTTCAAGCGTAATCAATCGGTTCTGCAAATCTTCTAACTTTGTATTTTCAGCCAAATTTGCCATATCAATTATTGCTATTTGCAGCCATAGACGCGGATTATTAGTTGTTCTAATCTCATTTATGTAATCAGCGCATTTGCCGCTCAATGAAACAATTTGATGAGTTTCAACATTGTTTGACTGCTGTTTAAGTTCTTTTACCTGAAGTTCGTTTAACCCGGTTAGCGCAAAAACAGCTTCAGCACGGCAATTTTTGACTATCAAAAGATTTTTTAAATAATCTAAAAGGTTTTGTAATATTTGTACAGGTTCATTACCTGAATTGTAAATTTTTTCTAAGATTTCAACGGCCTCATCAGGCTTGGATGAAACAATTGCATTAGAAATTTCCGCTAGAACATCAAAAGAAATTCTCCCCAATAGCGAATTTATATCATCTGTTGTAATAGCCTCTTGCGCACCCAAAACACTAAGCTGATCCAAAAGAGCAAGACTGTCGCGCATGCCACCTGCTGAATTTTTAGCAATAGTATTCAGCGCGTCGTCAGTTATATTAATTTGTTCAGCGTCTGAAATTTTTCTAAGATGTTTAACAATGTCATGTGTTGTAATTCTTCTAAAATCAAAGCGCTGACAACGGCTTTTGATTGTATCAAGGACTTTGTGAACTTCTGTTGTCGCAAGAATAAAAATAACATTTTTGGGAGGTTCTTCAAGTGTTTTTAAAAGCGCATTGAAAGCCGTAGAAGAAAGCATGTGAACTTCGTCTATAATATAAATTTTATATCTGCTGTTAACCGGTGCATACATGACTTTTTCAAGAATATTTTGGGCGTCTTCGACCTTTCTGTTGCTGGCTGCATCTATTTCTATAACATCCATCGGCACAGAATTTGTAATATTACGGCAGTTTTCACATTCACCGCATGGCGTTATTGTCGGGCCGTTAACGCAGTTTAACGATTTAGCAAAAATTCTTGCGGTTGAAGTTTTTCCGGTTCCGCGAGGCCCTGTAAAAAGATAAGCATGAGATATCTTATCCATTGCTATAGCGTTGGATAAAGCCTTTTTAATATGTTCTTGCCCGACAATTTCATCTAATCTTTGCGGACGATATTTTCTATAAAGAGGAATATATTTTTCGTTCATGATATTATTATAGCAGAGTTTATATAAAAAGGGGCAGAATATGAATTTAATTAAACCTGCAACATTAAAAGAGGGAGATACAATAGGAATTTTAGCGACATCCGGAGCTATAGAGAAAGAAAGTAAACCAATCTTAATAGCAGTTGATTATTTTGAAAAAATGGGATTTAACACGGTTTTAAGCGAAAACATATATTCTGAAGACAGGTATCTGGCTGGAAAGGATGAAAAAAGAGTAGAAGAACTTCACAAATTTTTCTTGGACAAAAAGATAAAAGCCATTATATGCCTGAGAGGCGGATACGGTGCTATTAGAATAATTGATAAAATCGATTATTCAATTATAAGAAATAATCCAAAGATTTTCTGCGGATATTCTGATGTAACAGCGCTTTCGCTAATGATGCTTAAACGTGCCGGTCTAATAACCTATTCAGGCCCTATGATAATAAGCGATTTTGGCAGAAGTTTAAGGGCACAATATACAATGGCACAATTTTTTAATGCTGTTTGCAAAGATGAATACAGCCTTAAAGGAAAAGAAATACTAACTCCCGGAGAAGCCGAAGGAATTTTGTGGGGCGGCAACCTGTCAACAGTATCTTCACTATGTGGTGAAGATTTTATTCTGGACAGCCCTTTCTTATTTATGGCGGAAGACTTGAACGAGCCGGCATACAAAATCGATAAAATGATTACTCAACTATTGAATATAAAAGAGTTTTCAAAAAATATTAAAGCACTAATATTAGGAGATTTTTTAAACGTTGATAATAAAAATTGGCTAGACGACCTTTTCAAAGAAGTATCAGAAGAATTAAAGATACCGGCAGTAAAAGGCTTTCGGCTGACACATTTAAGAAGAAAAGATACTTTTCCAATAGGCATGTGTGCAAAATTAAAAAATTTGGGCATAATAATACAATAGGAGGAGATAAAAACAATGAAAAACAATATTTCACCTAAAAACCCAATGGGGGGGGGGGGGCTGTTACACAAATAGAGACTTTGTTTCAGAATTAGGAAATAAAGTTCAGTTTCCCTTTTCTCACAACTTTAGTAAAGAAGTGCAATTTAAGAAAAAGTTTGCCTTTACTCTCGCGGAAGTTTTAATTACACTCGGTGTTATTGGAATTGTGGCGGCGCTTACAATTCCCGGTATGATTAAGCATCATAAGAAAGTTATTATTGAAACCCGCCTTGCTAAGTTTTATTCTTCTATGAATCAGGCTCTAAAACTATCATCCGTTCAATATGGGGATTTTAAAGATTGGCAGTTCCCGGAAGATGAAACCTATGAAAATCTTTATTCTTGGTACGAAAGATATTTAAAAAAGAATTTAAAAGTAATGAGAGACGAACAAGTCTCTCGTCCTGGGTTGGATTATCCTGTAATAAGATTATATTTTGCTGACGGTTCAGTTGCAGACATAGGCTGGCATGGAAAAGATTACCGTTTTTGTATAAACGAAAAAGAACAGCAGAGGAAGGATTCCGGGGATACACAGTATGGAGCCGGATGTTTCTTATTTGGTTTTTACCCTAACACAAAATCTACAAATCCATGCATATACGAAGAATACGCAAATAAAGGTATTGAACCCTATTTACATAATACTGCAACGTGCACCTCAAAAGACTGGTACACCCAAAACCCTGCAAAATGGATACAAATGAACGGCTGGAAAATACCAAAAGATTACGAATCAAAATATAAGATTTAAACCTTATAATTTTTTATAAAATTCACGGCTTCATCTTTTGTCGTAACGTCGCCAGAGATTTGGGCGTCTTTCAGAGCGTCCAATATCTTGCCTAACGTAGGCGACGGCTTTAAATTTAATATTTTCATTGCTTCGTTCCCATCTATAAGTTTGGGAAGCGGCTCAAGTGAATTTCTTACACTTAAATAAAAATTCATCAGTCTATTTAATGAATTTATATTATTTTCAACTATTTCATCTGTAATTGCAGGCCCGCGAGCAGATAATCTATCGGCTTGGGCCAAAATTATTTCATCAATAGAGTTATTTTCCAGTTTTCTAACGTAACGCATCATAATTTTTTCATTAATCTCAGGGGCCGACATAACGTGAGATGGATAAATGTGATTTTTTATCATAGAAGAAATGTATTCAATCTGCTTGTTAGAAAAACACAGTTTTTTTAGGAGGCCTATTGACATCTTTGCACCAACGTCGTCATGTTTTATAAATCTATGTCGTCCTGTATCCTCTTCAATTGTCCAGGTAGAAAACTTTCCTATATCATGCAAAAAACCGGCTAATCTCAAATGCGCAAGTCTTGAATAGCCGCCAAAATCTATTGAATTCATATGAGCTTTCACTTCATCACTGCTATTATTATAAAGCTCTGTGATTTGTTTGACAGTTTCAATTGAATGCTCAAGCAAGCATAAATGGTGGTGAGAATTCGGCGGCACCTGCTTTAACTCTTTAGCTATGGGAAATATTTCTTCTAATAGCCATGTTTTTTGCATATTTTTCAATGCTTTATGAGCATAATCACCCGAAAAAAGATGCATGATTTCGTAATTTATACGTTCAACAGCCGGCTTTTTTATTAAAGGCAGGTATTTCACGACAGCATGAATAGTCTGTTCTGAAAGATTAAACCCTGTTTGCGCTTGAAAACGGTATGCACGCAAAATTCTAAGCGGATCATCTTCAAAATTGTGTTCTGATATGCAGTTAATACAGCCGTTTTTAATATCAGAAATGCCGCCGCACATATCAACAATTTTAAGCGTTCTCAAGTTAACAGCAATCGCATTAATCGTTAAATCGCGGCGCATTAAATCCTTTTCAACAGAACCGCCTTGCGGGTTTGTTATATCCAGATAATTAATTTTATCCTTCATTACAAGCCGATAAATTTTATTTTCTTCATCCAACGGCACAAATGTTGCATCAAAAAACTCTGCAAGTTTAAGCGAAAAACTGCGCGCATCCTCATCCATAACAATCAAGTCGCGATCGTGAGAAGATTTATCCATCAAAATATCCCGGACAGCGCCGCCTACAAGATAAATTTCATTATCAAAATTTGCAGTTATTTTATTAAGCAGTTCATCAGATTTAATTTTTTCTGTAATTTTCAAATTCATATACAATATTTCCTAACGCAACTGTAACGGCTGTTTCAGCTTTTAAAATAAGATTACCGAGCGTAACCATAGGTATTGATTTTTCTTTAAAAAATTCGAACTCACGCTCTGAAAAGCCGCCTTCCGGACCAATAATTACCAGCATACTTTCACTTTCTTTAACCGGAGTTTCATTAAAAAAATCTTTCAAAGTTTTGACGGCGCTACGCTCACAGAAAGCAATAACCTTATCAAATTTATTATAAATTTCCTCTAATTTGACAAAATCATATGTTTGCGGAATTGAAGCTCTTTCACACTGTTTTGAAGCTTCCATCATCAAACGGTTCCAGCGCGGAATTTTTTTCTGAATTACGTCCTTATTCAGCGCGCAATTATCTGTTATAATCGGATATACACCCTTAACTCCCAGCTCTGTTGCCTTCTCTATAACAAAACTCTGTGCGTCGCTTCTAAGAGGACTCTGCGCAAGGTACAAGTCAAAAGCCAAATTCCTTTGAGATTTGTATTGCTTTTTAACTTCAGCTTTGATATTTTCTGAACTTATTTCTGTTATAATGGTTTCATATTGGATTTGCTTTTCATCTATAAAAAGAAGTCTTTCACCTTTTTTTGCACGCAAAGACTTCGCTATATGGTTGTAAGTTTCTTTATCATTCACCGTTATACAATCGTTAGAACAACTCTCAGAATTAATAAAAAAATGCGGCACTGAAAATTCCTTTCTACTATCATAATACAATAAAAAACTACGTAATGAAATATTTATTAATATTTATTTTTACATATGGCATTTTTTATTTTTTTGAAGTATTATACAAGTAGTAAAAAATAATTGGGAGAAAATAGTGGAAAACTCAGACGAAAAAGTAATAGGCATACCCCGCGCAATGTCATTTTATAATAACTATCCGTTTTACTACGGATTTTTTACTGACTTAGGAATTAAGATAGTACTTTCTGACACGACGACCAAGCAGACCATGTCAAGAGGCTCTGCACTTGTTGTGACAGAAACTTGCCTTCCTATAAAGGTTTACATCGGACATATACTAAATCTTATCGACAAAGGCGTTGATAAAATTTTTGTGCCGTCAATTCAATCTATAGCTCCCAAAATTTACAACTGCTCTAAAATCCGCGGCCTGCCGGATTTAGTCAGAAATGTTGTTAAAAAAGATTTTACAATGATTGAAGCTACTCTCGATAAATCCGAAAAAAATCAAGGTCTTTATGACTTTTTAAAAGAAATTGCAGCTTACTACGGCATTACGGATGAAAAACTGATTAAGCGCGCCTCAAAAGCAGGCTGGAGATGCTATAACAACTTCTTTGTAATGACAAAATCTGGCATGAGTTACAAAAAAGCAATTAACTATGCGCTTCAAGGAAAAATTTTCATTGAAAATCAAACAAAAGAATTTCCGATATCAGTTGCCTTAGTTGCACATGGATACAACATTTTCGACGAACGCACCTCAATGAAAATCATAGAAAAACTTGAAAAAATGGATGTTAAAGTCTTAACCTCTCTTCAATTGTCAAACGAACAAATGGATGAAGGCATAAACACTCTTGGTGAAGAACATTACTGGGCAAATGAATTTGAAATGACAGGAACTGCCGGGCATTATCTGAAAGATAACCGCATTGATGGTATTGTAACGTTAACTGCCTTTGGCTGCGGACCTGATTCTTTGATGGTTGAGAGAATTCAACGAAAAGCAAAGTACTTTGGCAAACCTCTTTTGCACTTAACTATTGATGAACAGACAGGGGAAGCTGGTTTTATTACAAGACTTGAGGCATTTGTCGATATGCTCTTCCGCAAAAAACGTGCTAACATTATCAACAAAATTGAAATCAACGAAACAAAATTCATCCCTGATACAAATTTTATTGAAACTAAATAGTGAAATTTAAAAATATTCATACTAAAAGGGCATTTATAAAGTGCCCTTTTTTAAAACTTAAGCGGATAATCGTCTGGAATTTTCCAGCCATTAAGTTGAATTATTTTCGTACAATAATGCGGAGATTTAGTCTTGGCGCAAGCATAAAGACCATCATAATACAACCCTTCTTTAGTCCCATCCCAACTCCATGCGTAAGGCTCAAATCCTTTTCCAACAAGATACGTCCATTTTTCCGGATAATTTTCATAACTTTTGAGTACTGGATAGAACTGAAAAGAAAAAGCGTTCAGCCCATTTTGTGGTTTAGTAAGGGCTTTCCCATTGATATAAAAGAACATATCACTAACCCAGGGGGTAATTGATAAAATTGAACCGTCTGCAAAATATAAATAAAGCTTTTCATTATCAAGGAAAGTTTTTTCAACTTTAGTTGTTTTAATATATTTTGCTAAATATTTATTATACCAATTGAGAGCGTTTTCATAAGTTAGGTTGCTTTCGTGTTCGTTATAATAATCCCAATATTTCTTATCACCATGTTCTGCCTCTGCCATTATGATTGCCTGGTTCATAACCGAATATATCCGGGCTAATTTAGTCTCTATATCTTTTTTCTTGTGATTATGTATAACTGTCGGAAGCGTAAGAGCCGCCACTACACCGATTATGCCTAAGGTTATCAGTACTTCTGCTAATGTAAAAGCCGTTTTTCTATAATTTCCAAACATATCTACATGCGTAGCAC
>ULUL01051986.1_pt1 | contig 19637 bp, 17 predicted proteins | sample 1958481 | NCBI WGS metagenome assembly ULUL01 (sample SAMEA4835759, study PRJEB28245) | human gut metagenome | biome: gut microbiome; material: fecal sample | place: Denmark | collected 2008 | reverse complement strand
GAACGAGGCGGATTGCTTTGCAAACGCCGAAGTCCAAACACATGAGGAAGGGGGAAAATTACAATTTAGGTATGTAGGGGAAAGCCCGAAGGGAAGGGTGATGTTGCATTTAAGGTATACGCACGTTACTTTTGCAGAGGATGAACAAACACGTAAGGAAGGGGAGATTGCATTTAAGTGTATAATGCGTTGCTTTATAAACTGCGTATATCTTGGTTTAGACTATATATAAAAATATATAAATTAACGCAAAGAAATTGTGTGAATTGGTTGACATAGATGCGACAAAAATTGTATTATATATGCGTTCCAAAGACAGCAAGTGGCGTGAGCCGTAAGTGAAAACGCTTGCCGAGGATGAGCTGAATACAAAAAGGTATTATTGCGTCATTCTCTTTTGGAATGACGCTTTTAAATTTCGCGACGAAAGTCGCCAACTTTTATAGGAGGTAAAGATGAACAAAGAAGTTCTTGAAGCCAAAAAGCAACAAGTTGAAGACATCAAGGCCAAAATTTCTTCTGCAAAGTCCATCGTCATCGTTGACTACATGGGCCTTACGGTCGCTCAAGATACGGCTTTCCGTAAGGAACTCAGAGAAAACGGTGTGGATTACGCAGTTTTGAAAAACCGTCTTGTCAAGATTGCTTTCAACGAACTCGGTTACACCCAATTCGACGAAGCTCTCAATGGCCCGACTGCTGTTGCGTTCTCATCCACGGATGCCGTTGCTCCTGCAAAGTACGTTGTCAAAAACATCAAAGCTTTCAACAAGATGAAGACAAAGTGCGGTATGGTCGAAGGCGAATTCCTCGATGAAGCAGGCTTGAAACAAATCGCAGAAATTCCTTCAAAGGAAATTTTGCTCTCAAAGATGCTTGGCTCTTTGCAAGCACCTATCTCGAAACTTGCTATTTGCTTGAACAAGATTGCAGAGGCAAAGGCAGAGTAACCATCGCAGTAGCATGACTGCAAAATCAAAAAATAAATTAAACGGAGAAAACTAAAATGGCAGATTTGAATAAACTTATGGAAGAAATCAAGGCTATGACAGTCCTTGAACTCAATGATTTCGTTAAAGCACTCGAAGAAGAATTCGGCGTAAGCGCAGCAGCACCCGTCGCAGCAGTCGGCGCAGTCGCAGCAGCACCCGCAGAAGAAGAAAAGACCGAATTTGACGTCGTCCTCAAAGAAGTTGGTCCCAACAAGGTCCAAGTCATCAAGACCGTCAAAGACGCAACCGGACTCGGCCTCGTCGAAGCAAAAGCAGTTGTCGACGGCGCACCCAAGACCGTCAAAGAAGCAATGCCCAAAGACGCAGCAGAAGCTCTTGTTGCAAAATTCAAAGAAGTTGGCGCAACCGCAGAACTCAAGTAATCTTTACACCTACTATAAGAAAAACGACTTGCAAATTGCAGGTCGTTTTTTCTATGCGACGATGAAAAATGCGCCGTGGTTTTTTTACTTGCGTGTAATATCTATATTTTAAGAAAAACGAGCAATAGATGTCGCTTTTGGCAGTCGCCGGAATAAAAAATTCTTGAATATAGTTTGATGCTATTGTATAATTATTTTAATATTTGATACTAAACGAGGAACAAATGAAAAAAGTTTTATGTATAGAACTTTCATACACTTGGGTATTGACGCGCATAGACGATTCCAAATACCCGATTGAAACCATCAAAGAAAAATTGCTCAGGGGCAACAAATATAATGTTGTGAGCGAGTCTTATGTGCATTTGACTCTCGAAACGAATGAAAGCGACATCGAAAAAATCAAGGCGCGGGTTACAAGCATTTTTACGCAAAAATACGGCAAAGAAAATCTCGACGCATTGAGTTTTTCCGATAGGGATAAATTTGCCGACGACGAGTCGACGGATATATCCGAAGATGAAGATGTTGACGTAGAGGAAGAAGAATCCGCGCCTCTGGGGGACGTGCTTGAAAGGATAGAAACGCTTGTCGGAGCAAAAGAATTCAAAGACTTTGTCAAAGAAATTGTAAAACTTGCGCCCGAAATCAAGAAAAAACATTCTCAGGACGTGTTTATGTCGCAAAGCTATTTGTTTTCGATTGGAGACGGCGGAGGACTTACCACATATCTCGAATCGTTTGCGACGCTTATCGACGTTCTCGGTTTGGCGTCTATGTCCGCGCTTTCTCCCGTTGCGGAAATAAAGCTCGATTTGACGGGAAAACCTGTCGATGATTTAAGCCCCGTTTACGAAATTCTCTCAAACGGAGATGCAGAACTTGTCAGGGTGCTTTGCATAGATATCAGCAAATGGATTGACAAGACGGATACCGAAGTGTTCAAAAAACTCCTCAAAGACCTGCAAAAGGCAAGCGACAAGTTTATATTTGCGTTCAGAGTGCCGTTTGTCGACAAGGACGTGTTGGGCAGAGTTGCGACGTCGCTCAACGATTTGATGAGCGTAAGAGTGCTGTCCATTCCGCCTTTCGATAATGTGCAAACCAAAGAAATAGCAAGGCGCGATTTGCAGAATTACGGTTTGGAAATGTCCGTTGCCGCATGGCAATGCTTTTTCGAGCGCATTGCCGAGGAAAAACGCGACGGTAAATTTTACGGGCTTAACACCATCAAAAAGGTTGTCAAAGAGCTTGTGTACAAAAAGCAAGTTGCTTTGTCGAACGGCGCAAAAGACGCAACGATTATCGGCGTCAAAGACGCAAGAAAAATATGCTCTTACAAAGACGACAAAGGCGAGGGAATGGCACAGCTCGACAAACTTGTCGGTTGTGAACAAATCAAACGCCAAATCGAAGAAATACTTGCGCAAATCGAACTTGCAAAGACTCAAAGCGGACTTGAAAAGCCGTGTTTGCATATGCGTTTTGTCGGAAGTCCCGGCACGGGCAAAACCACGGTGGCAAGGATTTTGGGCAAAATTCTCAAAGAGAAGGAAGTATTGCGCATAGGCAATCTGTACGAATACAAGGGCAGAGATTTTTGCGGACAATATATCGGTGAAACCGCTCCCAAAACGTCCGGAATGTGCCGCGACGCATACGGCTCGGTGTTGTTTATCGACGAGGCGTATTCGCTTTACAGAGGCGACGACAACAGCCGGGATTACGGCATCGAGGCAATCGACACGCTCATATCCGAGATGGAAAATCACAAAGACGATCTTGTCGTCATCATGGCGGGATATACCGACGATATGGAAAAACTTATGGACGGCAACAGAGGCTTGAAGAGCAGAATGCCGTATACCATCGAGTTTCCGAATTTCACGCGCGAGCAATTGTTTGAAATATACAAATCAATGGCTTCCGGCAAGTTTAAAACCGCAGACGACTTATATCCGACGGTCAAAACGTATTTCGAAGGGCTTTCGGACGAAGTGCTTAATTCAAAGAATTTCAGCAACGCGCGCTTTGTGCGCAACCTCTTTGAAAGGACGTGGGCAAAAGCGGCTATGCGTTGCCAACTCGAAGGACAAAAATGCGTCGCGCTTTGCGCAAGCGACTTCACAAATGCGGCAAGCGAAAAGGATTTCGCTTTCCAAATAGAAAAGAAGATCAAATTGGGGTTTTGATATAGGAGAAAGTCATTATGGCAGTAACGTTGAAACAAAAGCGACTTGCAAAAGACGTCTTCAAATCGCTTTGCGAATTGTTTGACGAAAACAAATTCAAGTATAAGAAAGACAAGGACAGACTGTGCGTCGATCTTGTTATGCAAGGCGACGATATTCCGATCGGATTGAGTATCATTGTCAGCGCGGAATTGCAGGTGGCGCTGCTGGTGTCGCATCTGCCGTTTATCGTGCCTCAGGACAGACGCGCGGCAATGGCAGTTGCCGCCAACGAGGCAAATTCGTACATGATTGACGGAAGTTTCGAGATGAACTATTTGACGGGCGAGGTCAATTTCAGAATGACAGCACATTTTGAAAACAGCATGATAAGCAAGGATTTGTTGCGCTATTTTGTGTTTACCGCATGCAAAACCATAGACATGTACAACGACAAGTTTTTGTTTGTGACAAAAAACGATATGACGGCGGAGCAGGTCATTGAATATTTGCATTGAGGAGGTCGCCATGGAAAACGCCAACCAAAAAAACGCACAAATCGTAGTTGATATGATTTCGGATACGCTAAAAGCAAGAAATCTTAAATTTGTCAAACCGGAAGGACAAAAATCGGTGTATTTGCAAGTTGCGGCCGATGAAATGACGATCGGGCTTCTTATAGACGTGGATGAAGACAGACAGCTTATCCGCATGATATCCATGTTGCCTTTTGAGTTTCCCAAGGAAAAACGCATCGAGGGAGCCATTGCCACAAGCATGACCGATTTCAACATGTTTGACGGCAGTTTCGATTTCAACTATGAGCGGGGCGCCGTTACGTTCAGGATAACCACAAGTTTTCTTAACAGCGTTATTTCTCCTGCGGTATGTTTGTCCATGATCGGTCGCGCGTTTACGACGATCGAAGATTACGGCGTCAAACTTATGAAGCTCGCAAACGGACAAATGACTCTCGACCAATATGTCGATTTGTTTGACGAAGAATAAATGGAAAAGGATAACACTTATAAGATGACCTACAAGGTGATCGGCTGGACGTGGTGGGGTGACACCGACTATGTTGTGGCGTCGCTTACGGATGAGGTCGTAGATGCGGTTGTAAAAGAAATCCGCAAGTGCGGATACTGTTTTGGCGGCGATTCGCACCAATATCGCGACGGATGCGTGCCTGTTTTAAGCACGGGGGAAGTTGTGAAATGCAGCATGCGAGAGTGGGGCGCAATTATGTCTATGGCTTTTTTCGACGGCGTTCGTTTTCCGCTTGACTACATGGGCTGGTATATGGATACTTGTATAGAAGATGACGCCTTGAAATACCCCGAAGAAGGCGTGGATGAACACCTTTTTACGCACCCGCACTATTTCAAAACAGGTATAACGCACAAGAGATTCGAGGCGCTCAAAACAAAAGGGAAAGTTCTCCATGTTTTGGCAACGTCCGATGAAAACACCAATGTCGATGTCAGCGATATAGGTGTATTCTGGGGTTATGGTTGCGAAGATTTCGATCAGCTGCAAGCCAGAGTGATGAAAATCAAAAGATTCAAAAATCCCGAGGAGTTTATCAAAAGCGATGTGTTCGAAAAAACCGACCTTGCCGATCTTACAGGGCATGAACTTAAGGTTGCGATAAACAGCGCATGGGAGAGCGTGCCGATACAAGACGACGAAGAAATCACGGTTTATTATCTTGAACTTATCGATATAATCCCCGACAGAAGAAAAAACGCATAAATCGTTGTTTGCACAAAAAAAGCAATCGCCCATAGAAATGGGCGATTGCTTTTTCATAAGGAAGGTGTGGATATAGACGATGTTGAGTCGTGCTTTTTCGTTGTTTTTTGTTGTAAGCGTTTTGTTGCATAATTGCAGAAATCGCATGTTTATTATGCAAATATTGATATATAAAATATCGTTATTGCAAAATGAATGTTGTTACAAATCAAGGAAATCCACGCCTGCAAGCAACACGTTTTCGATTTTTCTGTTTTTCAACGAGTAGTAAATCACCTTGCCGTCACGGCGTTGAGAGACTATGTCGGCCGCACGCAAAAGCCGAAGTTGATGGGAACAAGTGGTTTGGTTTATACCCAAAATTCTCGACAAGTCGCTCACGCACATTTCGCTTATGCAAAGAGCGCAGATGATTTTGTTTCTCGTTGCGTCCGAACACGCCGAGAAAAATTCCGCAAGCGAATGTAGCGTTGCATTGCGCGGTATGTAGTCTAGGACGGTTTGCTCGTCAATGTAATCGATTTTGGTTTCCATACTTGCATTTTAGCGCATATATGAGAGTGAAAATTCTGTAACTTTGGCGCATTTTGCGACATATTGTGGTAAAAAGTCAAAGAGGTGGCTATGTTCGAGGACAATTGGTATTTGTTTTTGCTTATCGTGATGATTGTGTTTATATCCGACGGCGATTTTTCAAGGCGCGAAACGGCGGTTATGATAGGCATACTTGCCGCGCTTGCGTTTACGAACTCTACCGAGTCGGACTTGTCGGCCGCTGCAACGACGTCAAACAACTGCTTTTGTAAAAAGACGATAACTTAATATAAATTGATACATTATATACGACATATGCGATAAATAATCGTCGCTACCGACGACGGCGATTTTTGCGTTGGGAAAATAAGCACGTTTGATTTTTTCGGCGTTACGTTGGCATTGATTTTGCGTGCAATAAGAGTTATAATATTGTCGAGGTGGAACATGAGCAAAATCGGCAGAAAATCGAAAATCGCACTTATCGTGGTTTTGTGTATTGTCTTTTGCGTCGGCATAGTCGCGGGCGCGATGGCGGGCGTTGCAACGAAAGCAATCGACAATCAAAAGCCTGACGAGTTTTTGAGATCATGGATGAGCTACGTGTCCGACGATACGTTGCTGACGGATATAGTCATACCCGGCTCTCACGATTCGGGCACAACGAAGATGATGTGGGCGGCAAAAACGCAGGACAAGAGCATAAAAGAGCAAATGGCTTGCGGCGCGAGGTATTTCGATATAAGACCGCAACTGAAAGACGACAAGCTCGTTGTGTTTCACGGCCCGATAACGGGCGAGGACGTCGAACCGATAATCGACGATATAAAAGAGTTTTTGACTGCCAATCCGAGCGAAACTCTGATTTTGGATTTTCAGCACTTTATGAGCGATGAAACCGCAATCGAGAAAACCGACGCGTTGCTTTCGGACAAACTCGACGGATTGATGGTAGCAAACAAAACGGAGTTGTCCGACCTTGACTTTGTCAAATCGCTCACGCTTGCGGATACGCGCGGCAAAGCAATCGTGTTTTTCGGAAACGTGTTTAAAAATACGACGAATTGCGATTATATAAATGGCAAGAATTATTTGTTCCAACGCAACGGCGACAGCGACACAAGGCAAGGAAGCGGCTTGCAATCCTTCTACGACGGTTCGCTCAACCGCAAGTCGTCGAAGAAATATCTTGCCAATGCAATTCCCAAATACGTGGACGCTTTCGAAAACAGCGAAGGAGGTTTGTTCGTGATGCAGATGCAACTCACCGATCCTATCGCGATAATCGGACCTAAGTTTTACGAAGGTACGCACGACGAAAACGCAACGAGGTTTGTTTCGTCGTTGCCGGGCAAAGACTATTTTGGCAGAGTCAATATAATCATGCGTGATTTTGTCGGAGCAGAAAAGTGCAGGCAAATAATTGCACTCAACAAAGACAAAGGAACGATTGCAAACGACAAGCTTTCGGAGTTTGTGAGCAAATGCGCATAAAATACGAAATGTGTTTTAATTCAAAACAAATCGTATTGAAAAACGTTGAAAATCGCATATAACGGTGAAAAACAAGCGTTGAAAAGATGGCGCAAAACACGAATAGTGTAATAATAATTTCTGTAAAACACTAATCGTGTTATTGGTTAAAATAGAGGCAAAATGGTAGATTTTAAGGCAAAAATCAAAGACGTACCGGACAATCCCGGAGTTTATATGATGCTTGACGAGCAAGGTCAAATAATTTACGTCGGCAAGGCGAAGAATTTGAAAAACAGGCTTCGTTCCTATTTTTTCAATTTGTCCAATCGCACGGCAAAAGTTATGGCAATGCTCGAACACGTGGCGGATTTTCGATATATCATCTGTGCAAGCGAAGTCGACGCACTACTGACCGAAAACAACCTCATCAAAAAACATTCGCCTAGATACAACATTCTTCTTAAAGACGACAAGGCATATCCGTTTTTGCGCATCGACATGCGCGAGCCATATCCGACAATCGAGCTTGTGCGCAAGCTCAAAAACGACGGAGCAAAGTATTTCGGACCTTACATGCAATCCGTCAATATACGTGACATATTCGACCTCATTCACACGGCGTTTCAAATCAGAGAGTGCAAACGCGATTTGTCAAAGCCGTCCAGACCGTGTTTGAACATGCATTTGGGACGATGCCTTGCGCCTTGCACTCATAAGGTTAGCGAACAAGAATATAAAGCAGAAATGCAAAAAGTCATTGACTTTTTGAGGGGCAACGACAAGGAAGTCGAGCGGACTCTTTCCGAAAAAATGAAAAAGTTTGCCGCCGAGGAAAACTTTGAAGTTGCGCTCAACTATCGCAACAAGCTCGAACTTCTCGACAAACTTGTCAGAAAGCAAGTCAGTGCGTTGCCAAAAGATTTCAATCTCGACGTGTTTGCGTTTGAAACCAACGGCATAGTGTCTGCAATCGGTATGCTCGTGGTGCGCGCGGGCAAACTCGTGGGCGGAGAAAACGTAATCGTTGACTCTTGCGACGAGGATATATCCAGCTATCTTTTGCAGTATTATCAAAACAACGCGCCGCTTTGCGACGAGATTGTCACCGACAACGTTGGAAATCCGGAGTCGCTCGAAAAAGCGGTCAATACGCTGTGTGCGCATACGCTGCGCGTTGTCGAGCCGAAACAAGGGGTGAGGAAACAACTTTTGGAGCTTGCTCATTCAAACGCATACGACGCAATGACAAAGCACGGCACGCAAGAGGAAAGAAAGACCTTGCGCACGAAAGGAGCGGTCAGGCAACTTGCCGAACTTTTGAACTTAAAAACGCTGCCAAACCGTATGGAATGTTACGATATATCGCATATATCCGGCACGGACAAGGTGGCAAGTATGGTGGTTTTCGAGGGCGGTGAACCCAAAAAATCACATTATCGCAAGTTCAAAATCAAGACGGTTGAGGGCAACAACGACTTTGCGTGCATGAAAGAAGTGCTTATACGCAGGCTCAACGAAATCGCCAAAAACGAGGACGAAAGTTTTTCGTCCGTGCCCGACTTGCTCGTCATAGACGGTGGCAAAGGACAGCTTGCATATGCAATGGAAGCGCAACGCGAAACGGGAAGAGAGGACATAGAAATTTTGTCGCTTGCAAAGCGTGAAGAAGAGGTGTTTTTAGGCAGCGCGCCCACCGATTCTATCGTACTTCCCAAAGACAGCGTGGCACTGCAACTTTTGCAACGTATAAGGGATGAGGCGCACCGTTTTGCAATCACTTTCCATAGAAATCTGCGCAGCAAACATTTGAGCGAAAGCGCACTCAAATCGATACAAGGAGTTGGCAAAACGCTTTGCGCAAGGCTTATAAAGGAGTTCGGTTCGGTGGAAGAAATCCGCATAAAAACGCCCGAAGAAATCGCAAAAATCGACGGGGTTTCGCTTGCGCTTGCTCAAAGAATAATCGCAAAACTAAACGAAAACGGAGCGCCGAATACGGGTGAAAAAGAAGAAAATTCCGATGGCCGAGAATAAAATAACGATACGATTTGCATTGTGGAATTGCAAAATAATAGCAAAAAAGTCACAAGAAAAGGCGATGAAAATCGTCTTTTTTTACACCGTTTTCATATAGTGAATCGTGGACGTAAAAGAGTATATCGCAAAGGAAACGAACGTGCGGGGAGAGTGGAAAAGCGCAAGCGAAATATCGACGTTCAAAGGCGGAGGGAAGGCGTTTGTAATTTATCCCGAAAGCGTGGAAAAAGCTATTAAAACAATAGGCGTTTTGCGCTCCGAAAAGGTTGATTTTTCCATGCTCGGAAAAGGCTCGAACACGCTTGTTTCGGACGGTGAATGTAAGCAGGTTTTGGTGAGCTTCAAGCATATAAACGATGTAAAAATCGAAGGGAATTTTGCCGTTTGCGAAGGCGGTGCAAGCGTAAGAAAAGTTGTCGAATCGGGGCGTAAAGCAGGGCGTGGCGGACTTGAATTTTTGAGCGGTGTGCCTTGCTCCGTAGGCGGCGCGCTCAAAATGAATGCAGGTGCGTTTTCGTCGAAAATTGAAGATTATGTGTCAAAATTGTATATATTAAACATCGATTGTGCAAATTGTGACGGAATTTGCATTGAAGAGAAATCCGCAAAAGATATAGACTTCGGATATAGAAAAGGAGTGGGCGGCATCGTGTTGAAAGCCGTGTTGCGACTGTATCCGAAAACGGTGGAACAATCCGTTGTCGAAGCAAAGCTTTTTTTGTCGCAAAGGCGCGCCAAACAACCTGTTTTGTCCTCTCTTGGAAGCGTGTTCAAAAACGGCGAAACGGCAAGCGGAAAACTTATTGATTTATGCGGACTTAAAGGCTTGAAAATCGGTGGCGCGCAAGTGTCGCAAAAGCATGCGAATTTCATCGTAAACACGGGCGGCGCAACGGCAAGCGATTATCTCGATTTGGCAAATTTTTGCAAAAAAGCGGTGTTTGAAAAAACGGGCATAACGCTCGAAGAAGAGTTCAAACTCGTTGACTAGTCGCACGATGTCATCGCACTGCGTACGGTTGGTTGCCTGTGAATCTTAAGTGTTTTGTTCGTCCTCTACAAGAGTTTTTCGTCGTTTACTCTTAATTAGATGCGCCCCCTCTTTCCCTTCCGGGCTTTTCCACTTCGGCGTTTGCAAAGCAATCCGCCTCGTTCGCTTTGGCTACAACACATTCACCGGATGTGTTGCTTAACGCGTCGCGCCAGACCACTCAGTTAGGAGCAATTCTTTACAAAATTATCCGTCGTTCGCGGGGGAGACACGAACGCGATTGACTTCGTAACAATCGGTAGCTCGTTGCTTGCAACGAGCGGCACTCGCATAGATAGGGGCAATTCTCTCATTATGCCACCGTCCTTTGTGCGCCAGGCGTGGCCAACAACACGGCGCAGTCGCTTGTACTACGCACACAAGGGCTCCCGCACGACAAAAACAAGCGAACTTGTGCTTGTATATCAAAGATGAAAGCGAAGTTTTTTGCCGTGTGGGAAGAGGAGCACAAAGAGCCAAGGCGAACAACCACAATTTGTTGTGGTTGAAGCAAAAGGAGCTTGTGTGCGACGAAAGCTCGGCGTTCATATTCTCGCCGCCTTGCGGCTCGCACTTCGAATAAACACATAAGGTTAATGAGAAAATTGTTTTTGTAAATCTATTGATAAAAAAAAGTTATTATATTATAATGCTATTAAGTTTGCGCATGTACGCGTTTACGCATACGCAGTATGTGCGCACGAAGGCGGTTTATGAAGATTTACGGCGACTATCACACACACACTTTTGCAAGCGACGGACGGTGTTCGATTTTTGCTCACGCAAAAAAAGCGGACGAGCTGGGGCTTGGTGAAATTGCGGTGACCGACCACGGATTTGCCAGCACGATTTTTCATATGACGTTGCGCAAGTGGCAAAAACAAAAACGCCAAATCGCAAACTTGAAATCGAAAGTCAACGTTTTGCACGGCATAGAGGCGAACCTGGTCAACGAAAAAGGCGACATAGACGCTCCTTGCGAAGTGATAAAAGACGCGGACGTTTTGATTGTCGGCTTTCACAGATACATCGGTTTTTGCGGAGAAAAGCGCGGAGGATACGATCGCAAATGGTTGTTTGAAAACGGGTTTTGCTCGCAAAAAAAGCGCGAAAGTCTGATTGACAAAAACACGAGAGCGTATCTTCTTGCCATGGACAAGTTTCCCGTGGACGTGATTGCGCACCTCAACCATCGCGCGCTCGTAGACGTAAAGACGGTGTGCGAAAAAGCGCAAGAGAGGGGCGTTTACGTCGAACTCAACGAAAAGCATCTCAATGCGCTTGAAAGGTATGCAAAAGATATGATCGACAGCGGAGTGAATTTTGTTGTCGGCACGGATGCGCACGACACGAAAAAGCTCGGCAAAACGAGCAAAATCGAAGATTTTATCGCAAAATACGACGTGCCTAGGGACCGAGTGTTCGGCATAGACGGCAAAAAGCCGACGTTTAAAGACAAAAAGGATTGGATTGAAAATGCAAACGAGTTTTAAGGACAGCGCAAGAAGCGAATTGCTCGGAGTATTGCCGCAAAAGCGCGACGAAATCATTGCGTTTTTAAGCGCGCTCGCAAAGACGTGCGGCAGTATCGAGATTGCAAAAAAGAGATACAATCTCTGCTTTTGGCTTGCCGACTACGACGAGGGCTTGAAGGTCGTCGAACTTTTAAAAATCCTTTACCCCGCCGATTTCGAGCTGTCGCTTGACAAGACCAAAACTGGCGCGGAGGCGTGTTCGGTGCAAGTGCCGAGCGGTTTTTCAAAGCAAGCGCTCGAAGATTTCGGACTTATGCAAATCAACGTTGACGAATATTTGAGTTTTGTGGAGGGGATTCCGCAAGACGTGGTCGCCACGCTCGGGTGCAAAGTCGCATATTTCAAAGGCTTGTTTTTGGGTTGCGGAAGCGTGTACGTTCCCTCCACCTCCGAGCAAAGCGAAAAGAGAGACGGCTACCATTTCGAGTTGCAACTGGACGACGACCTCTTTGCCGACGACGTTATGGAGCTTTTGAGCGATTTGCGCATCAACACCCGTATGAGCGAGAGAGGAGAGCATAAGCTCGTTTACGTAAAGGACAAGGACGAAATCGTCAAGGTTCTTGCCGTGCTGGAACTTTCCGATTGCGTGCTGAAACTGCAATCCATCATCGACGAGCGCGAAACCGCAAACAGCTTAAACCGCGTGATAATTTGCGAAACGGCAAACCTTGACAAGACGTTTACCGCGGCAAGCAAGCACTTGCTTGCAATCGGCGAGCTTAAAAACAAGGATATATTCGACACGTTGCCCGTACAACTCAAAGAAACGGCGAACGCAAGAGCGGAGCATCCCGAAGCGTCTTTGAACGAACTTGCCGAGATACTCGGCGTAAGCAAAAGCTGCTTGAATCACAGGCTCAGAAAAATCGTCGAACTTGCGCAACTCAATTGCTCAAACGGCATTGCGGTGAAGGCAATCGCCCCAGAGTGTCATTCCGATGAGTGAAACGACGTGGGAATCTCCTAAATAGAAACGAAAACATCTTTTGCGATTGACAAACACCGCATTTGTTTTCGCAATCACTAACCGCGCAAGCCCTCTTCTCTCTCAAAATAAGAGGGACAAAAACTCAAGCCGCAATTCCGAGCGAGTGCTTGCTTGGTGGGCACACTTTGTGTGCCGTAATAAATCGTTAAGCAGAGATAAAAATTCCTGCCACTATTTTGCCAAATTAGCTGCTTGATGAGCGCACTCGGTGCGCAAGCACAACTTCGTTGCAGTTATATTGCCTTACGGACGGTGATATGCGCGCAGAGCGTGCATGATATTGTACCTACGGTGCAGTGATGTCGCAACTGCGTTGCGGTTGCGGATAAACACAAATCAATTCACACGTATAGATAAAGAACAAAAATAACCATAAACCAAGGACAGATATGACAGATTTCGTACATCTTCATTTACACACGGAATACAGTTTGCTTGACGGTGCGGTGCGACTTTTGCAAGTTGCGCCCGATCCCAACGACCCCAAAAAGACCATAAAAACGCATCCGCTTTGCGAGGCGTTGAAGGCAAGGGGTATGGACGCCGTAGCAATCACCGACCACGGCAACATGTACGGCGCGCACACTTTCGTATCCGTGTTGAGAGCGGACGGAATCAAGCCGATTATCGGGCAAGAGTTTTACGTTGCCGACGATATGTACGCAAAGACGGCGGACGTTTTGAAACAACGCTACCACCTCATTTTGCTCGCCAAAAACATGACCGGTTACAAAAATCTTATGAAGCTGTCCTCACTTGCTTTTGTGGACGGTTTTTATATGAAACCGCGTATCGATTTGCAGCATATAAGAGAGCATAGCGAAGGGCTTATATGCTTGTCGGCGTGCCTTGCCGGCAAAGTGCCTCATCTTCTTTTGCAAGGCAAATACGAAGAGGCAAAGGCGGCGGCAATCGAAATGAGAGATATTTTCGAACCGGGCGATTTTTATATCGAGCTTCAAGATCATCATCTTCCCGAAGATAAAATCGTAATGAATCCGCTTTGCCAAATCGCAAGAGAAATCGGCGTAAAAGTGGTTGCCACAAACGACGTGCACTACATCGAAAAAGAGGACGCCGACATTCAGGACACGATGATGTGCATCACTCTCGGTTGCAAAAAGAGCGAGATAAACGGCGCAAGATTCGACACCGACGAGTTCTATCTCAAATCGGGGGACGAAATGGCGGAACTTTTCAGCTGGTGTCCAGAAGCGATAGCGACGACAAGAGAGATTGCCGACAAGGTTGACGGCGACTATTTTATCACCAAGCACGCGTCCATCATCCCTAAATACACCAACGAAGAGATGGGGGATCGCGACGAAGCTCAATATTTGCGCGACCTTGCCTACGAGGGCGTAAAGAGAAAATACGGCTACATAAACGACGAAATCACAAAACGTTTGGAATACGAGCTGGGCGTCATCCACAAGTGCGGATTCGACGGCTACTTCCTTATCGTGTGGGACTACGTGCACGCGGCGCAGCAAATGGGTATCCCGGTAGGCCCCGGCAGAGGCAGCGGCTGCGGTTCGATCGTGGCGTACGGCATAGGCATCACCGACATCGACCCCCTCAAATATCAACTCCTTTTTGAAAGATTTTTGAGCGAAGAGCGTGTTTCCATGCCTGACTTCGACGTTGACTTCTGCTTTGTCAGACGACAGGAAGTCATAGATTATTGCATCAAAAAGTACGGTAAAGACAACGTTTCGCAAATTATCGCGTATTCCACGATGACGGCAAAGGCTGTCGTCAAGGACGTTGCGCGTGTTTTGGACGTGCCCTACAACGAGGCGGCAAACTGGGTGAAAGAAATCCCCGCGATGGGCAAACCGCTCCTTGCGCAAGTTCTCACCGAAGGCAGCGAATTTTACAGCGAGGATTTCAAAAAGATATACGACAGTAGTCCGACCGCAAAGAACGTCGTTGACGTTGCAATGAAGCTCGAAGGTATGCCAAGGCAGACCTCCATGCACGCGGCGGGCGTGGTTATTTGCGCTGATCCTATCGTCGAACACTGCGCATTGTCAAGAAAAGACGATATCGTAACGACGCAATTCGACAAGGTTATCGTCGAAGAACTCGGACTTCTCAAAATGGACTTTTTGGGGCTTAAAACCCTCACCGACATCGACGAGGCTTTGAAACTCATCAAAGAGGACAAGGGCATAGAACTTGACTTCCACAAGCTCGGATACGAAGACCACAAGGTGTACGAACTCATTGCGTCGGGCGACTGCGAGGCGGTGTTCCAGCTTGAAAGCGGCGGCATGAAAAAGTTTATGGCGCAACTTCAACCGGACAACCTTGAAGACGTGGTTGCAGGTATATCCATGTATCGTCCCGGCCCGATGCAGTTTATCGACTTGTTTTTGGAGGGCAAACGCCATCCCGAAAACGTGCAGTACGCGCATCCGCTCCTCAAAGAAATCCTTGAAAACACCTACGGTTGTATCGTGTATCAGGAGCAGGTTATGCAAATCGCGCAAAAGATTGCGGGATTCAGTTTCGGCGGCGCGGACATCATGAGGCGTGCTATCGCAAAGAAAAAACTTTCGGTTTTGGAGCAACAGCGCGACATCTTCCTGCACGGCGGCAAACTTGACGGCGACAAGACGGGCAAGTACGTTCCCGGCGCGGTTGCAAACGGCGTGAGCGAAGAGATTGCAAACCACCTCTTCGACCAAATTTTGAAATTTGCGAGCTACGCTTTCAACAAGTCGCACGCTGCGGCATACACGTTTTTGACCTATCAAACGGCGTACTTGAAGTGCTATTATCCCACGCACTTTATCGTGGCTGTCGTCAACAACCGTATCACCAATGCCGACGAAGTGAAACACTACATGAACTATCTGCGCAGAGTTGGCGTCAAGACGCTTTCGCCGGATATAAACCGCTCGCAAAAGAACTTTTCAATAGAGGGTGAAAACGTGCGTTACGGGCTTATGGGCATAAAGAACGTGGGCGAGCAAGCTATGGAATACGTGCTGGGCGAGCGCAAACAAAACGGCCCGTTCAAAGACATCCGCGACTTCCTCGATCGTTGTGCGGGGCAGGTGAACAAACGCATGATCGAAAGTCTTATAAAAGGCGGCGCGCTCGACTGTTTCGGCAAGACCAGAGCGACGCTCATGGCGTCTTACGAGCGTATTATGGACACCGTTTTGGCGGACAAAAAGAACAAACTTTCGGGACAACTGTCCTTGTTTGACGAGCTTATCGATGACGAGGAAATCAAATATACCGAAACCGAGGAATATCCCAAAGCGGATATTCTCAAATACGAAAAAGAAGTGCTTGGCATGTACCTTTCGGGACATCCTCTCGACGACTATCACGACGACAGGCACGAGTTCGATTTCGACACGAGCATGCTGTATGTCGAGGAAGCCGACGAGGACGGAAACGTCGGAATGGTTGTCGACAAAAACCTTGAAAACAAGCAAGTCAAGTTTGGTTGTATCGTGTCCTCTTTTGAGAAAAAAGTGACGTCCAAACAACAAAAATTCGCGGTGGGCAGACTTGAAGACCGTTCGGGTTCGATTGCGTTTTCGATGTATCCGCGCGCGTTTGAAAAGTACGGCGATTTGCTCCTTGCGGACGCTCCGCTCAAAGTTGTTGGCAAAATCGATTTGAGAGACGAAAGTGAAGCGAAAGTATCCGTCGAGAAGGTGGAGCTATGGCAAAATGCAAAAGCCGAAGCGGCAAAGGCCGAGCCTATGCAAAAAAAGAGCAACGGCATACTTTACGTGCTTGTGTTCAGCAACGTCGAAAAAGATATGGTTGCCGACGTTTTGGCAATGCACCCCGGCAATACTCCTTGCCAAGCGCAAGTCAAACAAAACGGCGTGTCCAAACTTATGGAATTTTCGCAACACGTGGAAATCTGTCCCGACCTGCTTTCTCGTCTGGAAGACGTCCTTGGCGCGAACAGAGTAAAGTACGTCGAAAAAAGGTAAATAAAAATTTATATATTGCAAAGAGGTAATCTTATGGCAAAAAACAATTCCAAAACAAAGAAATTTGCAGTGCTTACAAGCGGTGGCGACGCCAGCGGTATGAATGCTTGCGTGCGCGCTTGCGTAAGATACGGACTCAATCACGGATTCGAGGTGTACGGCGTCAAACACGGCTACAAAGGCCTTGTCAACGACGAGATTTTCAAAATGGAGTATTCCAGCGTGTCCAACTGCGTGCATGCGGGTGGCACGATTTTGCGCTCGTCAAGATGCCCCGAGTTCGTCGATCCCGATGTTATGAAAAAAGCGGTTGACAATCTGCTTGACAAGGGCATCGAAAACCTTATCGTCATCGGCGGCGACGGCTCGTTCAGAGGCGTTGAGGCTATGCACGAGCAAACCAAGCTAAACGTCATCGGCATTCCCGGTACAATCGACAACGATATGGGTTACACCGATTCCACGATAGGTTTCGACACGGCGTGCAACACTGTTGTGGACGCAATTTTGAAACTTCGCGACACCATCACTTCGCATGACAGAATCATGATTTTGGAAGTTATGGGCAGAGAGTGCGGCAACATTGCCCTCAACAGCGCGGTCGCAGGCGGCGCGGAATACGTCATCGTCCCCGAAGTGCCTACCGATGTGGATGAAGTTGCGGCAACCATAAAAGACGGTTTCGACAGAGGCAAATCATCCGCAATCATCGTGCTTGCGGAAGGCAAAACCGAACTCACCGACGAGCTTACTCAAAAAATAAGCGACGCAACGGGCAGAAGAGTCAACCATATGGCACTCAAATGGATGCAAAGAGGCGGCAATCCTACCGTCGAGGACAGGGTTTTGGCGGCAAAGATGGCATGCAGAGCGGTGGAGCTTATCGAGTGCGGTCAAAGCGGCAGAGTTATCGGTATAAGGGGCGGCGAAATTTTCGACACGACGGTTCTGGAAGCTCTCGCATGCAAGAAAGGTTTTGACGAAAAACTCTATGAAATCGCACAAATCATCTCAAGATAACAACTTCGCAAGAAGACGAAAAAACATTAACAATTAAAAATAAAAAACCAACACCGCATATGCGGAATAAGGAGTAATCATGAAAAATTTGAAAGGTGCATGTATGTTCGGTCAAAGCGGCGGCCCGACTTCCGTCATCAACAGCAGCGCGGCAGGCGTATTCACCGAGGCTTTGAAGCAAGGCAACATCACGGCGGTTTACGGTCTCGAACACGGTATCGTCGGACTTCTCAACGAAAAATTCTTCGACATGTCAAAGGAAGATCCCAAAGAACTCGAACTTCTCAAATACACGCCGTCCTCGGCACTCGGCTCGGTGCGTTACAAGCTCAAAGACGCGTCCGTCGACGACACCGATTACAAGCGTATCCTCGAAGTGTTCAAAAAGTACGACGTACGTTATTTCTTCTACAACGGCGGCAACGACAGCATGGACACCTGCAACAAGATAAGCAAGTATTTGCAATCGGTGGGCTATGAGTGCAACGTCATCGGCGTGCCCAAGACCATTGACAACGACCTTTTCGGCACCGACCATTGCCCCGGCTATGCAAGTGCGGCAAAGTATATCGCAACCACGATTATGGAAGTCAACCTCGACGCAAAAGTGTACGACACGCCTATGGTGTGCATCATCGAGGCTATGGGCAGACACGCGGGCTGGCTCACCGCAAGCGCGTCTTTGGCGGCGGTCAACGGCTTGGGTGCGGATCTCATCTATTTGCCCGAAACCGATTTTGACGTCGACAAATTCGTGGACGACGTAAAAGCTGTTTGCAAGAGAAACGGCAACAAGTGCATCGCAGTCGTGTCCGAGGGTATTCACGACAAAAACGGCACTCTCATTTGCGAAAGCGTAGGCGCGGCGGCGGCGAGAGACAGCTTCGGCCACGCACAACTGGGCGGCGTTGCGGCAATCCTTGCAAACGTCATCAAAGAGAAAACCGGCTTCAAGACAAGAGGAATCGAGCTCAGCCTTATGCAACGTTGCGGCGCACACCTTGCGTCCGAAAACGACGTCGAAGAAGCGTTCAACGCAGGCGCGTTTGCAGTCAAGAGCGCATGCGAGGGCGAAACTGACAAGATGGTCATCTTCAAGAGAGATACCGACCAAAACGGCAACTACGTTTGCACCAACGTGCTTATGCCTCTCGAACTTGCCGCAAACACCGAAAAGAAAGTGCCTGCGGAGTGGATAATCAACGACGGTACTTACGTTAGCGACGAGTTTGTCAAATATGCGCTTCCGCTCATCCAAGGCGACGCGAAAGCTCCGCTTGAAAACGGACTTCCCAGATTTGCAAGACTCAAAAAGGTCTACGCCGAAGTCAAATAGTTTGAGAAAAGTAAACAACTAATGTGGGGCTTTGCCCCACATTAGACGTAACTAATTCAGGGCGTACTTATTAACGGAATGTGCTTATTCGGAGTGCGAGCCGCATTGCTCAAACGGCGTTGCGGTTATGACAATCGCCCCGAATGTCATTCCGAGGAGCAAAGCGACGTGGGTATCCCTTAAATAGAAACGCAATCCAAGTAACGATTGCCATTGACCGCACTTGTTTTCGCAATCACTAACCGCGCAACCACTCTTCACTCTCAAAATGAGAGGGACAAAAACTCAAACCGCAACTCCGTGCGAGTGCTTGCTTGGTGTTTAGCGTGCAAAGCACGCAAGTGGATAAACGAACTCTTATTCAGGGTGTACTTATTAACGGAATGTGCTTATTCGGAGTGCGAGCCGC
>ULUL01035180.1_pt1 | contig 19845 bp, 15 predicted proteins | sample 1958481 | NCBI WGS metagenome assembly ULUL01 (sample SAMEA4835759, study PRJEB28245) | human gut metagenome | biome: gut microbiome; material: fecal sample | place: Denmark | collected 2008 | reverse complement strand
AAGCCTGCACAGAATATCGTTCTAACAAAAAATATTGAATACTAACAAAATACATGTTATTATCAAATAAAAATGTTAAAATGCCCCGTCCTTTTTTTGCTGTAAATTAAAGGAAAACCGTGCAGAAATAGCAGCGGATCCGGAAAAATAGCCGTAAAATCAAAAGAGGGTGTTTAATAGTTGTTCCAAAGACCGAATTCCGGGCAAATACTATTTCTTGAAAAACATGTCTATTATGGGTATTCTGATAAAAAAGATGAACAAAACCGGGTAAAGGGACAACAAATTGTAATTGCGGCTGTGGTCTTATTTCATTCCGGAACCAAAATGGCAGGAAAAACCAGCTGCTGCTTTGTGTTGAGGTGTTCTTCTTAAACGGAGTCACCAGCGTCACTTCGAAAATGCACCAGATCAGTGCGGTAGGAGCGGAAGTGTCTTCCCCGGAATTTGCCTTTTGGGTGATGCTCTTTAAGGCTGCTTTCTGCGGCCTGGCCATGCTGCTTCTTCGAAAGAAACTCTTCCCTTCTCTGAAAAAAGGTGACGATTCCAAAAGGTCGTATTCTTTTGAAAAGCCATATTCTGCTGAAAAATCAGCTTTTTCAACAGAACTTCCTTCTTCTGGACAATTGGAAGCATGTGATTGTGAGAAAACAACTGGCAGGAGTCCTTGCCTGCTTTATCGGCACGCTGTTATTTCTGTAAAAAGGACAATAGACCGTAAATAAATCCTGAAGGCACTTTGGAGACGCAGTTGACCAAAGATAAATGGGAAGTAAAGGCGGAAGAAACTTTTTATGCGCAGCCGATATAACGAAAAATACGGGAAAAAGAAAGCAATCACATTCAGCTATGATGACGGTGTGATACAGGGGTTATTAAAAGGCTATTAAAATTTCAGAAACAAATTGCATGATACAAACGCTTGTGGCACACTATAAGTGAGAGGCACCTTTCTGCGTTTAAGCGTTAGATTTGTATGGATATTATATCGACAATAACTTAAAAAACCAGTATGTAACCTTTACCAGAATTTATAATGAACAGGTGAAGCGATACGGAAGAACCCGGAAATGCGAGAGGGGAATTGGCTGTTGCTGAGTATATTAAAAATATTGATATGAGTGCCTTTGTCTATGATTATGATCACAATGCAGAAACACCGGAGGATTTGCAAAGGACACATAAACCGTTTTTTGATGTGATAAGAAAACAAAATCCCAATCTCCCCATAATAATGATGACCAGACCGTGCGGGGATTTGGATGCGGAGGACATGGAAAGGCGCAGAAAAATTGTACTGGATACCTATGAAAATGCAGTGGCATCCGGTGATAAAAATGTGTATTTCGTAGATGGAAAAGAGATGTTCGGGAAAGAGGAAAGACATGTCTGCACCATTGACCTGATTCACCCGACAGATTTAGGATTTATGAGAATGGCCGAATATATACTGCCTACATTAAAGAAAGCATTGGAAGGACAAAATATGAAACTGACATTATTGGGAACAAGTCACGGAGTGCCGTCTGACACAAGGTTTACAAGCTGCTATATGCTTGAGGTGAACGATAGTATTTATATTTTTGACGGCGGAGCGCCGGTAGTGGACTTGCTTTTAAGAAAAAAGAAAGATTTATCATCGGTAAAGGCATTTTTTAATACGCATCTTCATGGAGATCACATTTTCGGTGCTGTATCCATGTTTTCTCTTTTTGAGTGGTATTACAAAGATACAGATATGGATGTCTTTCTTCCTGACGAAAAAAGTAAAGATGCATTGGTAGAATTTATACGTACAGTTGAAAATGTGGAACTTCCCTCCATGCGTGTTCGCCTCACGGCATATAGCAGCGGCGTTATTTTTGAAGATGAAAATATCCGTGTAACTGCAATACCGGTTAAGCATTTTATCGGCAAAGAGAAAAAGTCATATGCCTTTTTCATAGAAGCGGAAGGAAAGAGTCTTTTGTATACCGGAGATATGTCATCTACTTTGGAAGATTTTCCGCAGATTACAAGAGAAAGGTTTATTAATTGCATCATTTCCGAAGCTGCCCATTGTGCTCCGGAGCGGCTCTTGCAATGCATGCATGAAGTAAATACGGATCTCTTTATTGTATCCCATATCTGGCCTTTGGATAAAATTGAAACCATAGAAAAAGCGGCAGATCAATTTTGTTTCAAAATACATATAGCCTGTGACAATGATGAATTTGTTATTTGATTAGCTATATTTTATGCTAAAAATGAAAAAGGTACAAAAGTTCTGCGCAGTCCTGCCGGATATGGATCTGAAAGCTACGGATATACCGGAGGAAAATCCCAACATCGTAATAACAAAAACAAAAGGCAGGTACCCAAAATATTTGACGTAAAAAAGAATTAGTTGATAGGATTTGCTTGTTTATCTGCGGGTGAACACCCGAACATTTTTAAATACGCTTTATAAAAAGTCGGGTAGTCATGATATCCGCATTCCAGGTAAATTTGGGTGGGTTTGTGTCCTTCGGAAATCAACCGATGGGCATGAACCAACCTTTTTTCGATGATATAGCGGTAAAAAGAAATACCAAGCTCCTTTTTAAAAGTGTGAGCCAATGTGGAGGAGGAAACATTCAGCTGATCGGCTACCTCTTCTACAGACAGATCAGAAGTAAAATGCCGGTCAATATAGTGGAGACACTCAGGCATAATGCCGTCTTTTTCCCGAAGCTGAGGAGAGGAAATCAATTCATCTTCACGGCTTAGCTCGGCAAATAAGATCAGAAAGGCTCCGTACAGAAAGGTATTGCGGATGCCCGACTGGGAAGTGAAATCGTTACTGTTGACAACCTGACACATTTGTTCCAGAAGTTTTACCAGACGGCTGTCCGGATGCCGAAGAATACGAATTCCTCTTAAGACGGAAGCGGAAAGGGATTCTGCTTCTCCGGCATCGGAAAAATTCAAAACCAGACGGGTGTAAGCCCCCTGATTATGAATGATAAATTGATGATAAGATGCCTTGGGAATCAATAAAAGCGTGCCCGGTGTAAGAACTTCCTTGAATTTTTCGGACACAAATGTTGCATTGCCGCCCATATAGTAAAGAATTTCATGATACGGATGGATTTCGTTACCTTCCATATGGGAAGCGCCTTTGGAATAACGAAAGGAAATCCCATGACAATGCAGTTGCTGTTCATATCGATTTATTGTGAGTGTTTTTGAATTCTTTTCCATTTTAGTCCTCATTTCCGAGCGATTCTATTGCAAGGCGGCGAAAAGTAATTTGTTCAGGCGATTACTCTTCTGCCATAAACTCCTTTTTCAAACGACCTGGTTGAAAAAAATAGCCATGTCACAAAATATTATAAAACAGCTTGCAGGATTTGCAATATAAAAAGACATTTTTCTAATATTGATTTCAAAAGAAATCCTGTATACTGAACAAAAAAAGGAGCAAATACAACAGAATGGAAAGACAGGAAATCATAGAACAGGTACAAAAGCAAAAAATTATTGCGATTCTGCGGGGGCTGAATCCGGACAGCTGCCTGGAGACAGCTAAAGCCTTGCAAAGAGGCGGTATCCAATTAATGGAAGTCACGTTCGATCCCCGGGATATGCAAAAACAACAGGATACGATAAAAAGCATTCAAATGATCCGGGAATATTTCGGGCAAGAGGTTCTGGCCGGTGCAGGAACGGTTGTATCGCCTCGGCTTGTGCAGATGGCAGCGCAGGCCGGCGCTTGTTACATCATTTCTCCGGACACCGACAGAGAAGTGATTGAGAAAACCAGACAGCTCAGGATGGTATCCATGCCGGGAGCCTTGACCCCCACAGAAATCAGCAATGCACAGAAATGGGGGGCGGACTTTGTGAAGCTGTTCCCGGCAGGAAATTTCGGCCCCGAATTTATCAAGGCAATCAAAGCGCCCTTAAGCCACGTCCGCCTGCTGGCGGTAGGAGGCGTTCATGCCGGCAACGCCGCAGAGTTTCTGAAAGCAGGCTGCTGTGGACTGGGAGCAGGGGGTAACCTGGTAAATAAAAAGTGGATTCAGGCCGGGGAATATGAGAAGCTGACGGAAGCGGCACGGGAACTTGTGACAGCGGTACAAAGTATACAGGCTCAGTCCTGTTAATGTTAAGAGCAGAACATTATGCCGGTACATAGCAGAAAAATCATGCTATAAAACTTAACACACGAGGGAGAGAGACTATGAAAAAAGCAGTTACATTGGGAGAAATTATGTTGCGTTTGAATCCGGAAGGAAATTATCGTTTTCTTCAGGCGGAAAAATACGAAGCAAGCTATGCAGGAGGAGAAGCAAACGTTGCCGTTTCTCTTGCCAACTACGGAATCGAAAGTGTTTTTGTGACGAAAGTACCGGAACATGAAATCGGCCAGTGTGCCGTCAATGCCGTGCGCAGGTACGGAGTGGATACGAGCCACATGATACGGGGCGGCAAAAGACTTGGCACCTATTATGTGGAAAAGGGCGCTTCCCAGAGAGCGTCCAAGGTTATTTATGACAGAGAATATTCCGCCATTGCCCTGGCAAAAAGAGAAGAGTTTTGCTGGGAAGAAATCTTTAAGGATGCCGACTGGTTCCATTTTACCGGTATTACGCCTGCATTGGGAGGAGACCTGCCGGAAATCTGTCTGGAAGCCTGCCGGATGGCAAAGCAGATGGGGCTTACGGTTTCCTGCGACCTGAATTACCGTAAGAAACTCTGGAGCAGACAGCAGGCCGGCGAAACCATGTCGAAACTGATGCCCTATGTGGACGTCTGTATTGCCAATGAAGAGGATGCCAGAGATGTATTTGGAATAGAAGCGCAGGGAACGGATATTGAAGCAGGCAAAATAGACAGAAAAGCTTACCTGTCCGTAGCGGAACAGATCTGCGCATGTTTCGGCTGCAAAAAGGTTGCCATTACTTTGCGTGAATCTCTTTCCGCCAGTGACAACAACTGGTCCGGAATGCTTTATGACGGTAACGAAGCTTATTTTTCCCCGGTTTACAAGGTACACATTGTGGATCGCGTGGGAGGCGGCGACAGCTTTGGCGGCGGACTGATTTATGCATTGCTTACCGGAAAAAATACACAGGAAGCCATTAATTATGCCGCAGCAGCTTCCTGCCTGAAACATACCATCGAACACGACTTTAACCTGGTCAGCGTTGCGGAAGTGGAAGCTCTGGCAGCGGGTAATGCTTCCGGCAGAGTGCAAAGGTAACAGTGTGAAAAATCACATTAAAATGCGATTTTTCACACTGCAATTTGTTCCTGAGCGAAAACAAATTGCTTTTAGGGCAGAAGAGAAATCGCCTGCGCGAATTTCTCTTCGCCTCTTCGCGACGAAGTCGCTCAGAAATGAGGATTAGTATGCTTTAAATACAGGAAATCAACTGGGAGGAAACAGATATGCTGATAACAGATAAACAGCTTTTAGAACAATATGGAGAAAAATACCGGATCTGGCAGGGCATTCCGGGGGTAGCGGTTACGGAAAAAGGAAGAATGTTCTTTTCTTTTTATTCCGGCGGAACCAATGAAGAAGTCGGCAATTATGCTTTGATCGTAAGGTCGGACGACGGAGAACACTTTGAGGATCCTGTTTTGGTAAGCTATGTGGAAGAAAAGAGATGCTTTGATCCGGTTCTGTGGATCGATCCCTGCGGCAGATTGTGGTTTACCTGGTCTGTGATGCCAAGAGGAGGTTTATACGGAACGATCTGCAGCAATCCGGATGCGGAGGAGCTTACCTGGAGCGAAGAGTTTTTCATCGGGCATGACGTTATGATGAACAAACCGATTGCACTTTCAAGTGGAGATTGGCTTTTCCCGGTTGCCGTATGGGACAGAGAACGAATGAAAATCAATATTCAGCCTCCTTACTATGAGTCTACGGAAAGTCAGACCGGCTCCTTTGTATACCGCACGTCCGATCAGGGCAAAAGCTTTGAAAAGCTGGGAGCTGCTGACGTAGAGAACCGCCAGTTTGACGAACATATGGTACTGGAACGGAAAGACGGCAGCCTGGCGATGTATGTGAGAACCTGGTACGGAATCGGTGTTTCCTGTTCGTATGACAACGGAATGACATGGTCGGAAGGAAAGGACACCGGTTTGGGTGGTCCTGGATCCAGATTCCATATTTGCAGGCTGCATTCCGGAAGAGTTCTTCTGATAAACCATTGCTGGAGTCCGGAAGAAGCCGAAAAGAAGTCAAAAGAAAGAAAAAATCTGGCGGCATTCCTTTCCGAGGATGACGGAGAAACCTGGAAATATCGGCTTATGCTGGACGAGAGAAGCTCTGTATCTTACCCGGATGCCATGGAAGCGAAGGACGGCTTCCTTTACATCACCTACGATCGGGAAAGAGGATGTGCTCTGCATTCTTTTGAAGAAGTAAAAAAGCAGGCCAGAGAAATCCTCTATGCCAAAATCACGGAGGAGGATATTCTGGCAGGCAGGCTTGTGAACAGGGAAAGCAAATTAAAATGCATTGTCTCCAAACTAGGGGAATATGAGGGAGATATCCGGTTTCCGGAAGAGCCGGCACAATAATGCGTGTCAGGTATGCAATAAAACTGCTGTCTGTTTTTTGCCGTAAATGAATATCGTGCGACCTGATCCGCAACTGCAGCGGGATCAGGTCGCACGATTGTCTTTTAATAGTAATTTATATCAAACCTCTTGTCCGTTATAATCGCCCCATTTTTTTAACATCTACGCAAACAAGCATTTTGTAAAGCAGGTTAGAAAATCTATTTCAGGACAGGGTGAAATCTGCCAGTCTTTTTCCGACTTCCTCCAAGATCTCGACAGCTTTTGCCGGAAATCTACCCAATGGATCCGGTCCGACATGTGCATTTGTGTGTATGCATACCACCCAAAATGAGTGTATCAAGTTTCATGGGGTATTTAAAAGGAAAAAGTACACTTATGATATACGATAAGCATCCCGAATTACAAAGTAAGTGGAGTAAAGCTTTTTAGCGGTAGCCGGTAAAACAGCTTGCGACATCCGCCTTTTAGGCGAGCAGTAATATAGCCCTTATAGGGCTAAAAGCAAACCACCACTTGAAGTGGTGGTTGCTGACTTGTCACGTGTTATAAACATAAGGTTACCCAGGATACCTGTCGGCCCATCATCATCACTATGTAAATCCGCCACATGACTCCAGTGCAGCGCATGGGTAATATATCCGATGCCGGCTTTTTTGTGTGCAAGCAATGTACGCCTTACTATTTCACTTCTCATTTTATCATCTTCTGATCCCCAACAGGTTTCCGTGGTTAATAACGGTTTATTATATTTTAACGATAATTGCACTGCGCTGTCTAACAAGTTGTCAAATCCCTCCTGCAAGAGTTTTTTTACATCTTCATCGGAATAAAAATAATATGGATGAATCAATATCATATCCGTATTGGATGAAAGAACTTATTTCAGTCGGATTGCTTCAAGTGGGATTCTACAGCAGCAAAACTTTCGTCTATTATTTGTGATAGAGTTAGCTCAGAACGTGCAGAAATAGCAATGAAACCGGAAAGACGGCAAAGAATCCGAAAAAGGTGCTTAATAGTTGTTCCGGGGATCGAAAACGGGGCAAATACTATTTCTTGAAAAGAGTGTCTGTCATAGGTATTCTAGGGTAAAGGGGAAAACTGTATGTACCGCTATTTTGGTAGATTTCCGGTTCTATAAATACCTGGCACGCACCCTGAGCGGACATTATTTTTATAACTTCGCTCCATCGGGACGATGAAAATACGAAGCTGAATCGCAATGGACTTCCGATTGAAATTCCGTTATGCAAGCAAGTAGAGTAAACCGGTTGCAGCGCTAAAAGAAAAAGCATACCAAACCGGCTTAAATAGAATGTAATTATAAAAGGAGAAGCCAATATGAGAACTTACAATATCTTGACTATGGAGCCATTGAAGCTGACTTATTACAGACCAAGGCTATTCAGGCAGCCATTGATGACTGCTTTCTGGCCGGAGGCGGTGAAGTGATTATTCCATCAGGTATCTATCGAACCGGTGGGTTGCGTATTCGCTCTAATGTTGTACTTCACCTGCTTCAGGGCGCAATACTTGAAGGCAGCGGTAATCCGGATGATTACACGGCATGGAAGGAAGATAAGTTGGAACCTGTCGATTTTTCTGACATAGAGCCTTCCAAATATCGTTCGGCAACACGGACAAGCCGCTGGAATAATGCGATGATCCGCGCTTTTGATGCACACGATATTGCAATAATCGGCGAGCCGGGATCCATTTTAAATGGGATGAACTGTTACGACCCGACCGGAGAAGAAAATTATCGCGGATCACATGGCATTGACCTTTGGGATTGTGAGCGAGTGACCTTGCGTGGCTATACCGTGCGGGCAACCGGAAATTGGGCTCATGCAATTTTTCGAACAAAGGAGCTGGAGGTCAGAGATATCACGGTTCAGGGTGGTCATGATGGGGTCGATGTTTTCCTCTGTGAGAATGTGCTGATTGAGGATTGTAAGTTTTGGACAGGAGATGACAGTCTTGCAGGTTTCGGAAGTAAAAATGTTGTTATGCGCCGCTGTATTTTAAATTCATCCTGCAGTTCCATCCGATTCGGTGGTACAGATGTTCTTATTGAGGAATGTGAAAACCATGGGGAGTCAAGGTTTGCCCATCGTTGGTCTCTTTCTGAAGAAGATAAAGCCCGCAGCGCATTTACCGACGAAACCCACAGTAGATCTGATCAGAATGTCTTTCTGTACTATTGCGATGAACGCTTCGGAAAATTGCCGTATGAACCGGGAAATATTGTCATCCGAAACTGCAATTTTGATGGCGTTTGTTATCTCTTCCGGATGACCTTCGGCAAACATATATGGTGCTGCGGAGAGTCCTTGCGCTCTATTATTTTCGAAAACTGCCGTTTGGAAAATCTCAGTTTGCTAATAGGGATATACGGTGACAAAGACAATCCGACTGAATTCAGATTAAGGAATGTCAGGCTTTTTGCACGCAATGGTATCAAAAGTCAGATTTTTATTGATGCAGAAAATTGTTCCCGGATCGAATTGACGAACGTAAAATTAGAAGGTTATACATCTCCGAAACTTGTATTGCGTTCGGAATGTGAGGTTATCATCAATGCTTGTGATGATTTTGAATTAGAGAGAGGCTTTTGCGAAAATGCATGCGAGCAGTGTGATCGAAAGGGACAGATGCCGGAAGGAGCATTATGACGACACTTAAAATTAATTTAACCCAAACTGCAGGGAGAATAAAGCCAATGAATGCTGTCAATAACGGCCCGATCGGTGGTAAGACAAGGAATAACGGCAATTTTGCGTTGTATAAAGCACTGGAAATTTCTTATGCAAGAAATCATGATGCTGCATTTTGCTCTGATTACGGCGGTGAGTTTTCTGTTGATGTTCACAATATTTTCCGCAACTTTGATGCCGATGAAAAAGATCCTTCCTCATATATTTTTACTGCTACGGATGAATATATTATGACGACTTCCGAGGCCGGAACCGAGACTTTCTATCGGCTCGGATCCAAGATTGAACATGGTTTTAAATTTGGTACTTATCCGCCAAAGGACTTTGCCAAGTGGGCAAGAATTTGTGAACATATTATTCGTCATTACAACGAAGGCTGGGCAAATGGATTCCATTTTAACTTAACATACTGGGAAATCTGGAATGAGCCGGAATGTCGGAATGCTGATGATTCCTTTCCCTGTTGGCAGGGTACGGAAGCACAGTTTATTGATTTGTATGAAATTACAGCAAAGCATCTGAAAAAGTGCTTTCCTAATCTTAAAATCGGTGGTCCGGCATTTTGTGGTCCGTGGAGAGATGATTTTAAACGTAATTTTCTTAAAACTGTAAAAGAAAAAGAAATACCGCTTGATTTTTATTCCTATCATTGCTATGCAAGGAATCCAATCAACATTTGCCAGGCAGTAATCGAAGCTGAAAAAGCGCTTTCTGAATACAATCTGAATAACGTTTTTTCGGTGCTTGATGAATGGAACTACGTCAAAGGCTGGCAAGGAGATGATTGGCGATACACGCTTATTCAGGAAAAAGCAATTAAAGGTGCTGCCTTTATTGCCGGAAGTATGAGCGCCTGTCAAAATACAAGTCTGGGAATGCTTATGTATTATGATGCACGTCCAAGTGGAATGAATGGATTATTCAGTGCATATACTTATGAGCCGCTCAAAGGTTATTATTCATTCCTTATGTTTCGCGAATTAAGAAGATTGGGTACTCATATTCCGACGGAGCAATATCTTGAAGATATATATAGTTGTGCTGCAACCGATGGGCATGACAGCGCAATAATGCTTACTTTCTTTAATGATGATGAAGGTACACCTGCAAAGGAGGTGAAGCTCGATTTGTCAGGCATTGCGGGTAATGTAAAACTCGAATATTACTTGCTTGATGAGACACACAATCTTGAACTTATAAGGGAAGATATAGTCACTGCAAAGGAAGTAGTATCTTACTTTAAAATGAATAATTATACAAGTATCTTTATCAAAATAAAAAATATCCGGGAGATTTATTAAGAGGAGAAAAGGCAAAAATGGATTTTAGCGGCGCTCATTTCTTGAAAATCACTTTATCGGAAGCGTGCAATAATAGCATGAGAACAAAAATAACGCACAAAATACAAACCAAATCGTGAGATTTTTAGAAAATTGTGCTGATATCTATGCAAATAGTACTTCTTGCAAATTGTTACTTTTGCTAATATTCTGGTAACTGTGAAATGCAGAGGCGAAGATGAAAAAGGACGTTAAAAAGAACGTTAATCTGACAGGATGCAAAGAGATGTAAATATCCAGAAAAAGAAGAGAGAAAAAGAAGAGGTTGAATTTATGGAAAAGCTTTATAACAATATTCTTATGCCGGATATAAGAGGAATTTCGGATCCCCAAAATGTACCTTATCTGAAAAAACCGCCGGAAGTAATTGATATCACGGTGGGGAGGCAGCTTTTTGTAGACGATTTTCTGATCGAAGAAACCGATTTAAAGCCGGAATACCATAAAGCGGAAAAATGGGCGGGAAATCCTGTGCTTTATGCACAAATGCCCTGGGAAAAGGAGACGATTCCCTGTGCTTGCCCGAAAAGCGGTGGTGTATGGTACGATGAAGAGGACAAGATTTTCAAGATGTGGTATGAGGGAGGCTTCCTCAAAAATATGTGCTATGCAGAGTCGAAGGACGGAATACACTGGGAGAGACCGGATCTGGACGGAAGCGGCAAAAATGTGATTCTTCCTTATACCGGCTTTAATGATGATAAGCATGAGTTTTTCAGTGAAAACTATCTGAGACCTGATTCTACGGCGGTATTTATTGATTATGAATGCTCCAAAGATGAAAAATACAAGCTCTTTTTGAGAGGCCCGGGAGGAGAATTTCCCGGAATTGTTGCAGTCAGTGCAGATGGAATTCATTTTGAAAAATTTACGGCGACGAGTCCGGATGTCTATGACAGAAGTACTATCTTTTATAATCCGTTTCGGAAAAAGTGGGTATTCAGTATAAGATACCCATGGCATAGCAGAGCGAGAAACTATGTGGAATGTGATAACTTGCTGAAAGGCGCCGCCTGGGACAAGGAAGAGGTACATAACTGGATGTGCTGCGACAATCTAGATTTGCCGATGCCATATATCCGGGAAAGCGCAGAGCTTTATAATGTGGATTGTGTAGGATATGAAAGTATCATGGTAGGGCTGTTTCAGATATTATATGGTCCGTTGAATGTGTTGTGTGAGGAATACGGAGTACCAAAGGTAACAGAGCTTATGCCGATGTACAGCCGGGATGGGTATCATTTTTCCAGACCCAGCCGAAAAAGCATTATAAATGCTTCGTTGTGTGAGGAAATCTGGGACAGAGGATATATTCAATCTGTGGGCGGCACGTTATTGATACATGGCGATGAACTGTGGATTTATTATACCGGATTCGGCGGAGACGAAAATCTGAAACATAAAAAACCATGGACATTAAACGGAATGTATGCAAATGGAGCGACAGGACTTGCAAAAATGCGCAGAGATGGTTTTGTATCCATGAATGGCAAAGGAACACTTCTTACCCGCAAGATGGAATTTAAAAACAAGAAAGCGATGTATGTAAATATCGATGGCATGGTTTGGGTAGAGGTGCTTTCCGCAGAGGGACTGCTTCTTGCAACATCAGACTCTTATTGCGGAGACAGTACCATGGCGAAAATAAGTTTTCCCCAATTCTGTATAGACAGCCTGGAAAATCAAGTCTTTCGGCTTAGATTTCATGTAAACGGAAAACTTTATGCATTTGGTTTTACAGATGAAAATGGGGACTTCGGCGGAGCCCATGCAGCAGGATGTGTAGAGAATCACGGTTGATGAAAGGTTAAGTTTTTCCTTTGGGGAAGTCTGGCGGGCGCTTATTTGTCGACAAGTGTTTTACGCCAGGCGTGCAATAATAGTAATTAAAGTGGAAAAATGCACACAGAAGCAAAAAGGTATGTAGCTTGGAGGGAAATCGGAGGTATGGAGGAGTAGTATGTCAGATAGCAGTAAAAGAATCAATAGTATGTCAGATAGCAGTAAAAGAATCAATCGAAGAAAAAGGGGAAAGGATTTTATAAGGGACTGGCGATTATATGTCTTCATATTACCCGCAGTAGTATACACAGCGTTATTCTGCTATAAGCCCATGTACGGAATCTTGATTGCCTTTAAAAAGTACAGTATAAGGAAAGGAATATTAGGGAGTCCGTGGGTAGGATTTGATAATTTTAAACGTATCTTCAGTTCTTATTGGTTTCCGTATATTCTCAGGAACACTGTAGTAATCAGCGGATTGGATTTGCTGATCTGCTTTCCGCTTCCTATTATTCTGGCATTATTACTCAATGAACTCAGAAGTGCAAAATTCAGAGGAACTGTTCAGACAGTTTCCTATGCGCCGCATTTTATCTCTACAGTAGTAATGTGCGGTATGGTCAGTATGTTTTTAAGCCCCAGTACAGGAATCATTAATCGTCTGATTGTGGCATTGGGAGGCGAGAAGGTTGCTTTTCTGCAGATTCCGTCCGCCTTTAAATGGATTATGACCCTCAGCGGTGTGTGGCAGTCTGTCGGATGGGGATCCATTATTTATTTCGCAGCACTTGCCGGTGTAGACCGGTCACTTTTGGAGGCGGCGGAAGTAGACGGGGCATCCCGCATGCAGAAAATATGGCATATTAATATCCCGGAGATACTTCCCACTACGATTATGATGTTTATCCTAAGGTGCGGATCCATTTTAAGCGTAGGATATGAAAAAGTATACTTACTGCAAAACGATTTAAACCTTACCAGCTCGGAAGTCATTTCCACTTACGTTTATAAAGTGGGACTGGAGCAGTCGGACTTTGCATATTCCACGGCAGTCGGGTTGTTCAATACCGTTGTAAACTGTATATTCATTCTTTCGGCAAATGCAATCTCCAAAAAAGTTGCCAAAGTAGGATTGTTTTCATAGGGGAGGTGTGGAACACGAATGAATAAGGTTAAGAATTTTATAAGAAAAGATGGTTTTTTTCAGACGATTGTAAATGTTATTCTTTTTCTGTTTTTAATTATAGAGTTATATCCGATTCTGTATGTGATCAGCTGCTCTTTCAGCGATCCGGATATGTTAACAAGCGGCCGAATTCTCTTACTGCCGAAGGGATTTACATTGGATGGCTATAAAAAAATATTAGCCTATACAGATATCTGGATCGGATATGCCAACACTATATTTTATACGGTCTTAGGAACGGTTTTAAATCTTGCAGTTACTTTACCGTGTGCGTATGCACTTTCCAGACGAGGTCTTCAGGGAAAGAGAATCATTCTTATTTATTTTATGATCACCATGTACATAGGTGGGGGATTGGTGCCGTCTTACCTGAATATCAAATCTTTTGGGTTGGTTAACAACAGATTGGGAATATTGATTATGGGGGTGCTTTCCGTTTACAACCTGATGGTAGCCAGGAGCTTTTTTGCCAATACCATTCCTTATGAATTAACGGAGGCAGCAAAGATTGACGGTGCAGATGATTTTCTGATCTTTGGGAAAATTATTATGCCGCTGTCAAAGGCCATTACGGTTGTTATGATCATCTACTACGGTGTAGGTCGATGGAATTCTTACTTTACGGAAATGATTTACCTGGAAGATAGAGAAAAATATCCGTTGCAGCTGTTTTTAAGAGAAATTTTGCTGCAGGCGAAATTTACGCAGGAAGCAATGACAAACGGTAGTTATACGGCTGATGAACTGGAAGTGCTCAGAGAGCTTGCCAGATCTGCAGAGCTGCTGAAATACTGCGTTATTATCGTTGCAACATTGCCTATGATGTTAATCTATCCGAAGCTTCAAAGCTATTTTGAAAAAGGTGTTATGTTAGGAAGTGTCAAAGGTTGATTTTAATTGCGTAAGAAGCAGTTGAAAAATAAAAAAGGAGGGTTTCTTTATGAAAAGGAAACAAATTTTAAGTATTGTTCTTGCTGCGGCAATGTCTGTTACATTGTTTGCCGGATGCGGACAGAAGAATGAGGAAAGCAAAGTACAGGAGTCCGGCAGTCAGGTTGTATCCAGCCAGACACAGGGAAGTACCGAACAGGCAGGAGAAGAGGATCCGTATAAGGATGTTCGAATCTCAGATGAGGTTGTTACCCTGACAGTAGCAGCTTCCAGCGGAGCAACAGCTCAGAACTGGAATGACACACTGCAGTTTGCAGAATACGAGAAGCGTCTTGGGATAAAGTTCGATGCGACTACTTATACCAGTGAGCAGTGGAACAGCAAATTAACTTTAATGATGGCATCTGATGAAATGCCCGATATTGTTGTCGGCATGGGAAGCAGAAGTGAAGTTCAGAAATATGCAGATGAAGGATACCTTTTAGACTTCAGCCAGTATCTGGATATTATGCCGAATCTCTCCAGATTAATGGAGGAATACCCTGCATATGCCAAAGCCATTACTTATGATGACGGAAAAATTTATGGATTTACTATGTTAAATAATTTCGGTAAGGTTGCCAGAGTGGAGTATATGTTCATGTCACAAACCTGGCTGGATAATGTAGGAATGGAACGCCCGAAGACTCTTGATGAGTTTTATGAAGTATTAAAGGCATTTAAAGAAAAAGATGCCAATGGCAATGGGGATCCGGATGATGAAATTCCTATGGCATATGCAACCAACAGAAGATGGTCGGAAATACCTATCCGATATGCTTTCGGCATTGAGAGTAACGAGGAAGTTGTGATGTGGAGAGCTGACGAAAATGGAAAGGTCGGCTTATGGGAGAGTACGGATAACTACAAAGACTTTTTAAAGTTTATGCATAAGCTTTATACGGAAAAACTGATGAATGATGATGCGTTTGTAGTTGACGGAGCGGAAAACGATGCTCGCGGAAAAGAGGGTAAGGTAGGCTATATTGCAAATGTAGCAGAGGTAGGTAATACAAAGGAACTTCAGGATCAGTTTCAATGGTTTGAATTGGCAGGACTTACGCAGGAAGGCTATCAGGATGAGAACGTTATGGTATTGACGAATAATATCGGAAGCGGCGTCAATTTTGTTGCCAATGCAAATACAGAACATCCGGAAGTCATTGCAAAGTTTGTGGACTACCTGTTTACTCCGGAGGGATCTCTTTCCGGTGGAAATGGATATGCTGACGTAACCTTTGATTGGATAGATGTTGATGGTTTCCCGATCTGTGACCATGGAAAGAAAGCAGAAGAAGCAGGAATGACTCAGGTAGATTATCGTAATAAATATCTTGCTCTTGGCTGCTTCCGATTCTATTTGGATCCTGCCGGAACGATCTATGATATGCTGGCTAATGCAGATATTGAAAAATTAACGGATACGAACACAGACGTTTGGGCAACTACTACGGTAAATGCTTTGCGTGCGGAAGCTACCCGCAGATCGGATGTAGTAGTGAAAGATCCGTTCCCGGTATTATATTATACAGATGCGGAAGCTACAGAACGAGCTACAATCGTTACCGATCTTAGCAGTTATCTGAAAAATATGAAAGCTCAGTTTATTACCGGAGAGATAGACATTGATAGCAATTGGGATGGCTATCTGAAAAAGATGGACGAAATGGGTCTTCCGAAGCTGTTAGAAATTGATCAGGCAGCATATGACAGATATAACAAATAAATTTAATTCATAGTGCCGGAAGTTTCTCCGGCACTACTTTGATTATACCAATTGCTTTGTGTTTCGTGCACTTGTAATCCTTCTCTGGTATTGGCATAAAATAGATTGTTGTAAGGAATGGAGTATGGTAAACTGGGAGTGACAAAAAGATTAGAAAGCAACAGGAGTAAAGGAATGAGAAAAGAGTTTGAGCAGGATCAGAGGAAAGTCAAAATACATTTTTTTTTATCGCATTTTATGATAGTAATCCCTTTAGTGTTGGCCAGCTTTCTGACGACTTTGGTTATTTCCCATGAAACGCAAAGACAAAATGAAGAGGTTTTCAACCAGCAATTTACGAAATTTGTAAGCGAGTTCACGAAAGTATGGTTAGACTGCAAAGATAAAAGCGTTTTGCTTGGAAGCAGGTCTGAACTGGATAAAGATAGAATGACAACCAATCCGGTAGAAACACGTGAAGGGATTGAGCTTTTAAAACTATATAATTATTTTGATGATTCTTCCATTATTACTTTCCTATATTATCAGACGGGGAAGATTTATTACTCGACGGGAGTAGTCAGTAAAGAGATTTTTTTCCGTGAAATCAGAAAGTGCACGGAAGAAAGCGTAAAGCGTGTTGAAACAATTTTAAAGGAAAACAAAAGTACGGTGACATTACTCTACGAAGATGCAACAAGTGGGTACCTGTTGCTTTCTTATTCGGGAAACTTCAGAAGCAATATGTCCGTAAATTTTCTGATACCTTTTGACGAGTTGAAAGAGCTTTGCGGCCAGCAGTTTTATAACAGACAATATTATGAACTGGAAACGGAAGACGGAAGCAGGCTTGTGTTGGAGAGTGCTCCGTCCGGGATAATTCGAGTGTTGAAGGATGAGGAAGAAACTTTTAAACGAGGAAACTATAAAACTCTGGAAAAGGTTTTAAATAATTCCAAAGTGACAGTGCGTTTATATTATGATAGATTTGCTTTCGCAATGAATAAGTGGTTATACACTATGCAGGCAATCAATATTGCGCTGATCCTTACAGGAACCATTCTGACCGTTATTTTGTCCTGGTCATTTACGCAAAAAAGACTCCGGGAAATCGCCGGTCTGGAGAGAATGGCTCAGGGAGATTCCGGAGCGGTACTGCCGGAGAAAAACATTTACAGCGGGCTTCAGCAGATCATTTCAAAGGGACGGAAGGACAACCAGAAACTGGAAATAAGCGTCTTGGAGCACAAGCAAAAATTGCAAAACAGAATTGCGTACATGATTTTCGGAGGATTGTATTCCGATTCGGAAAAAGTAACGCAGGCATTTCGGGAGCTGGGATTTGTAAGATGTCCGGAGAGCTTCTTTGTAGGATTGGTCAGTGCGCAGACAGATTCCTTCGAGGAACGGATCCCCGAGATTTTAAAGGATTGTCTCCGGATGGAAGTGGAGCATGAAGGGCAAAAACGATTGCTTTTCCTTTATGAAATCGAAACAGAGGACGGAGACAGGCTAAGGCGCAGGCAGGTTGCGCAGACGATCCGATCCCAATTGCATCAGAGAGAGATTCGCAAGGTAAGGATCGGGATGAGCAGTGTATTTACGGATCTTGTTTTGATCAACAGAGCTTATATGGAAGCGGAGGATGTCCTGGAAGAGATTCTCTCCGGTAAGAGGAAGGATTTCTTTTTATGCTGGGATGAAATACAAAATCAGGTATCCGGCGTTTTCTTCGAAGGGAATCTGCTGCAGGAATTTGACAAGGCGATGCAGGAGCAGAAATATGACGATGCCGTTTACTGTTTTCAGAAAATGGTAAAGGATACCACATCCAGAGGGTGCAGTCCGCGGAACCGGACTTATTTGCGTTATGTAATATTGCAGCATATCATACAGTATTTGCAGCAAAAAGAAACTACAGAAGCTAACATTTTTTTAAAGGAGTGCATTCATATTGATGTTACTGCGGAAAAAGAATTTATACAGACGATTACGAATGTCCTGTATCAGTGTCTGAACAGGAAAGAGGAGGATGCTTTCCGGAAAATGCAGGAATTTATCGGCAGCCATTATCAGAACAGTGAACTGACCTATGAGGAGGTCGCAGCAGCCGGCGGAATCAGTAAAACTTATATCAGCAAGGTCTTCCGGGCAAAGCTCGATATGTCTTATATTGAGTATCTTACGGCAGTACGGATGGATAAGGCATGTACTTTACTTCGTACAACGAATATAAATATCAGCGAGGTAGCTAAAATGGTGGGGTATGCCAATGATTCCAGCTTTCGTCGTGTATTTAAAGAGAGTTACGGAGTCAGTGCTTCTGATTATCGGAAGAAGGAGAAAGAGTAAGATTCATAAAGAAGCAGAGGATGCTTTGTCAGCAGGAGATATGCTGACAATCATATCGGGAAGCCTTCTGCAACGGACGATGGAAGGTTGTCTTTGCTGAAGAGATAAAAGAAGGACGGGAATGGAAAAAAATGGCATTACAGGAAGAATATATCAGGAAAATTAAATTTCTACAGGACAACCTTACCCGGAGGATGTATTCTCCTCTGGAGTCTGTGGAATTTCAGGGTTTTTTTACTTATGACAGATTGTCCCTGCAGGAGGCAGAGGCTCGTGAGAAAATGCCTTTGCCGGAAGGAATGAGATGGGGAAGAAAGTGGGAGTACGGCTGGTTTTTTGCGGAAGTGGATGTGCCGCAGGCACAGGAGAACGGCGAGCATAAAAGGACACAGGATGTCAAGATGCAAAATGCGGGAGAGCAGAATGCAGAAGATGGAATTTTCAGAGGTTCTGTGAACCGAATTGTCTTTCGTGCAGAGCCAGGCGAATGTCTGGTCTTTATCAATGGGCAGGTGAAGGGTGCTCTGGACAAAGAGCACAAGATTATAGAGCTGAATGAATATGCAGGGCAGAAAATTCAGATTGCCATGGAAGTGTATGCCGGACATAGCGGAGAGAAGGAGCCTTATTGTGCCAGAGCGGTTCTGCCGGATGAGACGGAGTTGGATTTTCCGGAGGATATCTGCCAGAAGACAATAAAAAACGGCAGCATCGGAATTTTTCATGAGAAAGTCTTTCAGCTGTGGATGGATCTGAATACGCTGTATGGACTCAGAAACTGTCTGAATTCCGATTCCTTAAGACGGGCACGGCTGGAGAGAGCGTTAAAGAAAGCCTGCAATCAGATCGATATCGAACTGTCGGATCGGGAATCGGAGTTTGCGGAAAATGTCTTGGAAGCAAGGGAATCCCTGCGGGACGTTTTATCCTGTATCAATGGATCTACGGCTCCCATTGCTTATGCCATCGGTCATTCCCATCTGGATCTGCAGTGGCTGTGGACCGTGGAAGAGACCCACAGAAAGGTAGCACGTACTCTGGGAAATCAGCTGCAGCTACTGAAAGAGTACAAGGATTACAAGTATCTGCAAACCCAGCCCTGGCAGCTTTCTATCTTGAAAAAGGAATATCCGGATCTGTATGCACAAGTTAAAGAGGCGGTAAAGGAAGGCCGCATTCTTGTAGACGGCGGCATGTGGGTAGAGGCGGATGTGAATCTCCCTTCCGGAGAGAGCCTGGTTCGTCAATTTCTGTACGGAAAAACGTTTA
>ULUL01063194.1_pt1 | contig 19846 bp, 22 predicted proteins | sample 1958481 | NCBI WGS metagenome assembly ULUL01 (sample SAMEA4835759, study PRJEB28245) | human gut metagenome | biome: gut microbiome; material: fecal sample | place: Denmark | collected 2008 | reverse complement strand
ATCAATATTATTTACTTGATAAAGGATTTTTTATGAATAGTTTCGATGTTTTAAAAAGTATTAACAGAAAAAATAATGAAACAATTTTAGAAAAGTCCACACAAAAAAAATATTCTCTGCTAAGAATAATCAATTTTTTATTCAAAAAATACTTGCATTTTTTATGGAAAAAAAATAGAATTCTTGTTCAAGAATTAATGCATAAAGATTATATATATGATAATAGAGATACAGAAACTAAAGAAAAAAATCTATCTATTGTTGAATTTTTCAAAAATGCATCAAAAATAATATGTAAAGTCATTCTATGGGTAATACCCTTGTATATATGCTCTTTATTCTATTATGATAATTACAATACCAATGTACCTTTTTATATAGTTTTTGGAGCATACATATTTTGGACAAATATATATATTCAATCAAAAAAAGATATTGAATATTGGAAATTATTAGCGCTAGGGGAAAATACCAATGGAGAATTTTATACAAGATTTTTGGCAGCATATAATCCAATAAATTTTAGAATATTACTGTTTATCGCTATATTTCTACCATTTAAGTTTTTAACAACTATACAATATATAAGTCTTTTCTTTTTAATTTGTATATCTGATTTGTGGTATAGAAGATACCTTACAATTGATTTAAAGCTAGATTTACTTCATGAAAAGCATAGCTATTAATAAGAGCTTTTGGCAAGACAAATTTTTACAAAACTTCATGAAAAACGCTTAATAAATTATACCGTATCGATATATCTAAACGGTATAATATAAGTATGGTTGTTCAACAAAGTTTATTTAATAGTAATTTGTATGTAATAGACAATGAGAAACCTAAAAAAACAAAAAAAAGAATTAGGTTTAAAAAACCTAATTTTATTAAATTCTATACATTATATAAATTCAACGATGAACTTTATCATTCAATATCTCAAGATGTAGTAAATAAACCATTATGCCCATATAATTTACTGTGTTTTACAAATCCCGTTCAAACATTCTTTATTTTATTTTACTTTCATTTTATTGGGAAATGGACAAGATATGATGAACCAAAATACAGAGAACTTTGTTATTATAAAGATGATGATGGAGAAAAAATTCCATTAGGCGATGAAGAAGGTATTTTTGAAATAAAAGAATTACATAGGCTTCATTCAGTGCTTTATGGATATTGTGATGAGATAGATATTATGTGTAAGGACTTTGAAGTAATAAGATATAATGGTTTACTAGTTTGGAACGATGACAAACAAGCAGAGATCGAAGGAACTTGGGAATTACCGATTAAGGAAAGAGTATTATTACATTTAAGATTATTTGAACTGTTAAAACAAGGAATTGAACTTAAAAAGGCGGTGAAGATTGCAAGAAAGGCGGGGAAATTATGATAGTAAAAATTGTATGTGCATTAATATTGTTATTGTTTGTTTTGGCGACTTTTAATGAAATAAAAATACACGAAACATTTAGCTCAAGAATGCAAATAGTTTATGCAGTTAATACTATAATCTATTGGCAAATGTTACTTTTGCTGATTTATAAAATTGTAGGGTGATTTTAATGTTAAACGAAAAGCAAAAACAATTCTGTAATGAATTTATAATTGATTTTAACGGCACGCAAGCGGCAATTAGAGCGGGTTATAGCAAAAAGACCGCTTATTCAATGGCGAGCGAAAACCTGAGAAAACCTGAAGTGCAAGCATACCTCAAGGAACTAATCGAAAACCGCAACAAACGCACAGGAATTATGCAAGATGAAGTCGTTAAAAAGATTATTGATGTTGTTGAAGTTTGCATGCAAAGGATTAAATATAAAGACAAGAACGGTGAACCAGTTGAAAAAATGCTTGATGTGAACGGTGCAAACAAAGGCCTTGATATGCTTATGAGGCACACCGGAGGTTACAACCTCGACAACAAACAAAAGCAAGCAGTTCAAGAATTTGCATCCAACCGGGGAATTAGAGTGGAAATTGTTGAATGAAATTTTATAAAAAATACAGTCCTTTATTGAATTTGAATAATTCATCTTATGATATTATTGTGTCCACAGGCGGCAGAGGCAGCGGAAAAACTCAGCATTCAATCAGAGGTGTTTTGCTTGCATGTGCTGAGAAGAAAAAAAGGTGTTGCTTTTTTAGAGAGACAAAAGATACTATTGCAAATTCGCTTATGGCTGAAGCTATGCAGATTATTGAAGCTGATTTCCCAGACTGCGGCTTTTCCGCAACAAAAACAGAGATTAGCCATGTTAACGGCTCAAATATTTTTTATAAGGGGCTTAAAGAAATTAATATGACTGCTATTGAGAATTTAAAAGGAATTGCATCAAGTACTGATATATTTTTGGTTGATGAGGCCCAGGCTGTTTCTAAGGCTGTTTGGGCTGTTCTTATTCCCACATTAAGAAAAGTCGGATCTGTATTAATTGTGGCTTATAACAGGATTGCTGATGATTTGCCGGTTGAAGATGAGTTGTTTTTGGATTATCAGACTATGTCAGCGCCTGAGCGTACTTATTTTGTTGAAGTTAATTATCCAGAAATTGAAAAACTCGGGTTTTTATCTCAAAGGTTTTTGGATAGAGCTGAATTAATGAAGGTTAATAAGCCAGATGAATATAATATGATTTATCTTAACCGTCCGCCTAATATGTCGGCAAGGTCTGTTGTTAAGAATTTCACAAATGATAATATTCGACCTATTTTTTATCAGCCTGATATGGATTTGCATATTTCCTGCGACTTCAATGTTGATCCGATGTGCTGGGTTTTCTTTCACAAAACTCAAAATAAATTATTTTATTTTGATGAGTTGATTGTTGAGAATACTACTACTTCAATGTGCGCTAATGAGGTAATCAGACGTTTCCCTAAACATAAGGGCGGAATTGTTTTAAACGGTGATGCCTCCGGAAATTACAAAAATGTTGCGGCTCAAAATCCGGATATCACAAATTATGTTCAGATTAAGAATATTCTGGAAAGGTATTATCACAGAGAAGTTGAGGTCGATATTAAAAGAGGAAACCCATTGAAAAAGCACAGAATTGCGGCTTTTAATGAACTTGTTTTAGATATTAACGGAAAAAGGAGAGTGTTTTTTGACCCGAAATGCAGGGTTTGTTTGTATAATATAAAAAATGTTAAATACAAGCAAGGGACATCTGATATTGAAGAACCTACATTGAACGAGATTAAGGCTGACCCGCAAAAGAAATTTCTTGTTCATCCATTTGATGCGTTTACGTATCCTGCGGATTATTATTTCCCGATTAAGCCGGAATAGGAGGAGAACGGATTTGTAAACGGATGGAGTGAAACGAGCTCGGGGCTCGAGGCATGAAGTGAGGAAAAGCAAAGCGCAGCGAACGTCAATGCAGAGCGAGAAGAAACCAAGACAGCTATTTTTTGAATTTGCCAAATTTGCAAACGGATACAATATTTATAAACGGATATTAAAACATAACAGATATTGAGTATAGCAAACGAGGTTATTAATATGGAGCGCATACAGGAAGAAGTTTTACAGAAAAAAGGTCTTACGGAAGAACAAAAGACAGCTTTTGCAAATGATATAAGTTCAAAGTTTTCCAAATGGGATGAGGACAGGCAAAGCCAGATTGATGATGCCAGAATGATTATGGATGAAGTTTATATGCATTATCCTTTTGCGTCTAAGAAAGATGAAGAAGATGTCTGGAAAGCAAATATAAAATTAAATAAACTCCGTTCCATTAAACAAGCTAAAAAGGCCGCAATGTGGCGGGAAATATGGTCAAATCCCGCTCAGATGTTTAATGTGCGCGGAACTGACGATAAAACTGAACAGAATGCTCAGCTTCAAAAGACTGCTATTGTTGATAGTCTTGAAAAAATGAAAATAGGAAAAACTTATGACGATGGTATTGAAAATTTGCTAGACATCGGTGAGTTAATATTTATTACTGATTGGGAAGAAAGGTCAAAAGTTATTAAACGACGCTCAAAAGATGGGTTTATTATAGAAACTCTTAAAAGGTTTTTAAATATTCCTGGGCAAGCTAATAATGAACTTTTTGAACTTCCTTATTATGAAAATGCAAGGGTAAAATCTATCAGTCCGTTTATGTTTGTTTTTGACCATAATTATTATGATTATGTTAGCAAAAAGTCCTGGGATAGTTGTATAAAAATTTATAAACGTTTTGAAACTTACGAAAATATCATTAATAACAAAGATTACGAGTTGTCTGACGAGGCAAAGGATTACATAAAAGGAGCCTGTAGTAATACAAATAACTCTGAAGGAAATAAATCAACCGCTGATTTGAGAGATGAAAATGTTTACGGGCAAAAGGTTGAGGTTTTATATTGCCATGGAGATTTCAAAATAGATGGTGAACTGTATAAAAATTATATTGCTGAAGTTGTAGCAGGAAAATATGTTGTGAGGTTTGAGGAAAATCCGTTGTTTATTAATCCGTTTATTTGGTGTGCTATTGAGATTGACCCTTTAACAGGCCGTGGAATTCCGCAATTAAAGTCGGCTTATTATCTTGCTAAAGAACAGGAAAAAATGTCTAATACTGCAATTGATATGCAGCAGCTTGGGCTAAATCCCCCTACATGGGTTGATGAGATGTTTGTGGAGAAAAACCGTAATACGATTAAGATTGCGCCAGGTAAACTTTTAAAATATAAAAACGGTTGGAGCGGTAATTTTCCAAAAGTTATTGAGCTTGGATATTCAAATAATCTGTTTGCATTTATTGACAGCATTGATCGTACTATCAGTGATGTTACAAATGTTAATTCAAATATGTTTGGTAATGTTACGGCTACAAAAAGAACTGCTACTGAGCTTTCGCTTGTTGACAAGGGCGCGACAGCCACAATTGCAAAAGAGCTTGATATTATAAGCGAAAATGCTACTATACCGATGATTGAAAATGTAGCCGAACTTCTTGCGATGTTTAAGTTTGGGGATGAGAAAATTTTTGTTAAAGAAAAAGGGCTTAATGTTGTTAAGATTATTACCGATGAAATCAGGCAGGCTCAATATAATTATATCTATGATGACAGGAATGCAATCAATGACCAGAAAAGTAGATTTAATGAGGTTTTTCAACTTTTACAGTCTGTTGCACAAGACCCCGAATTACACAATCTAATTGATTGGAAGACTGCTATTAAGAAAGCTATTGAAATGACCGGGTTTGATAATCCTGATATGTTTTTTGTGCCTGATACGCCGCTTACAAAAATTTATGGGGAGTTAAAAGCTTTGCCTTTGGATATTCAGAATGAATTTGCGGGAATAATTTCCGGACATTTAAAACAATTCCAGCAATTTTACAATTTAAATCAGCAAGGATATTCTCAGTATGGCATACAAACAGATAACACCGCAACTCTTAACGCTACATAGTATAAAAAATAAAGTTACACCATTAGAAAAAACAAAGAAAATCCAATTAAGTAAGTCAAAAATTTGATAATAAAAGGTGCCAATGCTAATAATAGCACTATCACACTAATTTTTAGAAATTTTGGATTAACTGATAAGGATGTGTTCATAAAATAATTTTAACAATATTATTGGAGGTTGTCAATGAGTAAAAGGAATAAATTAATAGATATTCTCAATTCGTGGGGAAATTATAAAAGTATTGATAGTGATATAAAAAATTATAATCGCGCAGATACTGTTAATATGTCAGAAAATGAGATGAATAAGTTCAGGCATATTGCAGGGCCGGCATATTTGACAAGTACGTATTATACTCCGGGAGTAACTGATAGTTTGGGCAAAATTAAAGAGGTTAAAGACCTTATTATGGGACGTGGATTTGCTGATACAAAAAATGATTTGAGACATAATACAATTGGGATTGAGCTGGGTGAAAAAAGCCAGGGAATTAATAAAAAAACATTGTTTGATTATATTTTTAAAACTCAAATTGAACCGTACAGATAAAATGCCGGATTTTTGAAAGGTTAAGATTGAGTTATGGAAAATATAGAGGATTTAGTAAAGCTTAGAAATTTTGTGAATAGCCGTGATGGAATTTTGTTGGAAAAATATATTTCTGACTATATTACTATATTGGCTTGTTCCGGAATTGAGGCAAATATTATTAAAGGAATGTGTATGCTGTTTAACGAGATTAAAAACATTCCTGAAAAATATGAATGCATAAAGGAGAATAATAATGAGTAAAATTATTGCAACTGATTCGCAACCTGCACAGACTGCAACCGTAACCTCTGAGGATTCTGCGCCCTTGGATAATAAGGCAACCGCAGATAATGAGCCGGAGCAGGTTATTGATGCAGCCGAAGGTGTTAACAATAATTCGGACGGACAGCCCGTTGGAGATAGTGTGCAGCCGGAGCAAAAAAAGTTTGCCGGCAAGTACAATTCTGTTGAAGAACTTGAAAAGGGGTACGGTTCACAAGCCGCATATATTAATGAACTTAAATCCCAAATTAATGAATTCAAAACAACAGTAGAAAAACAAAAACAGGCTGAACACTCAGCCAAGCTTGAAGAGGCAAAGGCTAGAGGTTTTGACAGTGTCGAGGCTCAAGAGATTGCAAAGAAAGTTATATTAAGGGAATTTGAACTTTATGCAAATAATCTTGTTCAAGTCAATCCTGAATATTCAGAGAACGCAAAAAACGCTTTGCTTAATTATTACTCAACTGCTAATGAAGTGTATTTAAACGAAGCTAAAAAATATTTTCCTGACAGTTTTATTGAAAATGTTGCAGTTCAAAAACAAATTTTTAAAAGCGAGCTGGAAAATGAACTCAGGCAAAACAATGAAAGACAGTTTTTGCAGAACAGGCAGGAGCTTTGTTCTAAAATTGAGGAAAATTTTAAAGATTTTCTGGCTGATGTCATTGTTGATAAACCTGAGCAGGCAAACAGAGCCAAAACTGATGTAATGGCTGCTATGTTCAATTTGGGCGCTATAAAAACGATTGAGGACATGAATGTGTTTGTTAATCTTTATAATTCTATTTCTGAACAGGCGGTTAAGGATTACCTGACGGCTAAGCAATCTCAAGATTTGGTTAATTCCGTAAAGCAAAAGTCAAAGGTTCCGACAGGAGCCGCCAGTATTCCCGGAAATAAACCAGATATTAATTCAAAAGAATACTGGGAACGATTTTACAGTTAGTATTTAAAGGCCGACTAATGTCAGCGGAAAAAAGCGGTGCGGAGCGCTGACTAAGAAATTTAAAAGCCGAAGAATATCGGCAGAGAGGATATAAAATGACAGAAAAATATAATTTAAAAACAATGATACCGACAGCGGTTGCTGCAAGCTTTGAAAAACGGCTTGAGAAAGAACTTGTTATAGGTAAAGCGGCAAGAATTGAATTTAAGGACGGCGTAAACAAAGGTGATGAGGTAAAAGTTATTATGCCAGCAAGGGTAACTGTCAATAAATGGGATGGCGGAGACCTTAATACTCCTGAAAAACTCGATGCTTCTGATGTAAAAGTTAAAATTGACCAGGGGTTGTATGTTAACTTTGAACTTGAAAAAGCAAAAGAAATACAAATCCAGAATGCTAAAAATGCTGATGAGGCGGCAAAACTCATTGATGAGTATTCTTCTGATGCGAGGTACCAGGTGCGTGATGCTGTTGATACGGCATTGGGACAATTGTATACTATGGCGGGGTCAAAGATAGATAAAAACGGTAGTGCATACGCTTTGACACAAAATAATTTCTTCCAGTTCCTTGCTGATATGAAAGCGAAAATGGCAAGATTAAATGTTTTTCAATCAGGGAAAATGTCTTGTTATCTTCCGCCTGAAGCCGTTGCGGTTGCACTCGGTATGACAATGTCTCAATATACAGAGTCTCAGGTTAAGGATATTAAAACAGGTTTTGTTTCTGAAAAGGCAGGATGGAAAATTTACGAGTCAAACAATGTTGCTGTAGTGGATAATTCCGGAACAAAACTTTATTATCCTTTGTTTACCGTTGATGGCAGAACGTTTGCGGCACCGCTGCAAAAATCTTTGGAATTAATTCCTTATATGCGCGATGAATCTGTTAACAAAGCATTTAAAGGCACATATGTGTTTGGGCGAGGAGTTCCTAATGCTAAATATTTGGGGACTTGCTGTTGGAGTATTGCAGAAGGTGAGTACGAGTAAGATCATGGGGGGAATCTCCCTCCCCCCTTTTTTACTTGAGTTGTGTCGAATGAATTTAAAAGCTGACTAATCTCAGCAGAAAGGATAAAAAATGGCAAGAGATAAAATTAGTTTAATAGAACCCATTTTAGATGAGACAAGATGTGTGGCTGTTAAAGAAATTGCTGCGGGAACGATAACCCAGGCAAACGGAACAGAAATTAGTGGTGCTTTTGGCTGCAAAGATAATTCATTACAGATAACTGTTAATAACAGCGCTGATGCTGCAAAGAAATTGACTATTAAAGCAGGTGTTTATGATAATGCCGTTCTAGGTGATAAAATAATTTCTATTGCAAGTAAAAAGACTTCAGTAATCCTGATTGAAAATCCTTCACGGTTCCAGCAGAAAGACGGGGCAATTTATATTGATTACGAAACCGGTTTTACGGGAACAATTTACGCAGTTGGAAAACATGCAGGATTAGAAGCGTGATATTTATTGATATAAAAAGTGCAAGTTTTCTTGCACTTTTTATGAACTAAAAGCAATTGCACGAGCGCTGACTAATGTTGGCAGGAAGGATAAAAAATGATTACGATTAAAAATGTTGATACCGGGCTTATTTTTAGGGTCGAAGATGAAGCCGGACTTGAAATGCTGGCAAATTTCAAAGGTACTTTGGAGGCTGTTGATTATTCGGAAGATTTGAAATATGCGGTTGAAAAAATCTACAAAGAACCTGAAATGACAACAGATGAAGAAAAACTACTTGGAGTTGATAAAAATATAGATAATGTTAAATCTTTGAAAGATTTTACAATTCCGGTTCTTAAATCAAAGCTCGATGAGCTTGGGATTAAATATCAAAATAATGCTAAAAAAGATGATTTAATTGCATTATTGCGTGAGAAGGCAAAGATTGTAACAGACGCGTAGATGTGCGCTGCTGTAACTCGTTTAAAGCAGGAGAGTAAGACTTTTAATGAAAGACAGGATAAATATATGACAATAACAGTTCAAGATTTATTGGATGAGTTGGGGAACAGAGCTTGGAGCGGTTTCAATAAAGATGATATGGTTTTTGGAACAGAGGAGGCTTTTACGGCTTTGGCTGAATTAAATGCGGCTCATAGATATCTTATGGCGTCAAGGGATTTTCCGTTCAAAGTGTTGTCGGATGAAATTATTACATCTTCAAATATCTCACAGTATCCTATGATAGAAGGGCAGGTTACTGAAATTGTTAATAAAAAAACTTTGCAAAAATTGTCTCAAAGACAAGATTGGAATGCTTTACCAGAGGCTGTCGGCGAGCCTGACAGCTTTTGGATTAGTTTTTCAAACCCGGATGCTAGTATAGTTTTGTATCCTACTCCGGATAAAACTTATAATTTTAGTGTTATTTACAATACTTATAAATTTATTCTTGACAAAAAAGGAAATCAACTTTATAAGTTTACTAATGTGGATGATTATTTAAATTTACCTTCATATCTTGAATACCTGTATGCAGATTGTCTTGTTCTGCGTACTATGGCAACAAACAATAAAGATGAACAGGATGAGAATTACAGACCGATTTTACAAGAGTTTGCAGAAGCTTGGAGAAACTTTATTCATGCTGCTAATCCTGTTGATATGGAGCAAAGAATTGTTATATAGACTTGACAAATACCGCATTATCGTAAATAATATAGGTGTAGGGCGAGAGCCTTTAAGTTTTAGTCGAGTTAAAGACTCTTCTTTGCACCCTACGGTTTAGAAATATTTAATGCTATTACGGTAATTGCAAAAGCTAGTAATAGCATTATTATTTTGTCAACCATAGCCGTATGCCTCCTTTCGTCCAATTTCTTTGTAATTGTGTGTAACGAAATCGCATGCGCGTGCCCTACAAGTTTTATTTTATATTAAACTCTTGCCTTTGTCTACGAATAGTGTCCGATATTAATTTGTTTATAATTGGATTTATGGCAGTTAGTATTTCTCCGCAAATATTTGAAAAATTTACAGGAATTAGGGAACAGAACGGGCTTAATTCAAATGGTGTTCTATCGGCAATTGAGGCTGATAATGTTGAATTGTTTTCCTCTGATATAGGGTCTAATGTCGGAATTAAATCGTCAAAAGGGAATTTAGGGCTTTATGAAATTGAAGGATTTCGTATTATTGACATTTTTAACTCAGTGCAGCAAGATGTTAGTTATACCTTTATTTATGCTGAAAATGAGCAAAAGGGAGTTTTGTATTATGCAAATAATATTAATACTCCGACTGTAATTATAGACAATCTTCCATTGACAGGAAATGCAAATGGATTAACAATGACATCAACTGCATATGATGTTTTTATCTTTACAAACGGGAAAAAACATTATTCTGTATGTTTTGAGCAGGATGAAATAGTAAAAGAGATTATCGCTACTGATTATCTGGGTAGAGAAATTCATTGGCTTGCCATGTGGGAGTGGAAGGGGTTTCTTGTTGTCGGGTCTGATTATGGGGTACATGCTTCTCATCAGAATGATATTTATACTTGGAATGATAATCCTCAAGATGCTGCTGACAGTTGGTATATCGATTTTAGCAAAAAAGTTACTGCTATTGTTGGGTTTTCATCCGGATTGTTTATTTTTACCCAAAATGATGTAACTAGGCTTTTGGGTAATCCGAATACCTCTAATTCGTCGATGGATTTGGTCTCTATGAATGGTACTTTAAGTCATCAAAGTTTAGTGCTTCATGATACTTATTTATTTTTTTACGATCCTATGCAAAAAAACATTTATTATATGCAGATAACTGATACAGGACAAACGCGCCCTACTGGGCCAGCCGCTAGAGAAGTTAAGTCTTTTTTTGATGGAAGCATTAGTAAATTTAAAATGTGTTCTTGTGTTTATGCGGGAAGTAATGAGATTTGGTGTATTATAAATGATAATATTTTAATTTTTGATTATGCCCGCCAAGAATGGTTTAAAAGAATTGAACAAAGTCTTAATGCTGTCTGTCTTGATGATAATAAAATTTTAAGCGGTACAAATGATGGAAGGGTTTTGGTTGAAAAAATAAATCTTGATTTTGATGAAGAATTTTTCCCGGCCGAATATAGGACTTCCTTTATCAATTTTGGTTCTAATTCCAATCTTAAAAAACAAAAAACTTCTATTTTGCTATGCCTGAATGAAAATGAAATTAATGATTTTTGGGTAGAATTAACAATTAACAATAAAAAGAAAAACCCAAAAAGAATTAATATTTCAACTGGTGAAGAAGGGGTATATGGAACAGATATGGAGGATGAAATTAATGCAAAAACTGAAATATATGATGAAGCTGAATATGCAGTTGATAATCCTTATGCAAAACGGATGATTGAGGTCTCTACCCCTCAAACCTGGTATACAATGAGCATACGAATTTATACAGAAAAACTGGGACAAGGATTCGCTATTAATTCTATTGAATTAAAAAATATTAAAATTAAAACAAAAACCAAAGGCAGATAAGTGATATCAAAAAAAATGGTACAAATCCGTTTTTCCGATATTACTGCGTAATTATAACATTTTCTGAATAAACAGGAAATAAATAGCCAATATTAAAATAATCTTAAAAATTAGAGGGTAAATATATAAAATGATTATTGACCATATAAGAGACATTGAAGAATTTCGTTGTTTATTTTGGGAACGCCCTATGCAAACGGATATGTTTACGTTTGAGCATATTGTTAATAATCCGCATCTTTATTGTTTCTACGGCGAAAAGGATGGAAAATTAAAGGGATTTATTTTTATTACTGTTGATAAAAGTGGACACTTATTTTTGAATGGTGTTTCTGTTCCTAAAAATTTGCCCGATAACAGAGATGCCATAATTAAAGTGTGTGAGGCTTATAAACAAGATATCTATGCAGATACGGATTTGAAACATGCGGTATTTATGTTAAAGCTTGCAGGATTTAGACATTATGAAGGTAATATTTACGTAAGGAGACAAAATAATGGGAAAAAGCAAGGCACCTGAATATGCCACTACAAATGTAAATACGGGCCTATATGGCACCTCTACTACAAATAAATCTGGGACTACGTATAAACCTTCCGGCTTTCAATCGCAGCTTGTTAATACTGTTGAACAAAATGTACCCGGAACTTTGAACGAATATCTTAATCCTTCCTATAATAGTGAGCTATATCAAAAACAAAAAGCTCAAAGAGAAAAAGAACAAATTCAGGCTTATGATACTTCGGTTCTATCACAGCTTGCAAACAGAGGATTAATGCGTTCATCAGGATTGCAAGCCGCCACAAATTCTTTTGCTGAAACTCTTGCAAATCAAGAGGCTCAAGCCATGGCAGATTATAAAACAGAAAAAGCAAATGAATTGGCAACATTAATGGGGCTGTACGAAGTGCCTTATAATATGATGATGGGGACAAATAACTCATCTCAAAGTTTGTCAAATTCTGTTAGTAATTATAATATGCAGAAATATCAAGCTGACAAGCTTGCTAATAATGGGCTGTATGGAGCGTTAGGACAAAGTATCGGAGGGCTTGCTGCGGCAGGGGGAACAATAGCTGTTGCGGCATAAGGAATTTAGTGTATGGAAAATAAAATTAATAAATCATTAGAAATTATTAAAATTTGTTTATCTAAAGCCAAAATGCCTGTTATTTGGTCATCTTTCGGTAAAGATAGCCTTGTTTTAATACATTTAATAAGACAAATTAATAAAAACATTCCTTGTTTATTTCAAAGAGAGTATATAAATCCAAAAGCTTATGAACATTCCCAAAATATTATAAAAAATTGGGAGTTAAAAGTTTATGATTTCCCTCCTATGGATACGGCATTACAAAAACATATCTATGAAAATGGAGATATTGAATGGGAAATTCAAAATTATTATTCTATTGGCAGGAATAATAACTTTACAATTCCAACCGGAATAGTTGACAATGCAAATTCTAAAATTTGTGCATTGCAGGATATTTACATTAAACCTTTTGCTTTTGTAAACTATATTTGGGATGTTACTTTTATAGGACATAAAGACGCTGACACTGACGCGTTTTACAATGATATGACATTGAATAATTATGTCTATAAACATGATTTACAAACTTTTGTTTTCCCTTTAAAAGATTGGTCAGATCAGGATGTTTGGAATTATATTGACCAAAACAAAATTGATTATAATGCAAAAAGATATGTACGTGAAGGTAAAAGCTGGAGAGGCCAATATAAGGATGTCTCTTATAACCCCGACTATTTTGAATGCTGCTTAGAATGCATGAAACCTGATTACAAAGACCTTGTTTATTGTCCAAAAAAGAAAATTTATATAAAAAATATTTCACATTTGATAAAAAAGGGGCTCCCTCCAGATACTGAATATATGAAAGGAAATAAATAATATGAACCTTTTTGATTTATTAAAATTCAATAAATCTGATAATTTTAAACAATATGCCCAAAATATGCAGCCTTTACTGCCAAAGGTTGAAATGGATAATATTCAAATAGGGCTTGATGGACAAATTCTTAATGATAATGTAACCCCTGTTATAAATAATAAATTCGGTATTGCAACAAAATTAAAGTCTACAATTAATAATGCTGGAAATAGATTAAGCAATGCGCTTTTTGGAACAGAAGTAGAACAAAAACCCATTGAAACCGTTGTTAATAACAAAATAGAGGATAACGGGGCGCAAATAAATTCAGGAATAGTATCAAGTCCTCGTCAAGGTGGATTATTACGTGATATTGCAGGTGGATTTAATGAAAATTTTCGTAATAATTTTTCTATTAATAATTTGAATGATAAAATATCAGATGATGGCAGAAATAAAGGCCTTGCTTTTAGAATTGGGGAAGGCCTTGGAACAGCGGCGAAGCTGGCAAATAGCCAGATTGGCAGAGGGGCATTAACCGCCGCTGCAATTGGTGTTTTTGGCGGGTCGCCCCTTGAGATGGCAGCTTATGGAGCAAAGTCAGCTGTAGAAAATCAACAGAACGTTATGAGAGATAAAATGTATAGAGAGTCTCTGGCTAATATGGGCCTAGATACTTCAAATATAAGCGGTTATATTGATGATAAAGCTTATCAAAATTATACTTTAAGTAATTATCGAAATAATTCATTAGCTGTACGTTCTGCAATTGCCGGAGCTTCTGACAATACAAAACGGGCCAATTTAATTATGCAAGGATTAAACAATGGTTCAATTACGCCAGAAGAGGCAAAATTTCATATGCATAATTACGGTATAACTTTTGAAGATTTACAAAAATCTAATGCGACACGCAATGCTGATATTAACGCGGATTTAGCTCCTGCAAGAAAATATGCCATGTATACAGCGCCACAAGTGGCACTAGGTAATTTAGGTATAAATCAAGCTCGTTTGAATGAACAAATACAACAAAATGATTTTAATAATCAGATAAAACTTAATGAAATTTTACAAAAGCAACAAGAAAAAGGTAGTGAATATAACGATATAGAAAAACAACTCAATAACTTTAGAGCTACTTTTGCTTCCATGCCTTCTAAAATCGAAAGTTATACAATGGGTAATTTGAGAGGTCTGACCGGCACTCAGACTGAAAAAGAAGCTAACTTCAATGCTCAAAGAACATTGCTTTTCAACCAAATAGCGCGAAAGTTAGGCGGTGAAAAAGGTGTTTTATCTGACTTTGATATCAAAAGAATTGAGGCCGCATTGCCTAAATTAACTGACAGTTTAGACCAGAAAAATGCTAAAATGAAAGCTGTTTATGATTTATTGGAAATTAAAAAAGGTGGGGCTATGAATAATGACCCCTTGGGGATAAGATAATGAACTATAATGAATTTGCGCAAAAAATTAAGACAAAATATCCAGAATATAATGATATGGATAACAGAGAGCTTGCTCAAAAGATGGTTGCAAAATATCCAAAAGAATATTCAGATGTATCTTTTGATGAGAATGTTTCTTTGCCAGCTGTTCAGATAAATGAAGATGGCTCATTGCAGGAGCCTTTACATGCCGGTGTCAGAAAAAATGTTAATTTAACACCGTCAGGAATTGTACAAGGCTTGTCAAAAAATATTGCAGCAGGCTTCTTTACCCCGATAACAGCAATAAAAGATAAGATTTCTCTACCTGAAGCTTTTAAAAAACAAAAAGAAATTATGGATAAAACTGAAATCCAAAAACCTGATTTATTTCATCATCCTGTAAGGGATTTTGCTACTGACACTGTTGTTTATGCTGCACTTCCAGAAGTAAAGGCTTTACAAGGATTTAGAGGGGCCGGCATGTTAAATAAAAGCTTAACCGGTGCATATCAGGGTGGATTAATTGGAGGATTAGAAAGTCTTAAAAATAAAGGTATATCTAATGAAAATGCAAAGGAAGCCGTAGGTCTTGCTGCAATGGGTGCTGTTTTGCCACCGGCATTGTCAGGTTTAGGAATTGGGGTGCGAAATTTGATTGCTAGACCGTCTTTTCAAAATAAGGTTACGAAGACTTTAGAAGCGCTGACCTCAGTGCCTAAAAAATATTCTGATTTGGCGTTACAATCGGAACTGGCCGGAAAGTCTCTTTTTAAAGGTAAATTTGACCCTGAAACAGCTTATAGACCTGTTGAGCAAAAATTGAGAGAAGCAAAAAGATTTTTGCCGACAGCTGAGGATTATGCTGATAGCTTTTATGGAGTTGGCAAAAAAGCTAAACGCGGGCTTGAAAATGTTAAGCAAAAAGCCGGTGAAGATATTCGTGAAGTTTTAAATAAATTCAAACCTGAAGACTTAGAAATAAGCGGTTTGAAAAATCAAATCTCTGAGTTGGTAAATAGTTTTGCAAATGGTGGTGAGATAAATCCTGTACTTATCCGTGCTAATAAGGATATTCAGCAGATAAATAAACTTTTAGGCAATAAAACCAAGGAGGAAATTAAAGCTGAATTAGCGGAGTATGTTGGAAATGTTCGTAAAAATTCAGGATTGGAAACTTCCTTGAACAAAGAGCAGGAAGATATAGCTTTTAGTATTCTGGCTCAGGCGACCGGTAAAAATAAAAATTGGTTAAAAAGTCAATTAAAAGCTAATTTGCCTAAAATGTCAACACAAAAAAGACAAGAATTTATTCAAAATTTGCTCGAGTATACTGATGACAAAATTGAAAATCTTGATCCTTCCTGGTTACAATATTTTCCAGACCTAACCTTTGAAAATACTCAAGGGGTTAATAACGGACAAAAAATAGCCAATGAAATGTTTGATAAAATTATGGGGAGAAAATTTCGAACAAATAAAATTTTAACCCCTGAAGAATTAGCTTATAATGATGCCGAAATTCTTTATAGTAATTTATTAAATGATGTAATCAAAAATCCTTCATTAGAAACGTATAATAAAGCGTTTAGTGATATAGATAATGTCGTAACAAATCTGGATGACTACGGCAAAAATCTTTTTATGGAAAGATTAAGCTCTGATATTGATAACATTGAAAATATTGTCAATAAGAAAGTCAAACCTATTGATTTACATAATATAAAAGAAATTTTATATGACATTGCAAATTATGATAATGCCGGTGGAATTAGAAACTCTGCAACAAAGGCACTGGCTAATGAAATTAATGAATTTTTACGTAAATATAGTCCTGAATATGCAAAGGTAAATGACCGTTTTGCTATGATTAAAAGTATTGAAAATGATTTTGGAGGTTCTGCGGGAATTAATGCCAATACTATAGGCGGCAAACTTTCCCGATACGGAACTGATGCAAATATAATAAGTGGATTGGACAGAAAATTAAAAGATATTGACATGTTACTTGAGCCTCAAGACAGATTTTTGAATGATACAAAGACTTTAGTTAAAGGAAAAGCCGATATTGATGATATTAATAAACTAATAGGCGGGACTGCTTATGAAAGAAATCCGAGGCTTTTAGGTAATATTAATGACATAGCAAGAGAAGAAGCCTTGGCAAAGTTACAGAATTATTCACGCATCAATTTTATGGATGATTTAGATGCAATAAGGGCAAGAGAAGCTTTGGAACGGTTTACCCCGGGACAGGGCGGCGGCTCAGGATCTTCACAAGGGTATCAAAACTTGTTACGTAGTGGAGTCGCAACAACAGGATCAGCCGCTGTTGGTGGATTACTCGGAGGTCCTATGGGGACTCTAACTGGGTTGGGGCTAGGCGCCGCTACGGTTAGTCCTAAAATTATGGGTCAGGGAACTATTAAAAATCTTGGAGCCTTGTACCGCTCATTAAATAAAGAAATTCCGCAGTGGATTTATCCTATACTTTATGAAACTTATGCAGAAATAAATTAAAAAGCCTGTTTTGAAAAAGTATATTATATTTAATGAGAGGGTACATATATGAGTATAAATTCACTTATTACTTTTATTCCAGGCCAAAAAATTAAAGCAAAAGAAACAAATCAAAATAATACTTATTTATTAAATGAAATAACTTCCAGAATAAATGCGTTTCGAGTAGAAATTAACAACTTGATGGATGAATTTCAAGCTAATGTTTCATCCGGGGCTTTAAAAGTTGGTGATATTAAGCTTGCTGCTTATTATACAGTTCCTGAAACGTTTTTAATATGTAATGGAGCAAGTGTATTAATTGATGATTATCAGGATTTGTATGAAAAAATAGGGATACAGTTTGGCCAAGCTGATGCTCTACATTTTAGCTTACCTGACTTTAGGGATCGTGTGCCAGAAGGATTTAAAGATGTTAATGAACCTTTTGGCTCTTTCCAATCCGGGAAAGCCCCGAATATTTATGGTTCTATTGGCCTAGGAACCAGCGGAGCTTATTTTATCGAAAATTCCGGAGCCTTTTATATGATTAACGGTTCTTCGACAAGGAATCAATATCAAAATGAAGCTGGAGCACGCGTCGCTCATTTTTCTGCTTCAGCTTGCTCTGGCGTTTATGGAAATGTCCCAAGAATTACTGTAGATAGATTAAAAATAAACTTTTTGATTAAATATAAGGATTAACACAATGCGAGTATATTGTTATGATAAAATTACTAAAGAATTTACCGGTTATGAAGAAGCCCAAGAAAATCCAAACAAAAAAGGAGAGTTTCTTTTACCTGCTAATTCAACTTTTGTCCAAGTTAATGACTTCCAAGACGGATATATACCAGTTTTTAATAATATAGATTGGGACATATGCAAAGACTATCGTGGTAAAACACAGATAAATCTTGAAAATTTAAAATTAAGTAAAATTGATTATATTGGTGAGATTAAACCGGGATTTCAATTATTAGATAATAATATTGTACAAGATTTTATACAGCATCCCGAGTGCTATGCTGTTGTTGATAATGTTTTTCAATCAATTATTGGCACTGAAAAATATGCTGCTTATTTAGAAAATGAGTTTGATAAAGAATTTATTACTACAGATATGGGTGCGATAAGAATAAATACAGCCTGGGGTAACTTTTTAGCAATAAAGCCTAATTATGACAATAAAGTTGAAAAATTGGGGTATTTACCCGCTGATAGTATCATATTGTATAAAAAACCGCAAGATTTTAAAATATTCAAAAATAAGGATGAATTAAACTCATGGCTTATTTCTCAAGGTAAATTTCTTAATTCACAAATTAACAAAGAAAAATATGAAAAATTTTCACAACAAATTTTGGAAAGATTTCACAATGATATAAAAGGAGGGTTTTAATGCCATTTCTAGTTGAAGCTGATGGGACTATATTAACATATCAGGGTGATACTGGTGAATTAGTGATTAATGGTATACCAACTGACCAAAATTATAAAGTATATTTTGCTATTCAAGATGAAAAAAGAAATTTTATTGGTAAAGAGCTGATGGTAAATTCCCTATCCCAAAGCTCCGTTTCTATACATATTGATTCAGAATTAACAGACTTGTTGGAGGTCCCTATAAATAAAAAAAATAACATTTATTATTACGGCATTAAATTATGTACCCCTGGAACTTTAGATGAAGATACAATGTTTATTGCTGGTGGAGATTTTGCAACCCAAAATAAAATAATTGTTTATCCTAAGAAAGTGGAGGGTGATAAATAATGTCTAATAGTATTACAGTCTCAACAAGTAATCAAAAAAATATTGTTCAAGCAACAGCAGACTTATCGAATTATTATTCAAGATTATCAAAAGATTGGGCTATTTCAAATCAAATAGTTAATAATGAGGATTATTCATCAAAATATTATGCAAATATAGCAAAAGAATATTCTAATAATGCAATTCAAAAAATTCAAATGGAAGAAAATAAGGCTATTAATAATATTGATATAGTTAAAGACAGTGCTGTTAATGAAATAGATGAATATATTGACTTAAGTAAGGATTGGGCTACTAAAATGGATGGAAATGTTCAAGACACTGATTATTCATCAAAATATTACGCACAAATTTCAAAATCAAAAGCAGATGATACAATTGAAATATATAATTCTATGCTTAACCAAAGTTCTTCTTTCTTAAACAAAACGCAGGTAACAAACGCAATTTTGGAGGCACCGAACGGGGTATGCACGTATACAGGGAACACAATAACAGCGAAAAGCGGCATAAAAGTTCTAGCCCCAAACGGTCGTAACGCGGACGGAAGCCTGAAGAATATTGAATATACGCTGGCTTCAGA
>ULUL01034925.1_pt1 | contig 19951 bp, 21 predicted proteins | sample 1958481 | NCBI WGS metagenome assembly ULUL01 (sample SAMEA4835759, study PRJEB28245) | human gut metagenome | biome: gut microbiome; material: fecal sample | place: Denmark | collected 2008 | reverse complement strand
AACTTTTGTAACAAAGTCGATAGATTTTTAGCAATTATATAATACTTATATACTTTATATATACAAGAGAGAAAATCCAGGAGTACTATATGTCATTATACGGACAACAAATAGGAAGACAACCTTTTAGACCGGGTCAATGGAGCCGGTATCAAGGTCATTCGCATAAGACATATGTCCAAAATAACTTCTACTTTGGCGGCGGAAGTATTTGGGGCGGCGGTTACGGCAACTATGGCAACTATTACAATCAAGGCTGCTATGGCGATACAGGAATGAGCAAAGGTGCAAAATGGATGCTGGGGCTTGGCGGTGCTGCAACCTTACTTGGAACAGTGCTTGGATTTTTAGGGCTTGGTAAAAAAGACAAAGTTGCGCCCCAAAATGAACAAGTGCAATATACGCAACAAAGGCAAGAAGTTCAACAAACCACTGAACCGGAAAGACGTACAACCACAGAACCGTTAACGGATGAAGTAACAGCCCCTCCGCCGGCTAAAAAACCGGTAACCAGTCCTTTAGTGTACACTCCTGATGCAAAGAAAATCGAAGATGTAACAGAAAAGGAACATTCTTACACCGTAAGAAGCCAAATAGTGAATGGGCAAAGACAATCTGACAATCCATACAATATTGTTATGGCGCTATACCAGCGTCCTGACGGTAAGAAAATGACTCACAGCGAAATCATGGCTGTAAGAAATCAAATTTTCGGCGCAAATGTTGGTTTAAAAGTCGGTGAAATAAAATTACCTGACACAGTAACAATTAACGGTATTGAATACAAATATAACGAAAATGCCAAACCAGAAGATGTAAAACTCGGAGATTTCAAAAATGACGGCAACATGAGTTTTTATGATCAGAAACCTTCTACCAAAAAAGTCGGCGAAAAATGGGTTGCATTGGTAAACGGACAAGTTTTTGATAACAAGACTTATCCGGACGAAGAAAGCGCAAGGAAAGCAGCCACAGATAAAGCAAATACTCTGATAGCAGAACAAGAAGCAGCACGAAACTCGGACAAATAAGGAATTAATTAATGGCACACTTAATACCAGGTACAAGTAAATATACATTTCCGCAAGGCAGAATGATGAACAGATGTCATAATTCAACGACTTATGTTCAAAACAACTTTTATGGCGGGTCATTATTCAACGGAAGTGCCGGCTGGGGTTACCGACCGGGCGGATGTATGCCGGGATTTGGCTTTGGCAATTTTGGGTTTGGGTATGGCATGAATTATGGCATTGGCAGTTTTGGCTGGGGCGGTAATTGTTGTTCAAATCGTTTTTGGGATAAAATGATGTCTTGGAATATTTTTGGCGGACTTATGCAATCTCTTGGCGATATTTTTAAATCTTTAAGCGCTGCTCGTAATGAAAAACCTGCGGTTAAGCCTCAAATCAGACCTGCTGAATATGCTCCCCGGCAGGCTCTTAGCGCTACAAAAAATTCAAAACTTATGTTTGATGAAAAAAGCCAAACATATATATTTATGAACAACAGCACCAAAAAGTATGAAACTTTAGGAAACAGTTCTAATGTTTCCATAGGCAAAGACGGCAGTGTTTTAGTTACAGAAAAAGGCGATGACGAAGCTATTGCAAGAACTCTTTATGATAAAAACCTGGTTCCAATAACAATAACCATAGATTACCCCGACGGAATACAAGAAATAGCTCATTACAAAGACGGTAAATTTGTAACTACATCGGTAAAAGATGCTGATGGAGCTGATGTTAATTAGAGTAAAAAATTTGTAACAATAACTCCTCTATATTTGCAAGAAGTTTAAAAAAAGTTTATAATAAAAAAGAGATATCAGATGAACTTTAATTAAAGTTCGCATTTATTGAAAGAGGTGTTTATATGGAAGATTTAAAAGTAGCGATTGGCTCTGATCACGGAGGGTTTTATTATAAGGAAAAAATTATTGAATACTTAAAATCAAGAAATATTCCTTACATTGATCTTGGCACTCATACGCGTGAAGCCTGTGATTATCCGAACATAGCAAGAGAAGTTTGTGAGCGGGTGATTTCCGGACAGTCAAACCGCGGAATTTTAATTTGCGGTACCGGTATTGGAATGTCAATTGCTGCTAACAAAGTTCATGGTATTAGAGCCGCGTTGTGCGGAGATACTTACTCTGCAAGAGTTTCGAGAGCACACAATAACGCCAATGTCCTTTGCCTTGGCGAACGTGTTATTGGGGAACACTTGGCGCTTGATATCGTTGATATCTGGCTAAAAACCGGTTTTGAAGGCGGAAGACACAAACGCCGTGTAGACATCATTGAATAAGGAAAATTATTTTGAAAGATTTAGATTCTAAAAAGTTGGCATGTATAATCGCAAGAGTTCTTGATGACAAACTAGGAAAGTCTATTTCAATACTTAATATTGCTCATGTTTCATCCCTTGCCGACTATTTTGTAATAGTAACGGGCGATTCAACACCGCATGTTAAGGCTTTGATGGAAACAGTTAAAGACAAAATTAAAAAGGATTTTGCAAGGGCGCCTCTCAGAATGGAAAATGATGCCAAAAACAGATGGAATTTGCTTGATTATGGAGATGTAGTCGTCCATATTCTTCACAAAGAAGAACGCGAAACTTATGCAATAGAGAAATTCTGGAGCAATGCTTTTTCCATTCCAGAAGACGAGTGGAAAGAGATTTCCAAAGAATTTTCACTCTACGAAAATAAATAACTTTATGCAGGTTCGGAAAATTTTTCGGACCTGTTACATTTCTAAATGATTTTACAAAAAATATCTTATGAGTTACAATGAAGACATGGAAAATATAGAAAGAAAAGATTTAGACAGAAGAATTGAAGACGCCATACTCGTTATGGCCAAAGAGCCTAATAATATTGAAAATTACCACTACCTATCACAGCTTTATCTAGAAAAACAGGATTATGACAAAGTTATGTCCGTTTTAGAAAGCCTGCTTTTGATTGCGCCTAATGACGTTCAAGCTCTTGTTGGTATGGGCACAATGTGGTATTATGAAAAGGATTTTAGAAAATCGCTTTCTTACTACAACAAAGCGCTCGAAATTAATCCGAAAAACTATTTAATTTATTACAACATCGGAAACGTTTTTGCAGAATGGAAAAATTTTTCAAAAGCTTTATTCTACTACAACAGAGCCATTGATTTGAATTCTTCAAATCCTGAAATATACAATGCTATAGCGCTTTTATATCAAGACTTTGATGAATACATTGAATCGCGCGCATATTACGAGAAAGCTCTCTCTTTGGATCCTGAAAACATTACGGCCTTAGTTGATATGGGCAATGTCTGCTTCAAACTGTTTGATTACGAAACAGCACTCGAGTTATATAAAAAAGTTTTTGCATTGAACCCTGACAATAAAATCGTTGCAATTTGTATTGGTAACACTCTTACTTTAATGAAAGAACGTGAAAAAGCATACAATTACTTTGAAAAGGCCTTAACTATGGAAGGATGTAATTACAAAGCTTACATCTGTTATGCAATCGCGCTTTCTGAATTCAAAGAAAATGAAATGGCTATTGAAATGTATAAACGTGCTATTGAATATTCACCAAAAGAAATCAATGCCTATATTCTTTTAGCAAATCTTTATACCAACCTTAACAGACTTGATGAAGCAATGGAAATGTACAAAAAAGCATTACAGCTTTCACCAAATAATGCGCAGACTTACATGCTTTTAGGAAATGCACATTATCTTCAAAGCGATATTGAAAAAGCGATTTCATCTTACCGTGCAGCCATCAAAATTGAACCTGATAATGATGAACATAAACTTGTATATTACCAAGTTATGGATGAATATATTGACAAAAAACGCCGCGGTGAATTGGAGAATAAATAATGTATACCCATTCAGAACAACCGAACATCCCTGATAGAGTAGTTTCAGCGCTAAGCTATCTATCATTTGGCTTTATCGGCTTTATATGGATTATTATATCAGTTTTAACCAAAACAAGATTGTCTGTGTTTATGCAGTTTAATATTTTTCAATCGATTTTTTTAGCAATTGCATTTTATTTAATAAGCATGCTTCTGGGATTTATATTAAACATATTAAGCATAATTCCTTTGCTTAATGTAATAGCGGCACAGATTGCATTTATTTTAAATTCACCGTTTATATTCGGTTATTCATTAATACAATTTGTTATTTATATTGTGCTTTTCTACCTTGCGTTTATGGCCATAATAGGAAGATACGGCTACTTACCGTTTGTTTCAGAAATCATCAGCCACAATGTCAGAAGATAAAAGAAAACCTGCGCTAAATGCGCAGGATGCGTGCTTTCAATGAGAAACATTAACTAAGATTTTTGTAAAACCAAGGCGTTAGAAACTGGAATTCCGCCGATGACAGCAGGTTTGTTAACGACTTTTCCACTAACATACATTACAGTTGAACCGCCTCCATCAAGGTTCATCGCGTTAACACAGCCGGACTGCTTCATAAAGTTAGCCAACTGCATCAAAGTCATTCCGACAGAACTGCCTTCACGGCCATCTACTGCTGCTATAACAAGCTCATTTTCTTTTGTATAACCAATTGCGCTTCTAGGGTTTTTCCCGCCTATCGCACCGAGCTTTTGGGCGGTCATATCGACAAAAACTTCGCCGGTTTTAACTAAGTACGGCCCGCCGCTTATTATGTGATTTACATCTTTCCACTCCGGAATAGTTGAAATATTAACCTCTGCCTTTTTGCTGCCTGCAATTTTATTTAACTGAGCCTTTGGCCCGACAAGCACATAGCCGTTTTCAGGAATTTCCAATCTGTTAGCGGACATTTTAAGGATTTTTCCATCTGCAATTGCCATCTGTGCACCGTATTTTGGTGAAGCCGGGGCAAGTTTTCCCCATTCTGAAGTATAAATAAGCACATATGATGAAAGCATTCTTGGCTGGTTTATATTATCTATCCTGAGTGTTTCCTTGTCGCCTTTGACGGAAGCATTCAACTGAACCCTTGCCATGTCAAATCCATCATCAAAAAATCCCATTGCCACTCTATCATATATCGGGCCAGTATAAAGCTTTTTATCTATCATTAAAGTTCCAAGCGGCACGCCTGTCTGCGGCTTAAAAAAAGTCCCGTTAATTGCAGCAATAGCATTTGAATTTTTTGCAATAGTTGATATAGTTCTGCGACTGCTCAAAGCAGAAGATGAGAGAGCCGGCTTAATTGTAATATTTTTTGCAAGTTTTGTATCCGCAATAACAACATTGATTTTCACAGGTTTTCCATCATAATATTTTGTAAGTTTGATATGCTTAACCCCACCCTGGACATCCGCAATAATAGCTTTTGGAAATCTTTGTTTTACACGCTTATCAAAATTTTCTTTCCTAACCTTGGGTGAAATTTCATTTAAAATTTGGGCAGTTATTTGGCCGGTGTCGAGTTTTGGAAGATTAACAGAAGCATTCGCAAGCTTTAAATCATCTGCGAGCATCGGGTTAGTCATAATGAAAATTTGTGAAGAGACAATAAGTCCAATAACAGCGCAATTAAGCACACAAGAAAGCACCTGAGTGCAAAAATCTGGGCGTTCGGCATAAAGAGTATCCATAATGGCACCTCGCTTTTTGTGAGTAACCGGATACCTTTTTTATTTAAGAGTGGGGTGGGGAATAACACTCATCGGAAACCTGAATAAACCATTTTCAAGCACTTCCTACTATTATTGTAACATATATTTACATTCATCTCAAGCCTCTTTGTTGCAAAAACAACAAAGATTTTACAAATCTAAATAGAGGTAAAACTACACTTATTATTAACTCTTCAGTAATTCTTCTTAGTCTAAATCAACAGGTTCTCGCTGAATTTTCTCAATTGCCTCACGCGCGGTGAAGACAAGAGCTTCAGGTACATTTTCTATTGTTGTAAACTGCCTTAGTACATCAACAACACGCTTGAAAGAACGCACAATGTCGCCTTCACCAACATCTATTTGGTCACAAATTGCCTCCCACTCAGCGCCTTCTACCCATAGTTCAATCATAGATGAAAAATACGGATTTATATACATAGGGCTTTCAACCAAGTAGCGATTTTGGACTTTTTCAATTTTACGCTTAATATTCCTGATGAGATTTAAAGTTTTTCTAATGGGCTCAGAGAACGGAATGTAAGGAATTTCAATCCGCAAATCTTCCGTTGTTATAGCGCAAATTACACCTGCCAACTGCGAAGGTGTAAGATTGTCGAGCACTCCAGAGAAAATTATCTCAGCAATATAAAGCTCATTTTCAGAACGGATTTGTGAAGTGGTTACTCCTCGCGATGTCGGGTAATCATCTTGCAAATATCCAAAGTCAATTAAAACGCTTCTGTGAGCTAAAAATTTATTCCAAAAAATATCTCTTTGACGTTCAATTTCTTTTTCAAGTTTTTTCTGACGACTTTCGAGACGGCCGAGGACTTCAATGTTTTTAGAATGCTTTTTGTACAATTTGCAGGTATCGCAAGGATATTGATGTAATTTTTCAAGCATTGCCTTGGTTTCTTTACCAAATTGGACAACCTCAGGTGATAACGGACGATTTTTATTGCGTTCTTGTTTGCATATACTTTTGTATGTCTGCCTATTTTGAACATATATGTGCCGAAGCTTGTCATACTCAAACAATTCAGAATCACAGAGTTTTGACGGACAAATAAACATTCTTTCCTTTATTTCTTTATCATTAAGTTCAATTTGTTTAAGCAATGGCTTTAATCGAGATCCCGAAGAAAAATATCCAAAACTTTTTAGAATAAGTTCTTTTGCTTCATCGAGCGAGAAGCGTTGTAACAAATTGAGCACCATGGAATAGCTTGGCGAAAACCTGCTTTCTAAAGGGTTTGCGCTGCTAAGAACGAGCTCAGCTACTTCTTCCGGCGATTGGAAAGGAGTTCCGACAATCGTAACATATCCAACTTCATCCATTCCGCGGCGGCCGGCGCGGCCAGACATTTGCAAAAACTCGCTTGCCGTAAGCATTCTGTGACCGCTGTCAGTGCGTTTACTTGTTGAGCTTATAACAGTTGAGCGCGCCGGCATATTTATTCCGGCAGCGAGGGTTTCTGTCGCAAAAACAACTTTTATCAAACCTTTTTGGAACAGCTTTTCAACCAAACACTTCCAAGACGGTAAAAGACCCGCGTGATGCGAAGCTACACCACAAAGCAAATATTCAATATGTTTGTTATTATAAAGATGAGGATTTTCTGCGATATAATCTTCTATAAATTGGCGGATTTGAGCTTTTTCGCCCGGAGTTACGAGCTCAAGGCCAGCGCATTTTTCCATCTGTTCATCGCACTTTTTGCGCGAAAACGTAAAGTAAATCGCAGGAAGCATATCATTTTCTTCAAGATTTCTCACAACATCTTTTACATAGGAACGCTGTTTTTTTCTATTATGCCCAAAGAAGCGTTTTTCAGGTTTAATTTTATTGTTCAAAGCGCCCGATGGAGTCAAAAGCGGAAGAAGCTTATCAGGCTGAGAACTGTCAAAGTAGAAGAACTTCAAAGGTACCGGGCGAAAATCCGTATCAACAAGTTCGGTTTTAGAATGAACCGTATTAATCCAGTCAGTAAGCTCTTGAGCATTTGCAACAGTTGCAGATAGCGCTATAATCTGAACATTTGTCGGGCAATAGATTATACTTTCTTCCCAAACTGTTCCACGCTGCTCGTCGTTCATATAGTGAACTTCATCAAGCACAACGTATTTAACGTCTTTCATGTTATCCGCAACAGCGCCAAAATTTGTTCCGTAAAGCATGTTTCTGAAAACTTCCGTTGTCATAACGACTATTTGCGCGCCACGGTTAATTGAAGTATCACCTGTCAAAAGTCCGACTTTCTCAGATCCGTATTTTTCACCGAAATCATAGAATTTCTGGTTTGAAAGCGCCTTTAAGGGAGTTGTATAGAAAACTCTTGTTCCTTCTTCAAGAGCGCGATTTATAGCGTGCTGGGCAATAACGGTTTTTCCGGCACCGGTCGGCGCACAGACAACAACGCTTTTGCCTTGATTTATAAAGTTACACGCGTCTTTTTGAAAATCATCCAGTTCAAACGGGAATTCGTACATTCATACTCCTTAATTACCTATGATTATTATAGCATATAAATTGTAAAAAAAATATTTAATAGTTAGCAAAAAAAAATTTCAGGAGTTTTAGCTATAAATGAAAGGAAAAAATATTTATGCAAATTAATTCACAGAAAAACTTCAACGATAAAACTGCATTCGGTCAAATCAAACTTGGCAGCGGCGCTGAATATGCCTTAAAAAGCGTTTTAAAACCTAAAGATTGGACTACATTTAGAGATATTATTTATGCTCAGGACAATAATAAGACAGTAGATATAATCCTTTTTGGACGCGACGGTTTTATGAAGCCCTACATTGATGGTCGACTTGTTCCTAGAGGAAATCCCTTTTTTGCAAAGTCAAGGGATTATTCCCAAGGATTTTTTGAAAGTGGAATAAGTTTTATAAAGAAATTAAGTAAAAAAGCAGATAGTGCTACAGAAAAAATATTGGAAATGCAAAAGATTAACCCTGATGAAATCTTAGACATGACCGCTGAATATCATCCGCCTGAGTTCATAGGCTAGCCCGGATATAATCCGGTAGTAGGACAAAAGCTCCCTAAATAGGAGCTTTTAGTTTATATCTTATCAAAGTGATTTTCCTAAATTTACCACGGATAATCCTTTTTTATTTCCCAGCCATCCATAACAATAACAGCTGCACAAGCACTTCCATCCTTCTCCTTATTACATGATTGTCGTAAAAGATCTTCTTTTAATGGCCAAACATATGACCATGGCAGACAGTTAGAACCAACTCCTCCTGGATATAATCCTGATGCTGGAGCACTGCTTGCATGGCAAGTTGCTTCTCCTAAAGCTATTGACCGGTTAAATAGGTAAAACATAAAAATATCACGTCCAACTCTATTATATCCTTTTGAACCATCAACATCAACATAAATTACGGAACTCTCCCCAACAGCATAGCGTAAAATAACAATAGCGCCGGAAGATAGACGCATACCATAAAAAAGAGTTTCCTGAATGTCTTTATCAAAAAGCTCCTGCCCATTTAAGAACCTTGGGGGTTTGCCCCCCCCCCCCCCCAGCAATTTACAATAGGATTGCTGCATGTTGAAACGACATGTAGATATTTTTCCAGTATTCTTATGGAGGCAGGGTCATCTTTATTTTTCCAAGAGGCATAACGGGTAAATTCCTCAGGATTCATCCCTATTTCGGCCATAGCTAAGTTTATAGCTTGACTTATTGCCGAATAGTTTCTTTTCAATGCTGTAACAGTTGATTTCTTTTGATATTCGGCAATTACACTCGGCATGGTCATTGCCATAACTATGCCGAGAATTCCAAGTGTAACCAAAATCTCCGCTAACGTGAATGCTGCTGCGTGAACCTTATTTTTATAAACTTGAACACTACTTTCTACCATGTTGCTTATTTTCATATCTTATCAAATCCTGTGTATTTTCTTAGAACTTCCGGGATAATAATTGTTCCGTCAGGCTGCTGGTAATTTTCAACGATTGCCGCGAATGTTCTTCCGACAGCAAGCCCTGAACCGTTAATTGTGTGAACAAGTCTTACTTTACCTGTTGATTTTTCGCGGTATCTGATGTTCGCACGGCGAGCCTGGTAATCGCCGTAGTTTGAACAACTTGAAATTTCTTTATAAGTTCCATAAGACGGCATCCAAACCTCTAAATCCCAGCATTTGTTTGCTGAAAATCCAATATCGCCTGTTGACAAGGCTTCACGGCGGTACGGAAGCTCAAGCAACTGAAGCATTTTTTCTGCATCTTCAGTCAGTTTTTCGTGTTCTTCTGCGCTTGTTTCAGGCGTACAAAGTTTTACCAGTTCGACTTTGTTAAATTGGTGAACGCGTATAAGACCGCGGGTGTCTTTGCCGGCAGAGCCTGATTCACGGCGGAAGCACGGAGTGTAGGCTGTCATATATTTAGGCAGATCATCCTCGCTTAGAATTTCATTTGCATAAATATTTGTAACAGGAACTTCGGCTGTCGGAATTAAGTACAAATCCTCATCAACGCATTTATACATGTCTTCAGCAAATTTCGGAAGCTGACCTGTACCGGTCATTGTTGCAGAATTTGCCATAAAAGGCGGAAGGATTTCTTCATAACCTTGTTCACCGCAATGATAGTCTAGGAAAAAGTTTATAATTGCACGCTCTAGCTTTGCGCCTTTACCGCGGTAAAGAATAAAACGGCTTTGTGAAAGCTTTACGCCGCGTTCAAAGTCAACAAGCCCTTTTTCTTCGCATAAATCCCAGTGAGCTTTAAATTCAAAATCAAACTTTCGCGGCTCACCCCATTTGTAAACCTCTATATTATCATCTTCAGATAGTCCGATTGGTGTAGTTTCATCCGGAATGTTCGGGATGTGAAGCAAGATTGTGCGCTGTTTTGCGTCTAATTCATTCTGTTTTTCTTCCAATGCTTTGATATCGTCGCCGATTTTGCGAACGTCTTCCTGAATTGCGTCGGTGTTTTCGCCTTTTTTCTTCAACTCACCAATTTTTTGTGATTCAGCTTTTCTTTTTGCTCTTAATTCATCGGCTTGCGTTTGAATTTTTCGGCGTTCTTCATCAATCTTAATAACTTCGTCTATTGATAATTCAGGGTTTCTTCTTTTTAAAAGTTCATTTATTTTATCCGGGCATTCTCTAATTAGTTTGATATCAAGCATTTCAGACCTCTTTCAACTTATTTTCTATAGCATAAATATTATAGTTTAAAGAAATATTATAATCAAGACAAGAATTGCCAAAATCTAAATCTTTAGATTTATTGCAAAAATCAGAAAATAGTGCATAATATAATATGAGGGTATGTGGCATGGAAATGTTTAAAAAATTAGTCTCAAAATTTAATATAAAATCAAAAAAAGCGGCTAATCAGGGCATGATTAATCCAATTGAACACTGCAATACACTCAAAAATGAATTCTTAGACGGGCTTTCGCTTAAGGCGCTTAAGATTTACGAAAAAGAGCAAGATATAAAGAATTTTTCAAAGCTTGTGCTATCAGACTTAGCGGATAATACTGATGAGGCAAGGCTCAAGGAACTTTTTGAAAGCGGCGTAACAGACCCGTTTGAAGATGAAAAGCTTGCACAATTGGCAGACAACGAAAAGTTTTTAAGAGATTTAGGGCTTACAGAATAAGCAGTTCAAGGGTTGAATAGCAACACGGAAGTGAAAACATAAACGGGTGTCTGCCATACCTTGAAGGCCGGCTTACCTACGAAGAAATCATGCTTAAGTAAGTCCTAATTAAGACTAGTTACAAATTTTCGATTATTGCGTCAGTAAATTGAGTGGTTGTAAGACTTCCGCCCAAGTCATTGGTGCATTTGCCTTGTTCTAAGGTTTTGAAAAGTGCATGCTCAATTTTATCTGCATAAATATTTTCATCTATAAAACGAAGCATTTCAACTGCTGACAACAAAAGCGCGGTTGGATTTGCTTTGTTTTGCCCTTTGATGTCAGGGGCAGAGCCATGAACAGGCTCAAAAACAGCGTAATCCTTGCCGATATTAGCTCCTTGAGCAACACCAAGACCGCCGATTAACCCTGCGCAAAGATCCGAAACAATATCACCATAAAGGTTCGGCAAGACTAAAACGTCAAACTGAGACGGGTTTTGCACAAGCTGCATGCAAAGATTGTCAACTAGAATTTCACGCGTTTTCACCTGCGGGTAATTTGAGGCAATATCGCGAAATGTATTCAAAAACAAGCCGTCTGATAACTTCATTATATTTGCTTTTGTAACCACACAAACTTCATTACGTCCATTTTTAAGCGCATATTCAAACGCGAATTTTGCAATGCGTTCACTTGCACAACGCGTAATTATTTTAATACTTTCGGCGGTATTTTCATCCACCTGTCTTTCAATACCTGCGTACAAATCCTCTGTATTTTCACGAACAACAACAATATCAACGTTTTCAAAACGTGTTTGAATTCCGGGAAGATTTTTGCAGGGCCTTAAGTTTGCAAACAAATCGAGTTCTTTACGCAGTTGAACATTAACAGAACGAAAACCTTTGCCTATAGGAGTAGTAACAGGTGCTTTCAGTGCAATCTTGTTTCTTTTTATCGAGTCAAGAACCCTCTGAGGCAATGGCGTGCCTTCGGTTTCAATAACATCAGCCCCGGCAGTTTGTCTGTCATAATTAAGTTTTAAGCCGGCCGCATCAATAATCTTCACAACAGAATTAGAAATTTCCGGCCCAATACCGTCTCCCTCAATCAGCGTAATCGTTCTCATCTTATAATTCCTTTTATAATATGTCTTGATTATTATAACTCTTGGCCAAAAATTTGTAAAGATACTTTTAATCTTTGCGGGCCTCAGGCGGACCTTGCGGATTAATTTTCTCTTTCCAGGCTTTTATAATTCTGTTTTCTATAGTTTTTTGATCTTTAGTATCATATTTGTCATAATTTCGCGGCATATGAAAGTAACTCCAAGCCGCACGAATATGCTCAGGTGTATCTATCGGATACTTATCATTTACAGGATCTGCGAATTCAACATTACCATATTCATGAAGCCCGCGATTTTTATATACGTCATCTCTTTTTTTCATACTTTTAGAATATTGCTTTAAAAATTTTTATCATCAGCAGGCCGGATAGTTTAAGTGATTATAAAGTTTTGTAAACTTGTTTATATTTTCTGGCAATAAAACAACGGAATATTTTTTTATGTATATAAGGTTAGGTATAAATTAAGGTAGGTTTGAAATGTCAGGGATGACAGTGTCTCAAGGTATTGATTATTATATTCCTAAAGTTTGGAAAAACATCAAGGCTTGCACAGCATTAGCCTGCGGCACAGAGTTTGATATTTTTACTGACACTATGGGCAAGTCTTTTTGTCCGACAGGCAAGCTTCGGGAAGGTGTAAATTTTAAAAACTTCGGCGGGCAAATAACGAATGCACTTGATAAAACCTATGAAGCAAGCAAAAGCAAGGGCGGTTGCTGGAAAATTCTAAAAGATGCCTTTACTTCAATACCTGATGATATTACAAAGTTTTGGAAAGAAGGCACCGACGCAGCAGCCAGCGCTGGTAAAACAGGATTAAGCAAATTTTGGACGCAGTTTAAAAGTGCATCAAAAGTTCTGACAAAAAGGATGCCGCTCGTTGGTACATTGATGATGGTTGCATTTGAACTTCCAAATATTTTTAAAGCAACAAAAGATGAAGGCTGTGTTGCAGGTGCAATTGAAACTGGCAAAGCAGCCGGCAAAATCGGGATAAGCACAATGTTTGGTGCAATCGGCGGGGCTTTAACACCGTTCTGTCCTCTGGCCGGAAGCATGGTTGGTTACTTTATTGGCGGATTGGCTAGTGAATTTATACTAGGCAAAAGCTACTCTGCTAAGCAAGAAAAACTTACAAAAGAAACAACTCAGACAAATAATGCAAATAATAATTCACAAAATGCTGCAAATCCATTTAACACAACAGGTATGCTAAATACTTCAGATATGACAAATCTTTTCGGACAAACTCCTATGAATAAAGATGATTTACAACGGCTCGAAATGGCATATAAAAACTATGCTTTCAATAATATGGATCCGTCAGTATTACCCCAATCAATTAACACAATTGCCTAAGGTTAACTCCTAATCCCCCTTGACCCTTGGGATTGAAGTGCTAAGAGTAAATTTCTCTTAGCACTTTTAAATTTTTGGGCAATTTTATTTTATAAAAATACTTTATTAATATACACGGGGAAAATTAAAGGAAAAGTTATGGGAAATGAAATTACACAAGCACAATTGCTACCGCTTGCGCGCTACGCAATGAACTTGCCGGAAGATGAAAAAACTTCTATGCAAAATGCACAGGCGCAAGTATTAGCAATAGGCGGCTATAAAGCATTTGAAATGAGTAAGTCCTGCTGGGATTTCACCAAAAATTGGAGTGCAAATTCTGCTGAACTTAATGCCCTAAAAGGAGCAACCAACCAAGAAACCTTATTTAACATGAAAAGACACCGTGAATTAAAGGCACTTGCGGAAAGGCTACCAAAAGCGCCGACAACTCCGCGTCCGACACTTTCGGCAAACCCGACAGCTAAAGACATAGCGGAACTTCAAAAACATCTGAAATCAGACATGTACAGTGATGTAAGACAAGCAATAAATAATGCAAAAAACAAAACGGGCAAAGATTATGCGGATGCCGTCCAAGAAATTAACAAAAAACTAGCAGAGGCTAATCTAAAAGTTCACACTGAGCAAGTAAGTGCCGCTGGAGCACTTAAACCCACAAGCAAAATTGCCAAAGCTTTAAATTTTATAAAGGATAAAACAGGCTGGAACAAGTTGAAAGGACTTGGAAAATCAGCCCTGGCTAATTCTTCGAAATTAAGAAATGCTGCAAATTTTGCAAGAGGCAAAGGTATTTTAACCCTTGCAGCACTTGCTCCTGATGCCATTGAAGTCGGCCAGACTTACAAACAGCTTGGAGCTCGGGCCGCGGCTAAACAAACAGGGAAAAGTCTTTTTGTTGCAGGTTCCGCAGTGGCAGGTTATAGTGCAGGAACAGCCGCAGCAGCCTTTGCTGGCGCTAAAATCGGTTTAGCGGCAGGTTCTACAGGCGGCCCAGTCGGAGCTGCTATCGGTGCAGTTGTAGGTCTTGCATGCGGGCTTATTGGAAGTTATTTTGCGACAAAAGGCGCGCAAGCTATTGTCGGAAAAACAGAACTTGAAAAGCATAACGACAATCAGGCCGCTAATTTAGCAAAAGAAGCAACTAGTGATCAGAAAGCTTTAAATACACTTCTTACCGGCGTAAAAGAGCGCGCTGCTCAAGACATTGCAAGCGGAACAGCTATTCCTGAAAACATTCAAAAGACGTTCCTTGAAACTGTACAAAACGCGGCTTCAGCTTCCAATGTCTCCTCCTCTAGCCCCTCTGGCACTCAAAGTTCCGCTGGATTATCTATTAACAAGAATTCAAAACTCATAACAGCGCTTGAAAACTTTATCAAGTCAATAAAGTCTCCGGTGCAAAGCAATTCTTACGCTTTTGGCATGATGAATCCAATGCTGATGAACCCGACGATGAATTACGGTTTAGGCAGTTTTTCAATGATATCTTAATTTACAAAGATGTCATGTTGAAGTCGCGTTCTGAAACTGTAGCAGTGCATTCCAAAACATTATTTAAGAATTTTTCAATTGCGCATTCAATGCCTGAAATTTCTTTTTTCAGGTTTGCGTAATTTTCTTCTTTTTGTTCACGTTTTGCATTTTCAAAAATTTCGTCTACATACATAAATTCTTTTATACTCCAATTAACTTTAACACTATAGCTATACGGATATAATTCCCGTTTCTTTAAATTTTCAAATATTATTGTTACAAAATTTATTAATTGCCCCAAAATTAATTTACTTTACTGTAAAATGTAATAAAATAGTTTATAAAGGAAGTTATAAAATTATGAAAACAGATTTTCAATTAACCAGTTATGATTACTATTCAAGCAGACGTGATATGGAAGTTATTTCCTGCATAGTTGAATCTTTAAAGCGAATTCTGGAAGAGGACAAAAACCAACCTCAGCCTCTGTTTTTAAAAACTTCCGATAACTTAATTTTGAATATTGCAAGAATGGTTGTGCAAGAAAAGAAAAAAACATTCTTAATAGGTATAACAGGTGAAAGTGCATCAGGTAAAACTGTTTTTGTCGACAACACTATAAAAGCCTGTGTTAAAGAAAAAAAAGAAGGTATTTATACTGTAATTCGTTGCGACGATTATTACAAAGACACTTCCAAAGAACTTAAAGAAGCCGGCAGTTATGAAGAATTATTTAAAACCGGATTTAGCTTTGACACACCTGCTGCCATTGATTTAGACTTAATGAAAAAGCACCTAATTGATTTGAAACGCGGACGAGAAATTACATCTCCGCAATACGACTTTGTTACTTGTGAATCCCATCCTAATGGAGATGTCAAAAAGCCTGCTAAAGTTATTTTAACTGAAGGCTTATATGTTTTAAACGAAGGCGTTAGAGATATTATGGATGTAAAAGTCTACGTCTTTACACCGCTTGAAGTTATTAAAGAGCGCTGGTACAAGCGCGCAGCATTACGCGGAAAAACCGGAACAGCGGCGGACATGCAGTTTGCAGATGTAAATAGAACCGCCCAAGAATATATCAGACCGGCTTACGGTATAGCTGATGCTGTTATCAACGGTATGGTCAGCCAAGAATATATTCAGCAGATTACTGATAAAATATTCAATACGCTATTAGAAATTGCATCTTAACACAAAATAATTGCATAAAAAAGAGAAACCCTAAAATCACACCTGGGTTTCTCTTTTTTTTTAATAAAGCGTTAAACTCACTCAACGCTTTTAGTAATCATACATTATACGGCAAGACGGGCATGGTTTGTCCGGAAATGCTTTTGCACATCTGTTACATGGTTTAACAATGACTTTTGCACAAGGATCACATTCAACTTTTTTAACCTTACATGGGTTGCAGTTTTTAAATCCAGTAAATGGATTTAAAGAAAATGAACTTGTGTTTTGGCCTATTCCTATGTATGGCAGCGGGTTAAGCTGGCTGATAGACCATGCATTTGCACTTTGCGCAGGTATTAGAAACAGCCCGAACAGCGCTAATGTCATAAATACTTTTTTCATACTTTACTCCTTAAATTTTTTACGGATGTATTTTCATCCACATACTCATTTTAAATCCTTGTGGATTTTATACGATAGCCGTGCAGGCTATTAGTATTAGCCTAAAGGAGTAAACCTTTGTCATAAATTTCAAAAAAAAAAAGACGCCTTTAAAAAGCGTCTTTTGATATATTGATATAATAATTTTTATAAAGCTTGTTTTGCAACCGGAGCATCTTCAAGAAGAATAACGTAAATTTGTTCTCCTTTTTTAGCGTGGTACTTAAGCCCAGGTGTAACAAGACCTGTAACAAGCCCAACAGCAGCACCCACAGGAGCACCAATTGCTATACCTGTACCGATTTTTGCAGGATTTGGTATAAATGCAAAACCTACACCGGCAGGAATACCAATTCCAACACCGCCAGCGGTATAAAGAAGCAATTTACCTGTTGTCATCCAAGGGCCTTCTTTTAATGCGTAGTTTTTGTAGAACGGTTTAGCGTTTAAGTTAGTAATATCGCCATCCGGAGTTTCAATTTGAGTTAATTGAACGTAAACTCTAGCATTTTTATTGAACCATTTTTGTTTATCAATGTTTAATACAGTACCGTGGAATTTAGAATTCGCAGGAATTACAAGAGTGCCTTCTTTAGTATAAATAGCTTGAGTATTTACAAAATAAACGTTATCACCGCCTGCGTGTTCTTCTGATTTAAATTTTTCGTTAAATGCAACTTGAAGAACGTTGCCTTCTTTAATAACATTTGCTGATTTTTGAATAAGCACTTCATTACAAGGAGCTTTTTTCTTAACATCAAGGTGTTCTACAGCATCGCCTTTGTATTCATTTTTAACAAGGTAAAGTTTTTCTTTTAATCTTGCTAAAAGCACAGCAGCTTCTGCTCTTGTTAATAAATCATTCGGGCGGAATTCATTTTCATTTGGATAGTTTACATAAATTCCGTATTCAAGAGTTTTTGCATAAACTGGTTTTGCCCAAGCAGGGATTTTTTTGTAATCTGAGAATGCTTGCAGTGCAGATGTATCAGAAACTTTGTCTTGTGTTATGTGGCTGATAACAGATTGGGTTTCAGCTCTTGTCATTAATTTTTTCGCTTTGAAAGTTCCATCCGGGTAACCGTATACAAGTCCAAGCTGCTGTGAACGCAGAATATCATTGTAATTAGCGTCAGATGAAGCTACATCAGAAAATTGATTTGAAATATTAACATTCAAATTGTCGTTAGATAATAATTTTAACAAAGATTTTACAAAACATATACGAGATACATTCGCATCAGGGTTAAAATTACCTTTTTCATCTAAGTTCATGATATCGTTAGAAACAACAATATCAATTTCTTTTTTCGCCCAATAGGAGTCAGCAACATCAGCTATTTGAGCAACGGCCAGTGCAGGAACAGCATTCAGCGCTATAAAAGCAAAAGCCATTACGCTTGCCAAAAATTTTTTCATAGATCTCAATTCCTCTTTTCTTTTTTTTTGAGTAGTAAACTTATTTTGTTTATAGTATAATAAAATTACAGATATTTGTAAAGTGTTATTTCAAATTATATTACAGATAGTTATATTTAAAAAAGTATAGTTACGATAGAGAGGAAAAAAATGGACAGTTTTACCATGACAAAAATCGTTGCAACCCTTGGACCTGCAACAAGCACAAAAGAAATGATTAAGAAATTATTACACACCGGAGTAACGATGTTTAGAATAAATTCATCTCATGGTGATGTTGAAATTCACAAAAAAAATCTTTCTTTTATCCGAGAGCTTGAACAGGAAGAAAAAACTCTAATACCTGTTTTGTTAGACCTTCAAGGACCTAAAATCAGAATTGGAAATCTTGCTAATCCTATAGAATTAAAAAAAGGTGAATTGTTGAAATTCAGACATCAAAATGAAATGGAAGATGATATTATTCCAGTTGACTATAAAGGTATTGCTCAAGACGTACACCCTGGTGAAATGATTCTCATTGATGACGGCAAACTCCAACTCGAAGTTCAGGAAGTTTGCGAAGGCACAATTACGGCAAAGGTTCTTACTGACGGACTTTTAAAGCAAAGAAAGGGAATAAATATTCCCGGCTCAACAGGCAGTATAGACGTTTTGACAGAACGTGATTTGACTTTTGTTAAGTTTGCGGCTGAAAATGATATTGATTATCTTGGCCTTTCTTTTGTAAGAGAAGCGGAAGATGTGGTTCAATTGAGAAAACTTTTGGATGCCTATCAAAAACCAATAAAAATAATTTCAAAAATAGAAAAACCTCAAGCCGTTGAAAATATTGATAAAATAATTGAAGTTTCTGATGGAATTATGGTAGCAAGAGGCGACTTGGGCATTGAAATTTCAACAGAAAAAGTTCCGATTGTGCAAAAGACAATAATTCGCAAAGCAAACGTTAAGCGCAAAGTCGTAATCGTTGCAACACAAATGCTTGAAAGCATGATTGAAAATCCAATTCCAACACGCGCTGAAACATCAGATGTTGCAAATGCTATTTTAGACGGCACAGATGCAATCATGCTTTCTGGCGAAACCGCAGCCGGAGCTTACCCGGTAGAGTCAGTTGCAATGATGAAAAAAATTGCAGAAACAGTTGAAGCGTCTCCCTTTATGAGAAAAAATAAATTTCCTCGTAAAATGATTGAAGAAGAAAAAGATAGCCAGGCAATGGCTATTGGCATGGCTATTGCTGATATGTCTAAAAAAATGGATATAAAAGCTGTTATTGCGTTAACTGCAAGCGGTTTCACCGCTCAATCTCTTTCTGAAGGAAGATTATCAGCTCCAATTATCGCTTGCTGCCCTAAAAAAGAAATATGTAGAGATCTTAAATTATATAGAGGGGTTTATCCTGTTTCTATTGACTTTGAGGGGAAAATCGACAGGCCGGCTCTGCAAAAAATTGACAGTTTTTTAACCTCTGAACTTGGCTTTAAAACCGGCGATACAATTATCTTCACCGGGTCAGTGCCTGAGCTTTTAATAGGAGGCACCAACTTCATTAAAATTCATAAAATAGGTTCAGCAGACGACTAAAAAAAAGCCCCTTCAACAAGGGGCTTTAAAATTTTTTAGGAAGGTAGGAATAGGAATAAAGTATCTCTCTTTAGTTAAACGGAAATAAATAATCT
>ULUL01044134.1_pt1 | contig 19991 bp, 15 predicted proteins | sample 1958481 | NCBI WGS metagenome assembly ULUL01 (sample SAMEA4835759, study PRJEB28245) | human gut metagenome | biome: gut microbiome; material: fecal sample | place: Denmark | collected 2008 | reverse complement strand
CCATTACCCTCAAAAGAGGATAATTGGATTATACGTGAAAGGCATGAGTGAATTAGAGGCTGTAATTGCAGAAGAAAAAGCAAAATTAGTAGAATCGAAAAAACTCCGTATGCTTTATTTAGATGAAGAGGATATGATTGAGGCAGGAGTTATGGATGCTGCCAAATGCGTTGATGTGATGGAAGAGACAATGGGACTTTTGGAAGACGGCGACTTCATCATGGGTGGTCCGGAGCATAACTCTCACGGAATTATGCTGGAATTTCCGAAAAAATCCGATATTGACGGATTCCCAATTAATGACGGCGCGGACCGGCGGTTTATCGCCATGCCGGCGTACTTAGGGGGCAAATTCCATGTCGCAGGATGTAAATGGTACGGCTCAAACGGAAATAACCGCCCGATGGGAATTCCGCGCTCCAATTTGATGTTTGCCCTAAATGATGTGGAGACCGGAGCACCGCTTGCCTATATGTCAGCGAACTTGTTAAGTTCAATGCGTACCGGGGCAATGCCGGGACTGGCAACCAAACTTTTGGCAAGAGAAGATTCAAAAGTTCTTACGATGTTGGGTGCAGGGCCGATTGCGAAAGCTTGCTTCCGTGCCATTATGACAAATGCAAAAAATATTGACACGGTAAAAATTAAGGCAGGTTCTTTAAAATCCAAAACGGCGGCTGCACTTAAGGAGTTTATTGAAACCCATTATAAACAGGTGAAGGAAGTAATCATCTGTGAGACGTTAGAGGAAGCAGTCCGCGGCTCCGATATTATCAGCGAGTCGGTTTCTGTGAAACCGGGACAGTATCCGACCTACAAAAAAGAATGGTTAAAACCGGGTGTTACCCTGATTGCGACGAGCTTTTTCAACATGGATAAAAAAGAACTTGTTGGCATCCGCAAAGTTGTCGATAACTGGAAGATGTATGAGGAGTACGGCATCGAGGATGAAGAGGGTTACGATGAAAATGGAATGCGTAAGGCGACCGGCTGCATGGGTGAGGAGTTCTATTACATGGTAGAGGATGGCCTGATTACGAGAGATTCCATTGACCATTTGGGAGAAATTATTCGCGGCAAAAAACCGGGAAGAAAGTCCGACGATGAAATTATTTTTGTTGCCATTGAAGGAATGCCGATTGAGGACGTTGCATGGGGTTCTGAAATTTACCGTAACGCCGTCGACCATGGTATTGGTACGCAGTTAAAAATCTGGGATCATTCATCCAGGTAGTAAGTTTTTTGTGTGATTGGAGTGATTGATATGGACAGTAAAAACATTTTTAAACGAATTTTTTATTACATGAATCCGAAGCATATCGAGCCGAAAATGGTGAAACTCTGGGCATTTTGGATTGTGTTCTGGGTTGTCTTGTTTTTGGTGCCAACAAAAATGGTGACAGGAAGTTTCTGGATTCTTGTTCCACTGGCAGGGCTGTTTGTATATGCTCTGGTCACAAAAGATGTTATGCAGTCGCTGGTTTTAGGTACATTTTCATGTTACATATTGTGGTATAAGGGTGCCTGTTTTGGCGGCTTTATCAATGATTTATATACCGTGCTTGGTGACCCGGAAAATATCGAGATGTATATGTCGTTTTTCCTTTGCGGCGGTTTGATTATAGCTATGAAGCGAACCGGAAGCACAAAGGCATTTACCGAGTTTGTGACAAGCAAGGAAAAGGGAAAAGCAGCTGCCGTTATGGTGACAGCGGGTGTGTACGCCGGTGCGACATCGGTGGATGACTATGTGTCGGCACTGACTGCCGGTGCGGCATTTTCCCCACTGATTGACGCGCTGAAGAAGCCGAGGTTGGCACTTGCCTATATCATTCGTACAATTAGTATCTGTGCTTCGGCAATGCTTCCGTTTGGTGCGTGGGGATATTTTATCATTTACCAGATTGTAGAAGCGGATAATGTCGCGGATAAAGCACAGGCAACGGATATTTTCATCCAGTCAATTCCGTTTATGTTTTATGCGATTGTTGCGATTGTTCTCTCGCTCTTATTTGCTGCCGGTAAAATTCCGATTATCGGACCGATGAAAAAAGCGTACCGGATGATGAAAGAAAAAGGAATCCAGATGGGTGACATCAAAGGGAGTGATGAAGAGGCTGATGCAGACGAAGAAGAGGATTTTGATGAAAATAATGAGAGGACAAAACACGTCAGTGTGTTAAACCTCATTTTGCCGCTTGTCTGTATTGTAATTGCTTTGTTAGCAACGAGGCTTAACTGCTTTACGGCGTTTGCCATTGCGGTTATTTTTACCGGATTTTTATATGTCATGCAGGGCTTACAGACGATTTCCGAGTATGTGCAGTGTATCGTGGATGGCTTTATCGACATGGTTGACATGGTAATTATTCTGATGCTTGGTTATGCGATGCAGGAATGTATGTATGCGATGGGAATGGAAGATTTTGTATCCGCTGTCTGCGGGGCAATTCCGGTTGCCAGTCTTCTGCCATTTATTTTCTTCGTATTCTTTAGCTGCTCGGAATACCTGTTCAGCTTAAATTATACGTTGTATCAGATTGCGATTCCGGTTATGATGGTAGTATTACCGGGCGTTGGTGCAAATGTTCCGTTGTGCCTTGGTGCGATTATTTCTGCCGGATTATTCGGCGCAAATGCGTGTGTTGTTTCTGACCTAGGCGTTGTTTCGGCGCGAGCATGCCGGGTAACGATATATGACCAGTATCGGACGAGCCAGCCGTATGTGCTGATTGCCGGTGCGATTTCTGCGGCACTTTATTTGGCGGCAGGATTCATTTTCTAACGTTTTGAAAAGGAGTGGATACGATGCAGAATTTTTATTATGATATTCCAACGAAAGTATTTTTTGGTGAGGGACAGATTCAAAATCTGCCGGAGCTTGTCAGTGAATTTGGACAACGTGCCCTTTTGGTATACGGTGGCGGCAGTGTAAAGCGCAGTGGTTTGTATGATACGATTGTGTCGCTGCTAAAAAAGGCAGGAATTACAACGTGGGACCTTGCGGGCGTGGAGCCAAATCCACGGCTTAGTACTGTGTGCCGCGGTGTGCAAATCTGCCGTGAAAATCAAATTGATGTGGTGATTCCGATTGGCGGCGGCAGTACGATTGACTGTGCGAAGGCGGTTGCAGCGGGATTTTACCATGAGGGAAGTCCGTGGGATTTGGTGCTGGATAACAGTATGATAACAAAAGCACTCCCGATTATTACGGTGCTTACGCTGGCGGCAACCGGTTCTGAAATGGACGGATTTGCGGTAATTAACAACGAAGAAACTTCGGATAAGCAGGAGATGTGCAGTATTTTACTGTATCCGAAATATTCTATCATGGACCCGGTTAATACATTTACTGTGCCAAAATACCAGACGGCAGCAGGTACGGCAGATATTATGAGCCATATTTTTGAATTGTATTTTGATGGAACACCGGGAAAATATATGCAGGACCGTGTGATGGAAGGGCTTTTGAAAACGTGTATCCATTTTGGTCCGGTTGCTTGCGAGAAGCCGGATGATTATGAGGCAAGAGCCAATTTGATGTGGACGTCAAGCTGGGCGATTAATGGATTTTTGGCGTGTGGTCTTACGTCTTTGTGGCCGGTGCATGCGATGGAGCACCAGCTCTCGGCGGTGTATGATGTTACACATGGACACGGGCTTGCTGTGCTCACTCCGGTGTGGATGCGCTATATTTTAAATGACGATAATGTGGATCGTTTTGTGAATTACGGAGTAAATGTATTTGGTATTTCGCCGGACAAAAAGCCGTATGAAATTGCGGAACTTGCCATTCAAAAGACAGAAGAAGTCTTTGAAAAAATGGGGCTGAAACTGTCGATGCAGGACCTTGGAATTACGGACGAAAGCCACTTTGAGAGTATGGCAGAGCGTGCCTCGGATGGACTTGATGAGTGTCAGGTTCCGCTTGATAAAGACAAGATTGTAGAAATTTACCGTAAATGTATGAAATGATGAAAATGAAATCGTTACATTTTCACAAAAAATAAAAATTAGCATTGACAGAAAAATAATTTGGTGCTAGTATCGCTTTAAAGTCAACGGAGACTCGTGGAGTTTCCGCTGGCTTTCTTTTTTTTGTAACAAGTAAAACTTATCAATCAACGTAAGGAGGGCATGATTATGAAAAAGAAAATGAAACATTTAATAGCAGTTACGATGTGTCTTGTACTGAGCATAAGCGTTCTTTCGGGATGTGGCAGCAGCCAGGAGAGCACCGGTTCAAAAGAAAAAGCAGACAGCTTAAACATTATGGTCTGGGAAGGGACCTGGTCGGAGGAGATGTTTCAAGACTTCACCAAAGAGACCGGAATTAAAGTCAATATCAGTTACATCGACAATACGGATACTTTGTTGGCGAAGATGATTGAAGGAAGTGCTGATTACGATTTGATTGACTTAGAGGGTGCTTATGTAAAATCCTTTTTGGATGGTGAATTGTTAGCTCCAATTGATAAGAGTAAGGTCAAAAATGTGAAAAATATTCAGGAGAATTTTTTGAAAGAGGGTCCAATTGGAGATACCGAAGAAAAATATACAATTCCAAACATGGGATGTAGCTATACAACGATTGTTTATAACAAAGAGACCTGTCCAATCAAAATTACCTCGTTTAAGGATTTGGCTAATCCAAAACTGAAAGGAAAAATTGCGATGGTCAATTCAACGATTTCCCTTTACGGTGAAGCGTTAGCAGCCTGTGGATTTAAGCCGGATTCGACAAACGAAGAAGAGATGAAAAAAGCCAATGAACTTTTGACACAGATTAAAGCAAATGTAAAAGCGTTTGTTGGTGAGAGTGCCGTATCGCAGCTTGAAAATGGTGAGTGTCCGGTAGCGTTCTGCTGGGATTATACAACACTTTGTGTAGACTCCAAAGATAACTGGGATAAATTCGAAGCCGTTGCTTTGAAAGAAGGATGTGAGCGGTTCCAGCAGTATTGGGCGATTCCGGCAGCATCGGAAAAACAGAGTGAAGCAACCGAGTTAATTGATTTTCTGCTTCGTCCGGAAGAAAATGCAAAAAGCAATGCCGAGTACGGCGGTGTGCCAAACTTAAAACAGGACTTGTTGGCACCTCATCTTGACAAAGATTTTTATGACAGTCCGGCATTGAAAAAAGAGGAAGAGTTATTCCCGATTTCCTGGAGCATTGCCGTAAGCGATGAACAGATTAACTTAATGGATACTTACTACACGGAATTGATGGGAAATGCAGCAGAATAGGAGGATGATACCATGAAAAAGATTGAAGTAATTACAAGACCGGAAAAGCTGGTTGGTTTGAAAGAAATATTTGCTACTCACAATTGTCAGGGTATGACGTGCTTATCCGTTATGGGATGTGGACGTCAGAAAGGATATCTGCCGGAGATGAATTTCACCGGCGATGATATCAACCTGCTTCCGAAAATCATGGTTTTCGTCGTTGTGGAGGATGACCAGATTGAGGAAATTTTAGCGGATATTGCCACAGCGATTGGAACCGGTAAAAATGGTGATGGTAAAGTATTCGTTACGGAAGTTTTAGATGCGATGCGTATTCGTACCAATGAACGAGGCAACGACGCACTGATGTAGACCGTTCTTAGAAACAGTCGGAATGGAGGGAACTATGAGTAAACCTATTGTATCTCTTGTAAATGTAGAAAAATGGTATGGAACCAATCATGTGGTAAAGAACATGAATATCAATATTGCCGAAGGGGAGTTTCTGACACTGTTAGGACCATCCGGATGTGGAAAGACAACGACACTGCGTATGATTTCCGGTTTTGAACTGCCGACTTCCGGTGTGATTAAAGTCCAGGGGGAGAGCGTAGAGAAAAAAGAGCCGTATCAGCGTGATGTCAACACGGTATTTCAGAATTATGCGTTATTTCCGAATATGAATGTCTTTGACAATGTAGCGTATGGACTTAAGGTGAAAAAAGTTCCGAAAGCTGAAATTAAAGAGAGGGTAACGGAAATGCTTAAGCTTGTCCAGCTTGAAGGTTTTGGCAAGCGGCGCATCACCCAGATGTCCGGTGGACAGAAGCAGCGTGTGGCAATTGCAAGGGCACTGATTAACCGCCCGAAAGTATTGCTTTTGGATGAGCCGCTTGGCGCACTTGATTTGAAACTGAGAAAGCAGATGCAGATTGAGTTAAAGCGTTTGCAGAGAAAGCTTGGTATTACCTTTGTTTATGTAACACATGATCAGGAAGAGGCACTTACGATGAGTGACCGCATTGCGATTATCAATCAGGGTGTTTTGGAACAGGTGGATACAGCATTTGATATTTATGAACATCCAAAGACAAGGTTTGTTGCCGGATTTATCGGCGAATCCAATATCTTTGATGCTGTTGTAATCAGTCAGGACGGTGATACCGTAACGGTTGGTACGGAGGTTGGAAAAGCGCAGGTATCCGGCTTTACCGGTGAACTGGCAGCAGGAACTGCCGTTTCGGTATCGGTTCGTCCGGAAAATATGCTGTATTCGAGAGAGCGGGTAGAAGGATTTCATATCAAAGGGGTGGTGAAAGAACATATTTATGTCGGAAACCTGATTAAAACCATTGTTTTACTAAATGATGGAACGGAAGTAAAAATTAATCGATTTTCGATGGATGACCTTCCGAAAGAGGGAGAGATGATTTATCTGTACTGGCATCTGGAAAAGGGAATTGTACTGCCGGAGAAAAATCTGGTAGATACGGATGCTTCCCGTGATATTGAAGGAGGCGATGAGGATGAAGAAGAATAAAGAAGGAACGCAGGTTGCAAAACACAAAGACAAAAAATCGTTTAAGGCGAGACTATCTTCTATTATAATGTGTGCGCCTGTCACGATTTGGTCGGTTCTGTTTGTGCTTGTGCCGGTCGGAATGCTTTTGTTCATGAGTTTTATGACGAAGGGACCGCTTGGAAAAATCGTGTATAAATTTACACTGGATAACTACGCAGAAATTTTTAAACCGGTTTATGTAACGGTTGTGAAACAGTCGCTTTTGATTGCCGTGTGGACGACTGTTCTCACCATTTTACTTGGGTATCCACTAGCTACTGTGATTGCTCATGTGAAGAAAAAGACTTCCGGTGTTCTGACGGTGCTTCTGATGCTTCCTTTATGGGTCAGCGGTTTGGTTATTTTGTATAGTTTTGTTGTTATGTTAAATAATTCCGGTATCATCAATACGGTACTTATGTCACTTGGTATTATCAAAAAGCCGATTGACCTTTTGTATAACAATTTTGCGGTTATCGTCGGTATGATTTATATGTTTCTGCCATTTGCGGTACTGCCTATGTATTCATCAATTGAAAAACTTGATCCGGGTCTGATTGAGGCATCAAAAGATTTGGGAGCGGGACCGATTAAGACTTTTTGCAAAGTGACTCTGCCGCTTACGGCACCGGGAATCTTTGCCGCAGTAATTCTTACATTTATCCCTTGTATCGGATATTATATGGTAACGGATATGCTCGGTGGCGGTACCTCGATGATGGTTGGTAACTTGATTTACCGTCAGTTTACCATCGCGAGAAACTGGCCGTTTGGCGCCGCCCTATCCATTATTCTGGCAGCGATAATTTTGTTAATGGTATTAATCTACACGAAACTTGGTGGAGATTTGGATGATTTGGGGGCTTAGTCTATGGAAAAGAGAAAGAAGAAAAAACGAGTGATGTCAATCCTTGGAAAAGTATATGTCGTCCTATTGTTTTTGTTTATCTACGCACCGGTTTTTGTCATGATTGCCTTTTCGTTTAACGATAGTCATGCCAATGTAGTGTGGTCGGGATTTACAACAAAATATTATGTGAAACTGTTTAGTGATTCCGGGATTTGGGAAGTACTTGGTACGACACTTTTGATTGCGGTAATTTCCACTTTGATTGGTCTGGTTGTCGGAACAACCGGAGCGGTCGGATTGCGCAATGCGAAGTTTAAAGGAAAGAAATTGATTATGAATACCATTTACTTTCCGATTGTAATTCCGGAAATCGTGCTTGCGGTTGCGCTGTTGCTCGTCTTTAACCTGTCAAATATCGGATTAAGTATCGGTACTATCATTATTGGTAATACAACATTAGTTCTTCCGTATGTTTACATTACGGTAAAGGCAAGACTTGTCGGCATGGACCCAAGTATTGAAGAGGCGTCCATGGACCTTGGTGCAGACCGTGTGTACACATTTCTTCATGTGACACTGCCGGCGATTATGCCGGGAGTTATGTCCGGCGCATTTATGGCATTTTCTTTGGTACTGGATGAACTGATTGTAACGAGTTTCCTCGCCAATGCCGAGACAACGACACTGCCGATGAAGGTGTACTCAATGATTAAGAAAGGTATTTCGCCGGAAATCAATGCACTGACAACGATTATTTTTGGTGTTTGCCTGCTTGGGCTTTTGGCTTATCTCATTCACTGGATGCTGCATGCACATAAGGTGAAAAAGGTTCGTGCTAATGCGATGATGTAACTGTTTTCTGGAAAAGGAGGGTGTTTATGTCAGATACAAGAATTGATTTTTTATATTTAAATGAAAAAGATATGATAGATGCCGGTGTTTTGGATGCCGGACATTGTGTGGAGACGATGGAAGAAGTACTTTGTCTTTTGGCAAAAGGCGATGTTTTGATGGGCGGAAAAAATCGGAGAGAGCATGGCATCCAATTGATTTTTCCAAAGGAATCAGAAATCCCAGGCTTCCCTCTAGAGGATTCGCGTGACAGAAGATTTATGTCGATGCCGGCGTATCTCGGTGGACGATTTCATTTAGCCGGTGAAAAATTTTATGGCTCAAATGGGCGAAATGTGAGGAAAGGACTGCCGCGTTCCATTTTGATGGCGACGCTAAATGATGTGGAGACCGGACAGCCGCTTGCCTATATGTCAGCCAATTTGCTGTCTGCCATGCGCACCGGCGCGGTGCCGGGGGTGGTTGCCAAGCATTTGTCGGTAAAAAATCCGAAAGTGCTGACACTTTTGGGACCGGGCGTTGTGAACAAAACATGCCTGATGGCATATATGTCCCAGTTTGATTCCATTGATACCATTAAGATTAAAGGAAGCTCTGCGGCATCCGCAACGGCGAAAGAAATGGAGCGTTTTATTAAAGAAAAGTATCCGCAGATTTCCCATATTGTTTTGTGCGGTACGGATGAAGAAGCGGTAAAGGATGCAGATATCATCAGCGAGGCAACTTCGGTCGAAAAACGCCGTTGGCCGGTGCTGAAGCCCGAATGGATTAAGCCCGGCTGTTTGATTATTTCCTCCGGCACAATGGATTTTAGCGATTATGATTTTATGGTGAAAGATATCCGCAAAATTGTGGATAACTACCCGATGTATGAGGAGTACATAGAAATTTATGAGGAGTGGGATGAAAATGGAAAGCGTCTCTCATCAGGAATCCCCGGCATGTATTATGTCAACATGGTGGACGATGGAAAAATTGAGCGTTCAGAAGTGACAGAGCTTGGTGAGATTTTACTCGGTGAAAAAAAAGGGCGCAAAGCAGATGATGAAATTATTATGGTCAGTGTCGGCGGTATGCCGATTTTAGATGTCGGCTGGGGGTATGAGTGTTACTGCAAGGCGAAAGAAAAGGGCATTGGAACGACATTGAATTTATGGGAAAAACCGTATCTTTATTAACAAAGGGGGCGGTTGGTATGAATCGAAGAATTACGGTGAAATACTGTTTTTTGCAGGGAGGATACTGGACGCTCGCAGCTGTAGCGATGGCGTTTACAACACCGCTTTTAGAGGCAAAAGGTTTTTCCGGAACAGAAATCGGAATTTTGAGCGCTGTCAAATATCTGGCAGTGCTCATTTTTCAAATGGTATTAGGAAGTTTTGCGGATAAACATGCCGAAAAGGTTCCGTTGCAGCGCATGCTGATTCTCATGACTTTTGTAAATATTATTTTTTCTTTTTTGTTTTATTTAACCGGACATACGATGTGGATGGCAATGCTTACGCTGATTGTTTTTGGCATGACAATTCACTGCGCTTCGCCGCTTGTGGATTCGCTGTCTATCCAGTACATGAACCACGGCGTGAAAATGAACTACGCCATATCGCGTGCCTGCGGTTCTTTGTGCTGGGCCGTTTTCTGCGTTGTGGTTGGTTTGATTGCCGACGCGTTTGGGGCAAACCGGATTTTGATTTTCCAGATTATTGTAAGTTTTTTGTTTGCTTTTTTTGCGTTTAATATGGATGCTGTCGATTTTTCAAAGGAAAGAAAAAAGGAAGAAAAAACGAGAGATTTAGCCTCTGAAAATTCAGACGCGGAATGTGAAATAGGAGAAGTTCATTCGTGCTTTTATCTGCTGAAACATTTTCCTAAATATTCGTTATTTTTGCTTGGACTCGTGTTTGTCTTTGCCGCTTATAATATGAATAGTACATTTCTCATTGACTGGATTGAGGGCATGGGAGGAAATCACGCGGACTATGGGATGGCTCAGTTCGTGCTTGCAATGGCGGAAATTCCGGTGGCACTTGTCTTTTACCGGATTCGTGGACGAGTTTCCATTGATAAACTGATGGTAGTCTGTGCGTTCTTTTGCTTCCTTCGCGCCACGGCAACGACATTTTCCGGCAGTGTAACACTTGTCATTTTGTCGCAGGCACTGGAACTGTTAGGGCTCAGTATTTATTATGTCGGCACGGTGTATTTTGTCATGGACTATCTGCCACAGGCGGATGCCGTAAAAGGTGCTTCCCTCATTAACCTTGCCGGGATGGGGCTTGGGGAGATGGCAGGAAGTATCTCGTGTGGTTTGATTAAAGATGCGTTTGGTTTGAGGAATCTTATGCTTTTGAGTAGTGGTGTCGGGTTTGTGGGCGTTGTGGTTATGGTGTGGATGTGGCGGAGGTTGGAATGATGGGTTTGTGACAAATGTTTGCAGCCAGTTCTTTTGGATTCCAGTTATTCTACGGAATTACGGAAACCAAAAAAAGTGCCAACAAACACTTGACACAAACGTTCTTTTTCCTTGCATAAAAATAACATCTTCTGTTATGATATAATCAATTGGGGAATTTATTTGAAAGACGAGGAAATAGATTTATGGAACATGTGTATAACGGAAAGGAAAACACAAAATATTTAAAACTATTAAAACAAAACTATTCATCAAGTCAGGCGGTAATCCGGGAAATCGTAAATTTAACAGCCATTACAAATCTGCCGAAAGGGACGGAATTTTTCCTAAGTGATATTCATGGTGAATATGAAGCATTTTTGCATATTATGAATAACTGTTCCGGAGTAATCAAAGAAAAAGTGGACTTGATTTTTAAAGATACCTTATCGGAGTTTGACAGACAGGAACTGTGTACACTGATTTATTATCCGAGAGAAAAAATGACGCTGCTCGGGGAAACGAACAGAATTGATGGCAACTGGTATGCCATGACATTGAATCATTTAATTATGGTTGCCAAGTTATTGTCGTCGAAGTATACAAGGTCAAAAGTGAGGAAGGCACTGCCGGAGGACTATGCTTATATTATTGACGAGCTCTTGCATGCGCAGGAAGATGAAGATGCAAACCAGATTCGGTATCATAAGCAGATATTACAGACGATTATTGAGCTGGAGGATGCAGATGAATTTATTATCGCACTGTCGCAGTTGATTAAGAGATTGGCTGTTGACCACCTTCACATTGTCGGAGATATTTTTGACCGAGGGGGGAGTGCGGATAAAATACTGGATTTATTGTATGATTATCATTCACTGGATATTGAGTGGGGAAATCATGATATTTTATGGATGGGTGCTGCCTGCGGAAATGATGCGTGCATATGCAGTGTGATTCGTAATAACCTCAAATATGATAATGTTGAAATTTTAGAAAATGCCTATGGAATCAGCTTAAGGCAGTTGATTCTTTTTGGTATGAAAACGTATGGAATTGAGGATGGCATAAAGGCAGCATTAGCAGCGGTTACCGTTATCCTTTTTAAGTTAGAGGGGCGGTTGATAAAGGCACATCCGGAGTATGAGATGAGTGACAGGCTGTTATTGGGGCAAATGGATGATACAAAAAATAAGGTTATGATTGAGGGCGAATGGGTCACTATGAATACCAATGTGTTTCCGACTGTAGATTTAGCAGATCCTTATGAATTAACAGAGGAAGAAACGGAAATTTTGCGGAAACTGCACCGGAATTTTGTGTCGAGCCAGCGTCTGCAAAAACATATTCGTTTTCTGTATGAAAAAGGAAGTATGTACAATGTATACAACGGAAATTTAATTTATCACGGGTGTGTTCCGGTTGATAAAAACGGAGCTTTTGATAAATTGTGCATTGATGGAAAATATTATCATGGAAAAGCGTTGTTGGATAAGTGCGAGGAAAAAGCAAGAGCCGCTTATTTGGACAACCCGGACAAAGATGATATTGATTTCATGTGGTTTTTGTGGGGCGGAGAAAAGTCGCCTTTGTGTGGAAGAAAACTTAAGACTTTCGAACGTGAATACGTGGATGAAGAAAGTTTGTGGACAGAGGAGTCAAATCCTTATTACAGCAAGTATTATGATGAAAGTTTTTGCTGCCAGATTCTTCATGAATTTGGGCTTTATGATGACGATTCTCATATCATCAATGGACATACACCGGTCCATGCCATTGAAGGGGAAAATCCGGTTAGGGCAAAAGGAAGGCTGTTTGTAATTGATGGCGGTTTCTGCCGCTCCATGAATAAAGCGACAGGGATTGCCGGCTATACCTTGATTTTTAATTCGCATGGGTTAAGGCTGAAAGCGCATACCCCATTTACTTCAGTGGAAGACGCCTTGATGAATAATACGGATATTGAATCCTCTTCCGAGATTATCGAAAAAGATTTGCAGCGTATGTTTGTAAAGGATACGGATATCGGGAAACATTTGCTGGAGGAAATCAGTGATTTGAGAAAATTGCTTGAAAATTACCGCAGACTATAAAAAAGCAAAACTTGCCATTTCTTCTCATGCTTGTTAGAATGAGACTATAAATTTTATTTTACACAGAAAAGGGGAATTCATATGAATACAAATACATCAAAGAAAACATTTTTATTAGTTGAAGGGGCATTAATGATTGCTATGGCATTTGTCCTTAGTTATATCAAACTTTATGATATGCCGATGGGCGGAAGTATTACACTGGAAATGATTCCGTTAGTCATTATGGGGCTTCGTCATGGAGTAAAATGGGGAACTTTTACGGCAGCCGTACATGGCATCATTCAGCTTATATTAGGCTTTAGTAATGTACTGCGCTACGATTCCTGCAATGATTGGATGTGTACTGTTAGATTATCTTTTTGCCTTTACGGTACTTGGACTGGCAGGTCTTTTTCTTCCGCTATTTAAGAATAAGCTTATAGGTGCGGCAGTTGGAACTGCAATATGTGGGGCACTGCGTTTTCTGTGCAGTTTTTTGTCTGGATGGCTTTTGTGGGGAAGTTATGCACCAAAGGGTTGGAGCGTTGTTTACTATAGCTTAATCTACAATGGTTCTTATATGCTGCCAAACATTATCATCGGAGTAATTGTTATTTTGATAATTGGAAAAACAGCACCGGGATTTTTATTTCAAAACAAGGAGTAGGAAGGAGCTGTAAGTTGGAGAAGAAAGAAAACCGGGTTCATATTGTTTCGGCAATTGCGGTGGTTGTGTTGTTATATCTGATTTTAGAGGGCTTTGGCATCACGTGCCCGATTAAATTTCTGACCGGTATTTCATGTGCAGGGTGTGGAATGTCCAGAGCGTGGATAGCAGTTTTTTATCTGGATTTTGCACGGGCATTTTACTTTCACTGATTACCTGTGGCATATACGGTTATTACTTCATTTACAAATTGGCTGAGGAAGTTAATATTGCCTGCGAGGGAGATGGTGAGCAGACTTCAGGACTTGTTGCATTTATTTTACTGTCATTCATTACCTGCGGTATTTATGCTTATTATTGGTACTACAAATTGGGAAATCGTTTAGCGGCAAACGCTGTTCGTTACAATTTAAATTTCCAGGAAAATGGTACGACCGTATTGATGTGGTGCATTTTTGGCGCTTTTCTGTGTGGTATCGGACAGTTTTTTGCAATGCACATTTTGATTAAAAACTCAAATATGATTTGTGCTGCATACAACCGTTCCAAAGGATTATAACTGTTTACAAGGAAAAGAATATGTGATAAGATAAGAACAACCCGCAAAGAGGGAGTAGTTCCGCGCCAAAAGGCGAGGTGTAGATTTCGTCAGTACGATTTGAAAGAATCCGGAATTTACGGAACAAATTAGATTTGTTGAACAAGACTTTTTGTGCATGTGTTTTGCATGCACAAAAAGTCTTTTTTTATTGAGGCGGGCTGCGAACTTTGAAATTGTTATTAATCAGAGAAAGGAAAGAAAAGATGAAAGAAATTTACCAGATGACTAGGGAAGAAATACTCCAACACCAACATGTCTCGGAGAAAGGCCTGACAGAAAGCAGGGTGCAGGAAATAAGGCAGAAAATAGGGGAAAATCAGTTACAAGCAACAAAGAAAAAAAGTCCGGTGCGCATTTTTGCGGAGCAGTTTCAGGATTTGCTGGTTATTATTTTAATGATAGCCGCAGTTGTGTCGATGTTATCAGGAAATGTGGAGAGTACGGTTGTAATCTTTGTTGTTATTGTGATGAATGCTGTGCTTGGAACGGTTCAATATCTCAAGGCAGAAAAGTCACTTGATTCTCTCAAGGCACTTTCATCACCACATGCAAAAGTACTTCGTGATGGTAAAAAAATGAAAATCTTTTCTAAAGAGATTGTACCAGGGGATATTCTTCTTCTGGAAGCAGGGGACATGATTGCAGCAGATGGACGCATTTTGGATAATTATTCGCTTCAGGTTAATGAAAGTTCTCTTACCGGGGAATCCACAAATGTGGATAAATCAGAAGATGCTATTGAGGAAGAGGTGGCATTGGCAGACCGAATCAACATGGTATATTCCGGTACATTGGTTGCGCAGGGACGTGCGGTGGTGTTAGTAACGGCGACAGGAATGAAAACGGAGATGGGAAAGATTGCGGAACTCATGAATGCCACGCAAGAGAGGAAAACACCTTTGCAGGAAAGTTTAGATGATTTTGGGAAAAAGCTTGCTATTGTAATCATGATTATTTCCACAATAGTGTTTGTGCTGAGAATTTGTCAGAAACAGCCAATACTGGATTCATTAATGTTTGCTGTGGCTCTTGCTGTGGCGGCAATTCCGGAGGCACTTAGTTCTATTGTTACGATTGTGCAAGCCATGGGAACAAGGAAAATGGCAGAGGAGAATGCCATTATTAAGGAATTAAAAGCGGTGGAAAGCCTCGGGTGTGTGTCAGTAATCTGTTCGGATAAGACAGGAACGCTGACACAAAACAAAATGACGGTAACAGATATATATATTAATCATACTGTTGTTAAGCCAGAGAGCCTTAAGCTAACGGAACCGCTTCACAGAATTTTTTTGTACAACGCGATTTTGAATAATGACGCCTCCATTCAAATGAAGAAGGAAATTGGAGATCCCACAGAGAGCTGTCTTTTGACAATGGCACAAAAAGCCGGATTGACAAAGGCTGGAATTTCGGAAGAGGTCATTCGTGAAATGATACCAAGAATGGAAGAACTTGCTTTTGACTCAGAACGTAAGCTTATGAGCACCAAATACCGCCTGCATGGTATAACGATGATACTAACGAAAGGTGCAGTGGATGTTTTACTGGAACGATGCGTAAAATGTGCCGAGATTGGTGGAAATCGTGATATGACTGACAAGATGAAAGAGAAAATTTTGCAACAGAATCAGAAGTTTTCTGAAAATGGTCTCCGAGTACTTGCTTTTGCATATAAAGAGGTTAATGAGGGCAAGAAACTGACGTTGGAAGAGGAAAATGGATTTATCTTTGTCGGTTTGGCAGCAATGATTGATCCACCGAGAGAGGAAGCAGTGGATGCTGTACAGACAGCCAGACAGGCTGGAATTCGCACAGTTATGATTACCGGAGATCATAAAGTAACAGCAGAGGCAATTGCAAAAAAGCTGGGCATTTTCCAAAAAGATGATTTGGCGGTGACGGGACAGGAATTGGATGCTATGAGTGACGAAGAATTAGATGGGCTTTTGGAAGAAATTTCTGTTTATGCAAGAGTTTCACCGGAAAACAAAATACGAATTGTGAGAAACTGGCAAAAGAAAGGCCGCATTGTAGCTATGACAGGAGATGGAGTAAATGATGCACCGGCACTAAAGAAAGCAGATATTGGCGTGGCAATGGGAATTACAGGAACAGAAGTATCAAAAGATGCCTCTTCTATGATTTTAGCAGATGATAATTTTGCTACCATCATTAAAGCTGTGCTGAATGGAAGAAACGTGTATCGCAATATAAAAAATGCAATACAGTTTCTGCTTTCCGGAAACATGGCTGCAATTATTGCGGTGCTTGTTTGTTCAGTAGCGGCACTCCCATCACCATTCAAACCGGTTCATCTTCTCTTTATAAATTTGTTGACAGATTCGCTGCCGGCACTAGCCATTGGAATGGAGCCATCGGATCCCGAACTATTAAAGCAAAAGCCGAGAAACCCGGAGGAAGGTATTCTTACAGGAAAATTTGTGAGCCATCTCTTTGGCTATGGTGCGCTTATTGCAGCAGCAACAATGGCAGCTTTTTGTATAGGGTTGAATAGGAGCGATGCAATGGGGGCTACAATGGCATTTGCTACCCTGACATTGGCACGGTTATTTCACGGCTTTACCTGTCGGAGCGAGCGTTCGCTGGTAGATTTGAAATTTTCTACGAATCTATGGAGCATCGGTGCTTTTGCAGCAGGAACATTACTACTTGCTGCAGTGCTTTTTCTGCCGGGATTGCAGACACTTTTTGAGGTGACTCCATTAAGTGGAATAGAGTATGCAACTATTCTGGGATTGGCAATTACACCCACCATATTTATTCAAGGTTATAAGTTCATAACTAGCAAAAAAAGAAAGAATTTGTTAAAATAAGAGAAAGAAAAGCGGCGCAAAACATACATTTTGAGAAAAGAGGCGATGGTATGAATACAAAGCGGGAATTTTGGCAGCGAAATGTGGTTGCAGTGGTTGGTATGTTAGTTTTTTCAGTGGGTATTAATCTTTTTATCGTACCGGCAAATCTTTATAATGGTGGTGTTTTGGGAATCAGTCAGGTAATTCGTACGGTATTGGTGCGTTATTTTCATTTGGCATCCGGGACAACGGATATTGCGGGTATTATTAACATGCTTTTGAATATTCCATTGTTTGTACTTGCCTATGTATTTGTCGGTAAGAAATTTTTCTTTCGGACATTGGTTTGTGTGGTGAGTCAAACATTGTTTCTTAGTTTGATTCCGATACCGGCGACACCAATTGTAAGGGATTCCCTTACTGCAAGCATAATTGGCGGAATTTTTGGAGGAACAGGAATTGGGATAGCATTGCAATCTGGTGGATCAAGCGGTGGTTTGGATATTGTTGGTATGATTTTTACCAAACGGTTTAAAGGATTTAGTGTTGGTAAAGTGTCACTGTCGGTAAATGCAGTTATTTATATTGTTTGTGCAGTATTGTTCGGACTTCCTACGGCAGTATATAGCATTATATATTCGGCAGTAAGTATGTTGATGACGGATCGGGCTCATACGCAGAATATTAACACGGAAGTGGTAATATTTACCAAAAAGAAGCCTTTGAAGATTATTGATTACATTGTCAATGAGTATCACCGTGATGCGACTTGGTGGGAAGCAAAAGGCGGTTATACGGAAGAAAATACATATATGGTTATTGTTGTTTTGTCCAAATATGAATGTGCTCATTTAAAGCGGGAATTAAAAGGAGTGGATGAGCATGCATTTGTAATTGTAAAAGATGGGATGTCTGTGGTTGGAAAATATGAAAAGCATTTACAAGGGTAAAAGTTGTATTTTCAAACTTGTTTTATTTATTTTCTTCCGTCACTATCTGGTGGCACTAATCGGTTTGTTTTTCTGCGCAATTCTGCCATTTGCGCTTACGCTTCTGGCGGTTCCGAAAAATCAGAATTAGTTTAAGCATAAAAAATCAGAAAAAATCTCGACGCAAATCCATTGCCAATTGTATATTAAGTGAAAGGAGGGATGAAAGTGGAACATTCTTTATACGACGTCGATAAGGAAGCGAGATTTCAAAAGGTATACGATTCTTATATGCAGGATGTGTACCGGCTTTGCTTTTCGTATATGAAAAATAAGATGGATACGGAGGATGCCGTGCAGGAAACTTTTTGCCGCTTTTATCAGGCAATGGAGCGCGTGAAAGAGGAAGAACATGTAAAAGGGTGGCTTCTTGTTACAGCAGGAAATGTCTGCAAAAATATTTTGAAACATTGGTGGCGGAAAAATCGAAGCTGGCAGGAAAATGAGGAGACAAAAGGGCGTTATGATGAATATGAAATTGAAATGCTTGAACTTGTGTTAAATCTCCCGGTGAAATACAAAACCGTTGTGTATCTTTATTATTACGAGGGCTGCAATAGTGTGCAGATTGCAAAATTATTGAAAAAGCCGGAATCTACGATACGAACGTATTTACAGAAAGCAAAGAAATTATTGAAACAGGAATTGAATGAAGGAAATGCTGTCGGAGTTAATCGAGGCAGTGTATATCAGACCAGGGAGGAATAGAAATGGAGATTAAAGATATTTATCAGAAAATGGAGTGCTCGAAAGAAGATAAAGAGAAGATTTATCGAGCAATTTTACAGAAACGCCGGAGAAATTTTGCCGGCAGTCATTTTATGAAAGCAGCGGTCATTGCGTTGTGCCTGCTTGTTGGTGGAACGACGGCCTATGCAGCGGTTCATTTGCTTACGGCAAATGAGGCAGCAGAGCAGATGGGAAATGATAAACTGGCAAAGGAATTTGCCGGATTATCGGAGCAGGTCGTAACGAAAAAGTCCGGTGACTATAAAATTAGTTATCTCGGAAAAGTGAGCGGAAAGAAATTGCTTGACGAGGAGATTGATTTCGGTGTGTCGAAGGAAAAATCGTATTATGTTGTGGCAGTAGAAAATACAAAGAAAAAGGATGAACGGATGATTGCATCGCCTTTTGTAAAGGGAAAGGCACCGTGGCAGTATAATCTTTTTGTCATGGGCGGAAGTTCGGAAAGCCAGTTAATTGATGGTATCCGCTATTATATTTATGAGTGTGATAATCTCGATATTTTTGCAAATTATGGTGTTTATTTAGGTGTGAGTGACCAGACACCGGGTGCTGAAAATTTCTGTTACGATAAAAAGACAGGAGAGATTTCGGCAAATCCGAAGTACAAAGGTGTCAGTGTTTTATTTGAAGTGTCATTGGATAAGACAAAGGCAAATGAAGATAAAGCACAGGAAGCATTCAAAAGGGCGCAGGGGGAAACGCAGAGCGGGGACACGCGTGATACGCAGGTTACACAAATGCATAAAATCATGAAAAAATGGAATGAACTGCCGGAGCAAAAACGGATTCAATTTGCCAAAGAAAACGGAGTGAAGACAAAAGAAGAAACCGTTTATAATGAAAATTATGCAGAAAAGATAGGCAAAGAATTTATACCGGGCAATTCCTATACGGAGAAGTATCTGGATATAAAGGTTGCTGTTCTTGTAAAGAAGAAAACCGCAAAGATTACACATTATCAGGTTTCACTGGATGAAGTAAAAGCATTGTTTTCCTAAGTGTAAAATTTAAGCGGGCGCTTCCTGCGCCCGCTCTAGATGATAATTTCTCCTGCTGTGCTAATTAGTTGTTTTCTTTTGCTGCAAGCAAGGCTTTTAAACGAGCGATTTCATTATTTTTTTCATCCTTTTCCTGAGTTACCTTCGACAATTCCTCATCTTTTTCCTGGACTACCTTTTTTAGCCGCTCAATTTCCTGTTCCTTGACTTC
>ULUL01006313.1_pt1 | contig 20102 bp, 21 predicted proteins | sample 1958481 | NCBI WGS metagenome assembly ULUL01 (sample SAMEA4835759, study PRJEB28245) | human gut metagenome | biome: gut microbiome; material: fecal sample | place: Denmark | collected 2008 | reverse complement strand
AGCGATTCTTTTTTATACGGGTACTTTATCGGGGGCTTACCCAAAAAGATACTATTGTGAAATTCGTGAAAGCATTTAAACATGCGTGGTTTTCTTTATATTTCCCTGATTTTGAGCATCGATTAGGAAATTTTGATGATTTGGACAAATACATAACAAATCCTAATTTGTATCAGAAAGCGATAAACTTTACAAAGCAATTTGTTTTAATGCAAGGTGATAAATTTAATCTACGAGAAGACTTTGAAAAAATGTATAACCAATTGGCGGCTGCCTATTGCGAACTATACAAATATTCCCCTAATGCTCATTTAGACTTGAACGATGGCAATATTGGATTTACTTCACAGGGAACTTTAAAAGTGTTTGATATGCAATAACCTCCACTGAACATATTCAGTGAAATTATATCAAACGGCTCCAGTATTAACAATAATATTTCATGCTATTATTGTTGTAACCTCATACTTTTTACCTTCAAATAAATATTCTTTTTTTACGATTTCAGGTTCTGCTTTTTGCTCGCCAACTTTAACACAATAAACAATCCCATTTAATATATTAACAGCTTGCATGTATATTAAAATTTGATTAATCGCATTTTCTACAATTACATCATTCACTTTTGTTTTTTTAAACTCTAATATTATTGGTTCACCATCTATCTTTATTAAAAAATCAAGATAGATGTGTCTTTCTCCAATAAGGAAATGAGGCTCTCTTTGTGTTATTATAGATTTACCTGCAGATTCAATATATGCATGGAAAAGCCCCATTATTTCAGCTTCTCTAACATCGGAAATGTTATCAAAACAATGCAGAATGTCCTGTTTTGAAAATTCAATTATCATATCAACCAATTTATCGACAGGATTTCGATTCTTTGAAATCGCGATTTCCTTAATTTGTTTTAGTGCATTCTTTTCTTTGTCAAGTCTCTTCATCTGCATATTAAACGCATTTTTTTCCAATATTTGTTTTAAAAGTAAATGAACAAAACTTGCCACTGAAGTCATTGCAATAAAAGCTTCACTTTCATCAAAGAAAAGCTTATAATCATGCGTAGACTTATTGCGCCATTCTTGTCTATAATTTTTAAAAAGTTGCAATACCCTATCATGAAAAACACAATTTGCTTCAAAGTATTTTTCTATTTCATTTGGAGTCTTTTTAAACACCTCATCTAGAGTTTTGTCTGCTAACACTTTATACGATTCTTTTAGTGCTCCCTCGTAAGCTTGATTACACCGATAGATCACATCATTGAAATAGTTAGAGTCTATTTTACCCTGCAAATAATAATGCTCTGCCCTATTAATATGAGTAAATATAGAATCTAAATATGTTGAATTATCAACATACTTAATTGAATTTATTTGCAGTTCAATTTCTTTCAATACATCCATATATTCTACAATTAAAGTAATGCAACTAATCAGAAAATTCTAAATACTAGAAGTAACTATACTATAAATTGGATTTGACAAACTCAGCTATTTATATTTTTCCTTAAATTCTACATTTCCCCATTTTTCAAAACACTCTTTTTGATGTAATTTAAAGTCGGGATTGATACCATGTTTTTCACAAAAAACTCGAAATCCAAAACCAGGCACTGCATCTTTGTCATCACTAACAACAATAGCACATAAAAGAGGACGCTCATGACTTAACTCATACAATGATATCTTTTCAATAACTTTCTTTAAATGACTCATATATGGACTATCATTTTGAAGACGTAATTCTTTATAAAATAAGGTTCTACCATTTGAAGCAGCATCTACAAGTTTCTCTCTTGTTTTTATCTCATCTATTTCTATTAAAACTATTCCATTTTCCATAAATGCAAATTTTATGATTCAAGTCCAAAAATAATAATTTTATATTAGTTTCTATCATCTAAATTCTAATATATTAGAAATAAGTTACAATGAGCCTTTATTGCTGCTTTCTGACGAAATACCATAATTGTCATAGTGGTCATATCTTTCAGAACCACCTTATGACACTTCGGCATATCTTCACAGACGGAACAATCCCTGAAATTCAATTGAATTAAATATTAACAGCATAAACAAGAAAGAACTAACTTACACAATAGCAGCAAAGACTGGATTAAACAAAACAGAATCAAAAAAGGCACTGGATGCAGTCATTGAAACCGTCACTAAAGAAATGAAGCGGAACAGAAGAGTTATAATTATCGACTTTAGTTCATTTTCAGTTAAACAAAAGTTTACAAGAAAGGAATGAATCCAGTTATCTTTGTATCTATCTAGAAACGTCTAAATTAAGAGTCTATCACATTCGTTTTGCGTCTAATCTGAAAGCATTAGAATTAATTTCCATTTGATATATTTTAATATCAGGATTAAGTGTCTTGGCTGTCTTAATTATTTTTTCTGCCTCGTTCTTATCCATATTAACACCAAGATATATGGATTCAAAACATTCTCCTCCGATTTCAGGAAAAGCTCTCACTTCTTTCCAATCTATTGGTCCATTTTTATCATCTTGATTAGGCAACAATTTCATAGAACTAGGAGACGGATCTAAAATAAACATGCGAACCTCTTGTTCATGCTTCCAATCCTTTCCTTTTGTACACATTTGGTAATGATAGAAATCTATCTCGTCTTGGAAATAATCAGGTTTTTCAATAATATCACGATATTGAACCTCATAGCCAGAATTGGCAACCACCATTCCATGAGATACATTGAGGTACTTTGCTACTTTCTCCATATTCAAGCCAATACATACCCCTTTATGGCTGTTATAGTAACTCCACATTAATAACGAGTCAAAGACTTTCGACAAGCAACATACCCAAGCTCTTTCTCGGTATCTTCTGTATCTATCCGATTCAAGCAGTTCAATAATATCCGGTGTCCACCCTTTGCACCTTTCAAGAGGAACCTTAGAGAAATCTATTAAGCTAGGATGACAATCAAAGGGATCGTTAAATTTGGTAGCATTAGTAAATTGGAGATCGCTGTAATAAAGCATCATTTTTGCGCCATTAATATCAAGGTACTTGTAAAGTATAGAATTTCCTGACTGATTATGATTCATATTTTATTGATTTGGTCTCACCTTTTTATACTATTCGTTATCACATTCACATATACTTTCTACATTAAGATATGTTTTAGTTGGGACAAAAATACATTTTTATTTGGATGCGGTTAAACACTTTAGCAAATATTGTTATTGAGTGTACCATTTTCCATACTATATAATGGATATTCATTTTTCAAAATCAGCACAAGTATGCTAATTATACTTCTTCGTACAATTTATTAGTCATGACATTTCAAGTTTGATTTTTAGCAAATCACTCTATTAGCTGTATTCTATCCCCATACCTAAGGAATGATTCTTGAAATATAAATTATGTTTAACATCAAAATTAACAGAATATGAAACAAGAAATTACCTTTATCAGCGATCAGACTTCATTCATTGAATCACTGAGTGCAGTTATCCATGAGATATTTAGAGAGGAATTAGTTAATCCCAAAGTCAAAGCTAAAAACAAAATGGAAAAAAAGGCGTATCTCACTAATGACGAAGTATGCAGTTATTTACACATTTCTCGTTCAACCTTGTATCGGTGTGTTAGTTCAGGTGTTATCAATTGCTATAAGATGAATAAGCGTAATTTATTCAAATTGCAAGAGGTAAATGCTGCATTAATGAAACTGAATGCTTAAATAGGCTCTCTCCTTATTAATATGCGACTTGACAACTCGTCATGCCTATGACGCTTCGTCATATCTACATAGGCGAAATAATCCTTCAAAATCAATTGATAATCAATCACGTTAATATAATAACAGTATGAACAAGAAAGAACTGACTAACGCAGTAGCAGCAAAGACGGGATTAAACAAAACAGAGTCAAGAAAGGCACTGGATGCAGTCATTGAAATCATTATCGAAGAAATGAAGCGGAAAGGAAGAGTTATTCTTATCGGCTTTGGCTCATTTTCAGTCAAGCAGAAATCAGCGAGAAAAGGGATGAATCCAGCTACATTTGTACCGATTGATATTCCAGCTAAAAAAGTAGCATTCTTTAAACCCAGCATCTACTTAAATTTTCTCTTGAACCGGAAGAAGAGAGGAAGAAAAAGAAAAGACGAAAACAATGCTGGATAATGGTTAGAATATCAGACGAAAACAGACAGAAAGCTATTTTTGAACAATATACAGTATTCGATATTGATATTGTAAAAATAGTTTCAAAATATGGATTATATCTGATAGGTGGAACCGCACTAGACTTACTATGCAATTATCATTCTGTTCCATTTTGGAGAAATAGGTCTAACAATGATTTGGACTATTGGACTTCATTTGACAATCAACAAAATACAAATGAGTTTATAGAGCATATCAGAGATAGTCTCAGGTTTGATATAATAGAAGAATCTGACTACATGATTACCTTAGAATCAAGTTTAATTAAAACAGATATTGATATACTTATAGACCGTGACTGCAATAATAAGCAATTTGCTCATTCCACAGGAGGTATTAATGTTATGTCACCGATTTACTTGTTTTCATCAAAATTTGATAGATATATCAACTGTAGCAATATTCAACGTAAGGAGATAGATTTCAAAGATTTGAGAACCTTACTATCTATAATTGAGAAAATAAACGGGCTTGATGATCTTGAATACCATTTGTCTAGCCTAAATTATGACCAGAAAGCCGAAAATATGCTCAACTCTATTATTGCAAGTCTGTAATTCGGGGAAACTTGACTGTGGTGTTTCAGTCTTAAAATAGTATTTTTGCACACATATTGCTGATAATAACCATACCCTTCTTCTATTAATAAATGAATGGCTTATTTATTATCAACAGCATATTAGTTAGACAGAATATTACACTTATATAGCATTGATTATGTCAGACCATATTACCACTTATTCAGAAGTTAAATTCTCGCCTCTCAACCCAAAGGAAGAGGATATTCGTATTGATGATATAGCACACGCTTTATCGCTAATGACAAGGGCAAACGGACATTTCCCCGAATTTTATTCAGTCGCACAACATTGTATCGCTTGTTGCAAAGAAGCCATTGCTCGTGGATATAGCAACAGGGTTGCATTAGCATTGTTACTACATGATGCGAGTGAGGCGTATCTTGCAGATATTACGAGGCACGTCAAACAATATTTAGAGGTATATCTACAAGCAGAAGCAAAGCTGCAAAACATGCTGTATAGCATGTTTCTGGGCAATTTTCCCAATGAAGAAGAACATAAACAAATTGATAGCGTAGATAATACAATGCTCTATCACGAATTTCTACACTACACATCCGAAGAATTGATAGACTATAAAAGCAAAATTCTATCTAAACCGGATTTTAAGTTCATTGACTTTAAAACTGTAGAGCAAGAATATAAGGATTTATTCTACAAATTATCACAAGTATAAGAAAGCTATTCTTTTCTTAATTCACAACATAGACTAAGGCTTTCAGTATTGGTATATGTAGACAGGTGACAAATAATCAGCAATGCATACTTCGCACAATTATGCACAGTCGTAATGTTTTTTAAGCCTTCTTAGGAAAGGTCTACCAACAAAATTGTGCAATCGTGCGGATTGTGCAATAAGATTCAACATTTTGTTTAGATTGTAGCAAATTTTATACATTTACGGTAGATATTAACGAACTGGATAATATCCCGGACAATGCACTATACATATTGTCGTTAAACATTAGGGAAAATTTCAATATCGAACAGCGTATGACCAACCGTTCGCAAAGCATTGATATATATACAGTTGAAGATTTATTGCGCTATATTTGCAATCACAACGGAAATTTTAATTCACTCATGGAGATAGAAAGTTTTGGTCCAATTTGCCTAAGGAGGCTGAAAGCGATATTATTGAAACACAAGATAATATACGAAAGCGGATATAGCTACTTGTTGGAATATTTGATATAAGTGCAATCTTCATTAACTGATAGGAACGCACAGTCCGCACGATTGCACGATTGCACGATTTTGCTTCCAGACCTTTCCTAGCAAGACTTAGAAAATATTGTAACTGTGCGAAAATGTGCAGATTATGCGCAATTACAGTATTCCATTTTTGTTACAAAATCAAATAACCAGCTAAATCTTGACTATCTTCTGCACTTAGGTGATTATCAATAATATCCCACACTAATGTTTTACCTACAATTGATTGTATAAGGCTAGCAAGGTTATATATATCCTCTAATTCTAATTTGCAGTCTATATTCCCAATAAATAGTAATTTACACTCTTTGTTTGCTTCCACTTTGATGGAATTATTAATTAACTGGCGAATAATATCAATAGATAAATCAGAGAAGTTTAGTGACAAGATGATACTTTCACTATCTCTAATAACCTTAAACTTAAAAGACTTCACTTTCATTGTAGCTTGCTTTCTAATTGGAGTATATTATCAGCTTATGTTATCAAAACGTGCAATTTGACTGGAAAACTTTAATAGAGTATCTTCCATCTTTCCATTACGATTCTTGGCTACAATAATTTCAGCCATGCCATGCAAATCGTTTCCCTTTTCATCTTGGAATATCCTATAATACTCTGGACGATGGATAAAGCAAATCATATCTGCATCTTGTTCAATTGTTCTGGATTCTCGTAGATCACTTAATTGAGGACGTTTTCCATCAATGCCTTCACGGTTTTCTCTACGATTTAACTGAGAGAGAGCAATGATAGGAATATTCAATTCCATAGCCAATGCTTTGAGTGAACGAGTAATTACGCTAACCTCTTCTTCACGATTGCTATAACTCATGCCACTTGCATTCATCAGTTGGAGATAGTCAATGATAATTAGCTTAACTTGATGTTCTCGTACAAGGCGAGATGCCTTAGTGCGAAGTTCTTGTACAGATAACGCTGGTGTATCATCCAGAAAGATAGGTGCGTCTTCTATAATTTTTTCTGCATCATCCAATAAGGCTTGTTCTTTCTCACTATACAATTCTGCATGATTTATTTCCACGTTGCTTACATTTGATAAAAAACGATTCATGAATTGAACAGTGGACATTTCGAGGCTAAAGTAAGCAATAGAGGTTCTATTAAGGATGGCGATATTTCTCGCCAAGGATATTGCCAATGCTGTTTTCCCCATTGCCGGGCGTCCGCCAATCACAATTAATTCTCCTTTTTTCCAACCGAATGTGATTTTATCCAATTCAGTGAAACCGGATTGTATGCTTCTCTCACCTACATATTCATATTTGAATATACTTAATTTTTTCATGTTCTTTTCTTTATTTAGCCTTAGTGCGGGCAAAGTAACTAAGCCATATACGTCATTTTACGACGTAACTCTCAAAAAAAAGAAACCGCCACAACTTGATATTATAGCGGTTCTTATTCGTGGTTAGTATGTAATATATTGATTTACATTTTGTTACATGAAAACAAATGACTTTTATTCCACATCATTATTCAAGAAAATATCCAATTGAGCTTCGGGAGTCTCTGCTTTTTTTAATAATTTCTCAATAGGAGTAATTTTCTTGCTATACCATTTCCTCATTTTGGAACTAACAGTTGCATACTGTTGGAGTATAGCCAACGTCTCGCTCAAGTTTTTACCCTCCAAGCTTAAAGTAAGGTATTCAGTTGTTGCAAGATATGCATTGTAAGCATTCTTGTGTATTTTGGGCACATTATCTTTATACCCTTGTTGACCTCTATAATAAGTGTAAGAACATTCCACGCATTGTAAATCATCTGAAATCTGTTCTACTATTTTTTTCATCATAGATAAAGTATCATACTTCTGCATGAAGTCTCGACTGATTTTATCAATGTATTCACTTATCAATTTTACCGATTTATAATATTTTCCATCATTTTTTTTAATCCCTCTTTCCGTGTATTCATTGCGTAGACGAATAACATCATCTAATTCTTTTTTATGCGTTTCGACCACAGTCTCTAAAGCCGAGGATTTTCCACTACTCTCATATGCTCCTTTTCTACAATATACTACGTCAGGACGAACAAACTCCATTTCTTTTATATTCATGGAAACTTTTGTAGGGAGAATTTCTTGCAGCTTGTTATATAAGGAATCATACTGAAGTTCTAATAGCTTTTCTTTTCTTAATTGCTCCACATCATTTCCATTTTGATCTACTATCTTCTTAGAATATACTTCGTTATCTTTATATAAAGATACCTCATAATATTCATTTCCTGCTTCTCTCAGAACTTTTATAAATTTGGTTAAAGCACCATTATCATAACATTCTATCACATCTGTGCTTAGGTTCTCTTTTTGTGTGATAGTTTTGCCATCTTCCGCATAAAACGAAATGATATTATCATCTAGTTTCTCAATTAATATGCCCGTTTCGCTATATCTGGTATACTGAATTGGAGTTGTTATATTTCCATAGTTTCCCGGTGTCACTTGAAGTATTCCTTTGTATTCTATTTGTCCGTTTTGAAACCAGTTTGTATTATATTGTTTGTCATCTACTAATTTTGCATGGCTTTTCTTTTGCCCTCTATTTTTGGCATCCGTGTAGTAGGATGTTTTCTCTATCATTTCATCTTCCTTATATATACATTCTTCCAAAAGATAGTGCCCACTACTTCCCAAATTATAATTCTTTTCCACTCCGCTCTTTTTCCCATTCAGATAGTTTGTGGATTTAGAAATATATTTTTCGGGTGTTCCGAAATATTCGATACATAATCCATGTAAAGCTCCATGATTGTAGTTTGCGGAGATTAGTAACATTCCATTCCTGTCGTATTCCTTATAGGAACCATGTCTTGTTCCAGTACCCGCAATTACAGTAAAAGACTCATGTAAACGGGAATTCCCCCAATCCCAATAAGTTTTTTTAGTCACAAGATTCTGCGCACTAGCTATATCAACTGATGATATTATAATGCAAATAAAAAATAAAATTCTAAATTTCATATTTTCCTTGATATTAATTTCTTTTTTGTTGTATGCAATCTCAATTTATCTGTATGATGTTGGTAATAGGATTAGGCGTTGATTCCGTAATTTCCACATTACCGTCTATGTCAATCGTTCCGATAACAGATTGGCTTGTACTATATTGAAAACCTGCAAAATATAACAAATCTGAACCCTCCATTGTATAAATGGAACGAAAATCAATGCCTTCGCTTGACAAATCCAATTCCTTGATACTGTAGTTCTCCAATGCTATAATATCCAATTTATCCACAGATTTTCGTGCATATAAAGCATTTGCTGTCAAATAAGTGGAATAATCTGTATTGAAGAATCCGTTTAGATTAACAGGAATCTCAGTCAATGTCCTTGTTGCAAGTATATATTCATAAGTGCGACCATAAACATTTATCAACATTGTAGCCTTGCGTTCGTTCCATTTTACTTGTATATCATTCGGCTGTGGTATTCCCCAATAGTCAAGAAGTTCCGTCTCTGCCATAATTTGACTTTGGAGTTCTTGTTTCTCATTCAACTTGCTAACTACAAGTTTGCAAGATTCATGTTCTCCACTAACAGCAGTGAGGTATAAATCTTCGTTGTCGTGAGATACAAAAGCATTTCCATATTCTGTTTGGGGGATAAAATTAGAAATAATAAACTGCTGCGTACCATACGACGGACGGATATATCTGTAACCATAGAAACAAGTTCCCTTATTGTTGACTACAAAAGAAAGGGAATTATCTGCATACAATTCTAACTTTAAATTAGAAATATCCTGTGTATGAATTTTATAAAGTCTTCCTCCGTCCATATTGTTTTCCATGTTAGCCATGACATAGATATTTCCCTTATTGTCTGTTACGGCATTCTCTCCATTTAGTCCTGCACCTAAATCATATATCGCTTCTGTCGCTTTATCAATAAGATAAGAGCACCCTCCAAGCACAGTGACATCGACGTTGTCTGGAAGCAAATTCCCATCTTCACTATATGAGGGTTTATAATTTATGGGCTTACCTGTATTTATCATCAGATACTTTTTATTAATATCCCATATTGAAAATGAACCGCTTATTCTAATCGTATCACCCTTATTGTCAATCCACGATAATTCCATGTCTCTACCGTCCTTCTTAATCTGCCGATATTGGGTAGAAGAAGAACGGGTATTAGTTCCACTTGTATAGATATACTTTGCATCTTTGATATTCAACCCCACAATATCACCGTGTTGTGGCGGTTGGGGCAGTTCATCATCATTGCTGCAAGATACAAGAAAAAAGGCTGTACAAGCAGCCAATGAATACTTCAATTTCATAATGCTATTTTTTAATATTATTAGTAATTCTATCTGATAATTCTTTCAATCCTATATCATCTAAGCTTTTCAACTTAGCTTCTTTCCCTATCAGAAGAGGGTGTTTAGGATAGCCTTTCGTGGTAGCTCCGTAGGCTTTAAAATGATAATTTCCACTAAATAGGCTGATTATACCTTGTATGTTCTTATCTTCGTTTCCGAATAACAAATCAGACAAGTATGTCCGTTTTGTATCGTCAATAATCGCCCCCCAAGCGCACCACACATCTGCCCGTTCAATAGTGGACAACAATTCTTCTATGGCTGCAAGATTGCGCAAATGAATCTCCATACTGTAAGTATCATCTATATCCATGTTGTTCGGATTGGTCGCTCTTTGAGGGTAAACATTCAGCATATACCATGCTCCATATTCACCGCTTCTTTTTGCATAGTCCTGCACCCTTCTCAATGTCGGGTCAAGGAAGTTAGGCAGTGCCATGCTAGGATTAATACCAATGCAAACCAATACATTCTGTTTATCTGTATCGAATTGCTCCCCTAACACGTAGCGAACATCTGTAAGTTCGCAATTATAGGTTTTTCGATATTTCTCTGCCGATTCATATTCATAGAACCAACCTTTTCTATCTGTTTTTTTGTTCATAACCTTACTTAATTACTTAGTATTACTAAGCGCAAAGATAAATCTTTTTTTCATCTTTACAAATTCAAAAACAAGGTTTTATGAAGTCAGATATTGATTTGTTCGTTATTAATAGGATTAAAGAAAAGCGGAAAGAGCTAAATGTGTCACAGCGTGGTATGGCTGCGATACTTGACTGTACTGCTGGCTTTATCGGACAAGTTGAAAGCGAGAACTCTGATACTAAGTATAGTGTACATCAACTGTACCTTATAGCAAAGGATTTTGAGTGTTCACCTGCTGATTTCTTTCCTCCTATTAATTCTGACCTTGAATAACCTGTTTCGCTGCAAAGCTAAGGTTATGGATACGACAGTTTAAGACGGTGCTCTAATTTTTTTTCTCATATTTTACGATTTAAACAAAAAAATAACCACTACATTGCTGTAATGGTTATCTTCTTATCCTTTTAAGTTATCAACTTTCTATAATATCTTCTGATTCAGTACAGGTGTGAATTATAAAATGCTGTATTAGTTGGATATTTTTCATAATCTTTCGTATTGGGACAATGCCTTTAACAATCGTTGCTTAATTCTCTCTCTTAGATGAATGGGAGACAAGACTTCTATATGTTCTCCGTAACTGATAATCTTATTTTCTAATTCGGGATTGATAATGAGGCACAAAGTTAAGATGTTCTCGTTAATAGTCTGTGAGTGGTGCAATGGCAAAGCATTCAGATAATGGAGCATCGTTTCGGAAACTTTTAGCTTGACTTCTTCTATTGGGGTATTAGAGTTGTTGTCCGGCTCATATACCAGCCCATATACTTGATTGAACTTTTCTGCAACTTGTTCCAGTACTTTTTCTCTTTGGAATGGTTCATCTGTGACAATAAGATTGTGAATCCTATCTAGTCCGAAAGTGCGGAATGCTTTCAATTCATCGACAAAGGCAAACAGGTACCACATTCCCTCAAACTCTTTCAGTAGATAAGGAGAAACGGTATAATCTTTTGATGTGCCATTCTGATAATTTCTATGTTCAAAGCGGACAATCATTTGGTTTTGGATTACTTGTAATAAGCAACCTATGTTTTCAACTCCTTTTGCACGGGGATTGGGGCTAATCGACAAATATTGAAGAATTTTGTTTTTGTCTTTGATAGTGGAAAGGACAATATCAGAACTTTCAGCCAATCCGATAAAATAAAGCAACTTGTCGAAATCCAGCGTATTGTCTGTTTGAGCAAAATAGCCATTTTTCTGTTCATCGTATATAATCTCAATATCGAAATTGCTCCGTATATCGGCTAAGTCTCTTTGGAAAGTTCTTTCGCCTATCTCGGTATCATAGCGTTTCAGATAATCAAGCAAAGTACGCTTGCTAGGATAGTCGTTTTGGAGAATTCTACGAATAAGTAGATAGTCTCTTCTTATGGTGTTCTTTGTTGGCATAAGTTATCTTAGATTGATTGTTAATTGCAGAAAAAGACTAATAGTGCACAATGTCGCACAGTTGTAGCGTTCCCTTTACCTTGTTAGGGAAAGATTTGCTATTCAACTGTACGATTGTGTGGACTGTGCGTTATTTCTTCATTTAAGGAAGATTTAACAGAAGAAATTATTTCTAGCATTTTGTTTACTATTTCATTTCCTTTCAACACCTCATCATCATTCTCTTTTGATTTCATACCATTCAATAGTAGTTCGCTAATCTTTTTAGCCATTCCTATCTGATTATTAAATATTTTACTATTTTCTTTCATTCCAAAGCTTGCAATTTTGAAATCATTGAAATATTGTCCAATTGCCGTAGAATTTGTATTGAGAATTTCTGCAATAAATTTTTCCTTATTCTCTTTTACAGCTTTTATACCTGCAGCCTCTATCAAAGAATTTAAAATAAATGCCCTAACACGATCACTGCTAACAACTCTTTTGCTCTTAATGAAAGCTAGCAAAAGCTGATTGGAATTGTTTAATATTTGCTTTAACCAATATTTAATATTTGGTTTAACTTTTAGGGGGTAATTGCATATATATTTATACCTATTCTCTAAAATCCCTATAACATTAATTAATCGCACAACATATTCCTCTTCATTTTCTACATATTTTATGCTTTTTATAGCCCTCATGAATAATCCGTCTATATTTTTTTTATCTTGAAACAAATGAGAGAAACTATCTATTTTATCTTTAATATCACAGCTATATAAATCATATCCTAGAGCTAATAGAGCTTCATCAAATATAGAAATCCAATGTCCTTTGGTGTCTTCATATTCTAAATCAACACCCCTTTCTATTTTAGTTGTAATTTCATTATCAAGTCGTACTAGATTATTAAAAATGGTTTTATCTTTTTTATAAAAATACCGATTATGATCTACATAGAATTGATCTATTTGAGTTTCCATTTTATCATCTAATAACTTTAAATTCTCATTTGTTATATCCTTTAATCCAAAATACCCTTCTATGTATTCTACAAATATTTCAATCAAGAATATAATTTCCACTATAGCTTTCTCACATTCTATTGTATTACTCTCATTCTTACTCATGGCTTTCAAATTTATATTTTTTGTTTATCTCTTTTTAATTGTCTGTACAGTCCGCACAATCGCACGGTTTTGTCACAAGTTCTTTTCCAACAAGTTCTTACAACATTCCAAACCGTGCGAAACTGTGCATATTATACATTCTCTTACATGGCTCTAAAGAATGCGTGTTCTTGAAGAGCGATTGCGTTCTCTTCCTTTGAAACTCTAATATACCGCATGAAGCTGGATTCGGTTGTATGTCCGGTAATCTGCATTATGGATAAACTAGGAATCCCTGCTCTATAAGCATTGGTTGCAAAACTTCTTCTGGCTGTATGACTTGTTACCATATCGCATTTCTCATAAGTCACTTCCTGCCGTACTCCACCCGTTGTCTCAATTATAGATACAAAGTTAGTAATTTCAGCCATACGACATAATTTTTTAAGCATCCTATTTGTACTTTGATTGCATTGTACCTTAGGAGGTTTATTCCCGTACTTAGCAAAAATTGCTTCTACTTTCGGATGCATGGGAATCACCACCAAAGTATTGGTCTTTTGGGTGACAATCGTTAGCATCTTTTGAGCAAAGTTCAAATGCTTCTGCTCTAACCGAACTATATCGGAATAGCGCAATCCGGTGTAACAGGAAATCAAAAAATTATCCCTGACTTGCGCCTGATTATCCGGTAGTACCAACGCATAGAGTCGGTTCAATTCTTCTTCGGTCAAGTAAATTGTCTCTACATTCTCCTTATATGCCTTGAACTCCTTACGCTTAAAATCATCATTGGTGGTGTAATGGTTTTCATAAGCGTAGCGAGTCATTACCTTGATATTCTTGATAAACTTCCCTATTACATTGGGCTTATACTTGCCACGGGCATGGGTAGCTTCATTAAGATACTTGATAAAATCGTTGTAGAAATCTACCGTAATCCCGTCCAATCTCAACTTAATGCGTCTGCTAGTACAATATCGTTTGATAGCACTTTGAGTCGAGATATAGTTTCGGATTGTACCCGGTACCAGCTTCGCTCCCTTACTGTTCAGGATTACTCCATCTCTACAGAGTGAAATATAATATTCCATGAAACTAGGGAAGTCAGAGAAAGTACGCTTAACTTTGGTTTCTTGCTGTAATTCCTTTTTCAATTCTTCCCTAACTAAGTCCACTGTTGCGTAAATGTCACGGAATTTAAAGTTCTCCAATACTTTCATTAAAGCATTCCTGGTTTTCTCAATCTCCTTATTGATGTTGCGCATCTTCAACTGTAATAGTGGATTACCCTTCAAATCGGGATTACGCTTTGCATCCTCAACAGCACCCCCCGAAGCAGTATCCCAATGTTTGGGGCAAATCTTATAATCTATTGGCAAGTAATAGGTTAGGCGGTCGCCATTGATATTAACTCTGACTCTGATTAATGACATGTCTTGCGTTCCGTTCTTCACTGAGAAACGAATTGCATCTTTTCCATAAAAAATTTCTTTTATAGCCATAACTACTTGTGTTGATTTTTAATTTTCAAGACCTTTTATTCAAGAATCGTTCCGCTTATCATGAATTTAAACTGCATCTTTAGAATGATTTGTCAATAATCAAATTTCGACAATATGACGACTTGTCAGATACCACATATTGCAAGTCTATTTATAGGTTCTTACTGATAGCTTGAGCAATTAAAGTAGAAGCATATACACAGAACAGACAACACCCCTTCTTCTAATGGAGCATTGCCCGTTTCTGCTGCATATCTTATCGAATGTCGGCTGTCACATCATCTTCTTCTTCTTTCCATGAAATTGTTAGTTCCTCTTGTGAATTTGGTTTTATTTTTTGTGGATTTTTCAACCCCTCTACCTCTTCTTGTGTAGGCAATATAGATTGTATCTGTTTAGCAAATTCAGAATCCACATCTAAAGACTCTTGTTTTTTAGGCTGATTTGATCCCTTAAAAAGATTAGCGAGACCCGGTATTTCCGCTTTTTTTACAGCTGGAGTAGGGTTTTCTATTTTAATATCAAATGCTTCCGGTTTTACCTCCTTTTCAGCCATTAAGATATAATCTGCAATATCCAAACCTCTATCCCGTTCCTCTGCCGTGGCTTGTTCCTCCAACCCTTCATAAACAGATATATTTATACCATCCATAGCCAAATCTTCAGCCCTTATTTTCCAATCCTCCGTTGCTTTCAGGTCTGGAAATAAGATTACTTCACGACCACGGAGTTCATTATAGACTTCAGGGCTTGTCCATTTACAGCCAAATTGCCCACCTGTAGCCAACCAAACGTATTCAGGCATTTGTATTGCGCAAATCAATGCAGTTTTCTCCGATTCAACAAGTGCCACAGGCTTATCTGGAAACTTGTTTAAAAGATGTACGCCAAATAGACATTGTTTATTGATAAACTCCTTATCATACATAAGCATTTTACCTATATACATGGATGCCGGAGTCTCTGGCTTATTCTTCTCGTAATGATGCGTTCTTCTGTTATAAATCAGAAATTCATCATTTCCTTTCAACCGTTTGCCTGTTTTGGGATTGTATGCCATAACTTTAACCTGACGAATCTTACCTTCTCTATCCATTTGCAAAAATGCAGTGCCACACTTACCATCCTTATAATAATGTTTTGCAACCATTACTTCGTACAGGTTAAACACTTCCACCGCTTTTTCTCCAAAAATAAGGTAAAGGAAGAAAAGCAATGCACTATTCATAAAGTCATTTACACTTGAAAGCATAAAAGACTTGTTTTCAATACGTTCAGAAGCAATTTCTGAAACTACTTCTTTTGGTTCAAATTCTTTTGCCATTTTGTAATTATTAGATTCATTATTATTATTTTTAGGGCTCTTCATATAGCCACAGTTGTTAATTCTCTCGCAACGACCAAACTCATAAGGCAAATACTGTCCAGTCTGATTGTCAACGAAACGAGTATATCGCTTTTCGCCACATTTAGGACAGACACTATACTCACGTCCTCCAGCACTTGGTTCCAGTGAACACCTAAATGTTTTCTCTATCATTGTTGTACTTTCTATTTTTTGTATGCCTGCGCAAAGTTTATTGTACAGGCATACACAAGTTATTAATCTTCGACAAACATTTTCCTGTTCATCCCATATCCCTCTTTCTTGAAGAACTTGTCATTTTTCAAGAAACGTTTGAACACCCATTCTCCCATGCCTAAACTTGCAGCTATCTTGATGCCATCACTTGTTTTGAATAATCCATTAGGAAGAGCATCATATACCGTACTTTGTTCTTTTGTCATCAAGTGCCGTACATCCTCTTTATAGACTAGTTCGTGCATTAATTCAACTTGACTTTTAAAATAATCAACGATTTTAATCGCACCTTCGACAGCCCTCACACTGATTGCCCTACCCTCTCCTTCACCAAAAGCGTAGTACATCATTTCAAGAATCAACGCAAATCGCAAAGCATTCATATCCATTTTCGCATGTGATCCCACATAGGATTCATTTGTATCGTCCATCAAACGGAGGCGATGATTTTCCCCGTTTCGCCACTCGGTAATCAGAGCCCGTGCTTCGGTGGTAAAATCTAATATATTAGATACGATGTTATCATCTTCTCCCTTAATTTCTGGCAGTGCATCTAATTTTTCAAAAGCTGACTTCACCGCTTCTTCTAACACTGAATCAACTTCTTTGTCCGTCCACTCTGGAATATTATTATCCAGTTGAGCACAGAACAAGAACCTATCAGGTAGCCCGTTATCGGTTCCTGTAAACATTTGTTTGAATACATCCGGTTGTGTCCCCCCGATTATTGAACAAAAAGGATTATTGATTTTGATTGGGTCGGAACCTTTCCGATTCACATTAATGGGCATATGACTCCACATACTTAAAAGTATCTCTGTATCGCTTCCAGCCCTATATCTATTCATCGTACCGAATAGTCCTTTCAATTCGTCATGATAAAGCAGGATTCCACGAGGATTCTCGTACAAGCACGCCAAAATAGCCTCCATTGTAGCATCGTTAAGAACTCTTTGCTTGAGGGTCGGATACTCCATAGGTTCAACCTCCTCACCATTCTTTCGCCTCACTTCATTTTCCTTGTAAGCCTTCACTTCATTCTTATAAGTAGAATATTTCCCAAGATCGCACTCCAATAAAAATTTTAATGCGTATTTAATGGGGGCAGATTTTCCTTTGGATGGCTTTCCAATCAGCACAACGAAGAGGGCGCAGCTCTCTATAAAATTGTTGTAGTACCGCACGAGTGTCGTATTACCCACGACAGCACCAAAGGCTACAAGAAAACTGACAGAACTGTAAGAGGCAGCGAAACCGTAGAAGCTTTCAAGCTGCTCAATCAGAGCAGCTAAAGCTTTAGGAAATACTTCCTTGTAGGGAAATGGTTTATTTTCCATACTTTTCATTGATTTATTGTTATTAAAAATTTCTCAATATCTTTTTCAGAGAACAATACCCGTTTGTATGCTTTCTTCATTTTCAAGTCACCATTTCGCACCATTCTATAAATGGTACTCCTACTGACATGAAGTAACTCGCACACTTGTGGGATTGTTAGGTACTTAGCTGAAGGCTTCTTATTAATGTCCTCTTTCAAGGCAGTAATCTCATCCCTCAACTCAAACAATGGTTCAAGCTGCTTTTGCAACTCGTCATTTTCTATTAATTGAATTTTTTCATTCATATTATTAACATATATTTAATTAATACTATTTTAACTCATCTCTATTGTCCAACATGCAAAGAACTCTATTATCAACCCCTCCTCTTTTCCACACTCTCTTGCATCTTTCATTGGGTGGTTAGCGATTAACTTCGGTACAAAGGTAGATGAATAATTTTAAATACAAAACAGTAACTCACTAACTATCAATATATTACAGTCAAACACAATTTGTAATTCACTTCTAAAAATGATATATTTTACTTCTAAATCATCTATGATTAACTTTGAAAAAAACATCAGTTCACTTCTTTTTTCGTTTATATCAACAAAAAAAAAGAAAATAACACATTAACATACATTAGCATAAATAGCTCTTAAAACAAGGACTAAAGACATTTTTCAGCCAAATAAGCAATTGTTTTACACATCAAAATATAGATAGAATCAGATGAAATCAGGGAGGTTCTATGAATTTAGAGCAGATTAATCTAAAAACAATGCATATTTTGCATACTTTCGCACGATGAAATTAATTTCTAAGTACCGTTAGGAAAGCGAATATACAATAAGAGTGCAACCGTGCGAATCGTGCGCTAATGGTCAAACTTACAGTTAGTGACCGTAAAGGACTTGAAACGCATGATGAGATACATTGTCGAAAATGGGGTTTGAGAAGAATATAACAACGGGAGACCAACGGAGATTCCAAATTGGATATTCGGAGTGTTTTAGGAGGAAGCAGGAGGTATATATAATAAGGTATAGAGGGGGGGTTACTAGTAGTGGACAATCAAAGGTTTCCATGGGAGAGCCTCAATCCTGATATGAAAGTAGGAGTATTACTAAGACAGACTTGATACAGTTGTAATTTACCTAATGACCTCAGTATGATATTATCCTTGCAACAGGTCAAAGTAAGAAACATTATAGAAATTAGTCTTAGAACAGGTTTGCATCTGGTCTCCACATTGATGTATGTGTCCGAATACATGGTTATGCGGTTTATGCTTGCTGATTACCTTTTGCAGCAGAGTGCAGCCGGATTCTTCATCAAGTACTCCCTTAGCTGGTCCATGAGTTATTAAAAAATCTACTTTATTTGGAATTTCGATTGCATGATGTAACCATGGACGAGCGGCAAGAGAATAAAATGAAATATCATCATATTTCATTCCAGAGTTCTCCAACAATCTAATGCCTCGTGGAATTAGCAATCTCGCTTCATCCGGACATAAGTCAAATAGAAGTTCATGGTTGCCAGCTACAAATATACGTAGTAAGGCAGGTTGAGCAGCATACCAATTAAAGAAGTCGGATAGCTCTTGTTTCTCAATACCATTTATTCCATCTCCGGCACAAATTAGAATGTCAGCTTCTGACGGAATTATTAAACGTGAATGCATTCCATGAGTATCTGAAAAAGCAAATAGGGTGTGATTTTTATAGGGAATTACCATGCTCTTTATTCTTTAGTACAGTTTCAGACAATAAAAATAGCAGATTAATCAAAGAGAAGCAAGCAATAAGCGGTCTTTTATTTCTTTTACCTACATACTTTCAATGTTAATTTGAGTGGAGCTGTGCTCTGGGATGGAATCTTATACTAATATGCTGATATAAGAGCATTACAAGATTACCTTATTATAATAAGATAGATATATTGGAACCCGATTTGGTATCAACTTTCGCAAGAGTTCCAACTATGTCGCAAGAATAGAACTCGAACCAATAAACTTTCTTGTTTCGCAAAACACCTTAAACAACTTAGGATAGTATCAGAGGCATGTTATAAGTATATTCTCATGCCCGATAGATACGTCACGATGTGTCACTCAGTACTCCAAAATTGGAACCCCAATTGGAACCCATAAAAAACAAGCCCTTGAAAGTACTTGACTTTCAAGGGCTTTAG
>ULUL01010406.1_pt1 | contig 20547 bp, 17 predicted proteins | sample 1958481 | NCBI WGS metagenome assembly ULUL01 (sample SAMEA4835759, study PRJEB28245) | human gut metagenome | biome: gut microbiome; material: fecal sample | place: Denmark | collected 2008 | reverse complement strand
AGGCTTCGTCAATGTGGAGGCAGCCAAGGAGCTGATCATGGAGACAGATGTGCCTTATATCGTAAACCGGGGCAGAAAGGGAGGCAGCAACATAGCGGCAGCCATCTGCAATGCCCTTCTTTACGAACTGAACGAGAAGAGAGAATAAGAAGGCAAAAGCAAACAAAGGAAAATAGAAGATGCGATATGGATTTACCACAGGAAGTTGTGCCGCAGCGGCAGCCAAGGCGGCGGCTTATATGCTTCTGACAGGAAAGAAAAAAACACAGATTACCATACAGACGCCCAAGGGAATCTCTTTTCATGCAGAAATCCTGGATATCAGCAGGCAGGAAAGAATGGTGCGTTGCGCAGTAAGAAAGGATGGCGGAGACGATCCGGACGTGACAACGGGAGCTCTTGTCTATGCTACAGTTACTTTGAGGGACGAAGAAGCAGAGATTGAAGAGAAATGGCAAGAAGGATCTGGAGGAAAAAGCTGTGGAAGAGGGCAAAAAGAAGCCCTTGCAGGAAAGAGTACAACAGACGAGGACAAACCTCAGATTTGGATCGATGGCGGCATCGGTGTAGGACGGGTGACAAAGCCGGGACTGGACCAGCCTGTGGGAAATGCAGCGATCAATCATGTGCCCAGGGAGATGATCACAAAAGAAGTGGAAGAGGTATGCAGGCTTGCAGATTACAGAGGAGGACTTTTGGTGGAAATCTCTGTGCCGGGAGGCGAGGAGCTTGCACAGAAAACCTTTAATCCAAGGCTGGGAATCCTGGGCGGGATTTCCATTCTGGGAACTACAGGTATTGTAGAGCCCATGAGCAATCAGGCGATCCTTGATACCATACGGGTGGAATTAAACCAAAGAAGAGCCGCAGGTTATGATTATGTGGCGATTTCTCCGGGAAATTATGGACTGGATTTTCTGAAGGCTGCTTATGGCTATGATCTGGATCGAAGTGTAAAGTGCAGCAACTTTATCGGGCAGACCATGGACATGGCAGTGGAGCTTGGTTTCAAAAGAGTTCTTTTAACCGGGCATATCGGCAAGTTGATCAAGGTGGCAGGAGGAATCATGAACACCCATTCCAGGGAAGCAGATTGCAGAATGGAGCTGCTGGCAGCCTTTGCGGTGCGCTTTCAGGTGCCTAAGGAGCGCATACAGGAAATGCTTGAATGCGTGACAACGGAGGAAGCAGTGCGGATCTTGAAGGAATGTAGAAAGGAACGGGAAGTGATGGATTATGCGATGGAGCGTATCTGTTATTATCTGGACAAAAGGGTAAAAGGACAGCTGCAGATTGCATGCTGTATGTATTCCAATGAATTTGGAGAATTGGCTAAAAGTAAGGAGGCGGCAGAATGGTTTACTTTGTTGGTGCAGGAACAGGAGCAGAGGACCTGATCACAGTTAGGGGTATGCGCCTTTTGGAGCAGGCGGATGTGATCATCTATGCAGGCTCTCTGGTAAATCCAAAGCTTTTAGAATACGCAGGTAAGGACTGCAAAATCTACAATAGCGCAAGGATGACACTGGAGGAAGTGATAGATAGGATGCTAGATGCTGAGAAAGCAGGGAAGAAAACAGTAAGGCTTCACACCGGTGAGCCTAGTATTTATGGTGCTGTGAGAGAACAGATGGACGCACTGGAGGAAAGAGGGATTTTCTATGAGAGCTGTCCCGGGGTCAGTGCCTGCTTTGGAGCGGCAGCAGCTCTGAATCTGGAATTTACGCTCCCCGGCGTTTCTCAGTCCTTGATCATTACCAGAATGGAGGGAAGGACGGCGGTACCAAAGAAAGAAAGCATAGAGAGCTTTGCAGCGCACCAGACTTCCATGGCCATCTACTTGAGTACGGGTATGCTGGAAGAATTGAGCAGACGGTTGATAGTAGGGGGATACAGCAAAGATACGCCTGCCGCACTTTGCTATAAAGTTACCTGGCCGGAGGAAGAAAATTATCTGTGCACGGTGGGGACACTTGCCGAGACTGCCAGAGTGCACAATATCAAAAAGACAGCACTGGTACTGGTGGGAGAGGTGATCTCCCATAGTCATTATGAAAAATCCAGGCTTTATGCCCCTGACTTTTCCACGGAGTTCAGAACCGGGACAGATCGGAAGGAATAAGCTGTTGTGGGATGAAGGGGAAAGAAACTTAAGGAGCAAGATCAGATAAGTCGTAAGTTTGAAAAGCAAATGACAGGTTATAAAAGAACTGATTAAAAGGCAGAAGGATGAGTTTTGCCGAGAAAAAACACCGGGAGGGCAGAATGCAGCTTAGTATCATTAGTTTTACAAAAAAGGGCTGGGAGCTGTCACAGAAAATAGCAGTTTCCTTGGAAAAGGCAATAACGTGCAGAGTGTATACAAAATGCAGCGCATTGCGTGAGAATGGGGCAGAAGCCGGAACGGAATATGTGGAGGAGAGCCTGGAAGTCTGGGCCAATAGCCAGATGGAAGAAAAGCACGTTCTGCTCTTTGTGGGTGCCTGCGGCATTGCCGTGAGAGCCATTGCAGGAAGCGTGAAAGATAAGCTGACGGATTCGCCTGTGCTTGTAATGGATGAGCTGGGGCAGTATGTGATCCCTCTTTTGTCAGGGCATGTTGGCGGAGCCAATGAGCTTGCAGGGGAGCTTGCCGCTGTTACGGGAGCCATTCCTGTGATCACCACAGCTACGGACTTAAATCATAAATTTGCAGTGGATCTTTTCGCCAAAAGAAACGGTCTCTATATTGAAAATAAGGAAGGAATCGCCAAGGTGTCCTCCCAGATCCTGGCAGGAAAGACTGTGACCCTTGGAGTGGAGCCGGGACATTTGCTGGAAATGCAGAGCTTGGACGGAAGTCCAACAGAGGAAAAAGTGATGAAAACATCGAAAGACGAATTAAAAGATGAAACATCACTGGAGCTTCTTGATGAAGAGAGATGGCAGGAGGGAGACATCGTCATCTCCTCAGACTTAAATATCAGGGGAAGGCTTCTTACTTTGCGGCCTAAAGAATATATTCTGGGCATGGGATGCAAAAAAGGAAAGGAAGCATCAGCCCTGGAGGCTTTTATCATGGAAAGCCTTATGGAAGCCGGAATTGATGTAAAAGAGGTGCTTGCCCTGGCTTCTATCGACAGGAAGGCAAGGGAAGCCGGACTTTTAGCCTGTGCAGAAAAGCTAAGACTTAACTTTTGGACTTATTCCGCGGAAAAATTGCAAGCAGTAGAGGGAGAATTTACAGGATCTGATTTTGTGAAAAAACAGATCGGTGTTGATAATGTGTGCGAACGGGCAGCACTTAGGGCTTGCGAGGATACGATGGGGAAGGAAGGAGCCGGAGAAGAAAGAAGTAAAGAAGCCGCAAGAGAAAAGCCGGAAACAAAGCATACAGCAGGAAGATTGCTGTGCAGGAAACGCACAAAGGAAGGCATGACTCTTGCAATTGCCAGGAGAGAATGGAGGATAAGCTTGGATGAGTAATCGAATTTTTATTATAGGAATGGGCCCGGGGCGGGAGGAGATGATGACTCTTGAGGCCATTCATGCGCTGGAGATATCGGATGTGATCATCGGCTATACTGTGTATACCGGACTTTTGTCAGAGCGCTTTGCAGGAAAGGAAATAAGGACCACACCCATGCGCCAGGAGGAAACCCGGTGTCGTATGTGCTTTGAAGAGGCAGAAAAGGGAAAACAGGTAGCCTTGATCTGCAGTGGGGATGCGGGAGTTTACGGCCTGGCTTCCCTGATGTATGAGCTTTCCAAAGAATATCCGAAGACTAAGCTTTTTGTGATCCCTGGGATCACAGCGGCCTGCAGCGGCGCAGCAGTTCTGGGAGCACCTTTAAACCATGATTTCTGTGTGATCAGCTTAAGTGATCTTCTGACGCCCTGGGAATTGATCGAAAGAAGGCTTCGGGCAGCGGCAGAGGGAGATTTTGCCATAGCTATTTATAACCCTTCCAGTCATAGGAGAAAGAATTATCTGAAAAGAGCCTGCGAAATCCTTTTGGAAAAGATAGAGAAGGAGCGGCCCTGCGGCTATGTGGAGAATATCGGAAGGGAAGGTACAAGGGCTGTGACCTGTACCTTGGAGGAGCTTTTAAACAGTAAGGTAAATATGTTTACCACAGTGTTTATCGGAAATTCCCAGTCTGTGATCATGGAAGGGAAGCTGGTTACGAAAAGGGGGTATGAAATTGAAAGAGATAGTGCTGTTTGCAGGGACAACGGAAGGTAGAAGGCTGTCAGAGTACCTGTCAGAGGCAGGAGTAGCGCATACGGTCTGTGTGGCTACAGAATATGGGAAAATTGTCCTGGAGGAAGCGCCTGGTCGGAACATACACTGCGGCAGAATGAATGAGGAGCAGATGGAGAGCTTTCTGGCACAGGGGGACTACAGTTGCGTGGTGGACGCTACCCACCCTTATGCCATAGAAGTGACGGAAAATATCAGGGCTGCAGCAGAACAACAGAAGCTTGCTTATTTTCGTTTAAAGCGGGAGGAGGGAGAAAAAGTAAGCTACGAAAAAAACAGGTATTTTGCAAATAATAAGGCTTGCGCGGAGGCTTTAAAGCAGGTGGAAGGCAATATCCTGCTGACTACAGGAAGTAAGGAGCTTTCTACCTACTGTGCCTGTCCATCCTTAAAGGAAAGACTGTATGTGCGGGTGCTGCCGGGGCTTGAGAGTCTGCAGCTTTGTATGGAGCAGGGAATTGTTGGAAAACAGATCCTGGCGCTCCAGGGCCCCTTTAGTGAAGAGCTGAACAAAGCGATCCTGCAGCAGTTTCAGATCCGTTGCCTTGTGACGAAGGACAGCGGCAGAAACGGTGGCTTTCAGGAAAAGCTGAAGGCTGCGAAAAGTTTAGATATACCTGTATTTATCATAGGACATCCACAGGAACAGGGGGACTCCTTTTCTGAACTTTGCGAAAAGCTTACCCCCTTTTGTGGAAAGAAGCTTATGGAAAAGGGAAGCCTGTGGATAACGTTGGCAGGGATTGGCATGGGCAGTGAAGGAGGCATGACAGAGGAAGTGAAAGAGGCTGTGGCCCGGGCAGATATTTTGTTGGGAGCAGAGAGACTGATAGAGCCGTTCCGGCCCAAAGTGGAAAAAAAGCCTTTTTACCTGGCAAAGGATATTATTCCCTATTTGGACATGCTGAAAGAAGAGGAAATAGTGCCGATTAATGCCAGAGTGGTGATCCTCTTTTCCGGAGACAGCGGCTTTTATAGCGGCTGTCAGAAGGTATATCAGGCCCTTAAGGAGGCTGTAAAAACAGGAAAGCTTTCGGCAAAGCTAGAAATCCTTCCAGGCATTTCCTGCATTGCCGCTTTGGCCGCCAGTACAGGAGTAAATTATGAGGATGGGGAAATTTTGAGCATCCATGGAAGGGAAATGCCGAATCTCACAGAAGAAATCCGTTATCGGAAGAAAACCTTCCTGCTTTTGTCCGGTGTAAAAGACCTTAACAGGCTTGGGAAGGCTTTGGTAAAGGCGGGATTGGAGGAATGTGAAATTCTTGCAGGCTATCAGATGTCTTATCCGGAGCAGGAGATCCTAAGTCTTAGCCCTGCACAGTGCATAGAACATCAAGAGGAAGGACTTTATACCTGCTGTATCCTGAATAGAGAAGCAAAGGGACGGCCTCTTACTCACGGACATGGGGATGGGGACTTTATCAGAGCAAAAGTGCCCATGACCAAGGAAGAGGTCAGGGAAGTAAGCATTTGTAAGCTTAAGTTACGGGAAGAGGCTGTGGTCTATGATATCGGCAGCGGCACAGGTTCCATTGCCGTGGAAATGGCGGCGCTTTCCAACACAGTGAAGGTGTATGCCATAGAGCAGAAGCCGGAGGCAGCAGAGCTGATCAGACAGAACAAAGAAGCCTTTCATCTGGAAAATATCGAAGTGATAGAGACTAAAGCGCCGGATGGAATGGATGCGCTTCCTGCGCCTACCCACGCTTTTATCGGCGGAAGCGGCGGAAAGCTTAGGGAGATTCTGGATGTTCTTTATCAGAAAAATTCTCGCATGAGGGTTGTGATTAACGCCATCAGCTTAGAGACCATAAGCCAGCTAAAGGGAATCCTTGCAGAGTATCCTATAGAAAAGGAAGAGCTGGTACAGCTGCAGGTAAGCCGAGCAGGCAAAGTAGGAGGTTATCATCTGATGCAGGCGGAAAATCCTGTGTGGATCTGCGCTTTCTATTTCAGATAAAAAACTTTTCAATGACATGATGTTGGGGTCAAAAGGTCTTTTGCCCCCAACTGATGCCCACGAATTGCTCCGCAGCAAGCTGCTCCCGCAATTCTGCAAACATTCGGAATCCGTTGATTTGCTACACAAATCACTCCTTCCTCATGTTTGGCGGGTCCCAAGTTCAAAAGCCTTATCATGCAAGCATGAACGGCTTTTTGACCTTTTGACCCTGGCATCATGACATGATGCGGGGGATTAGCATAAGAAGGAAAGCAAAGGCAGGAAGGATGAGAAAAAGAAGATGAAACGAAACAGGATAATGATCGCAGCGCCCAAAAGCGGAAGCGGCAAGACCATGATCACTTGTGGATTATTGCAAGCCCTTTTAGATAGAGAAGAGAAGGTGCTTGCTTATAAATGTGGTCCCGACTATATCGATCCTATGTTTCACAGAAGAGTGCTGGGCATTCCCGGCAGAAATCTGGATACCTTCTTTACCGGAGAGGAAAAGACCAGAGAACTTTTTCTGGAAAGCAGCACAGAAGAGAGCTTTTGTGTGATGGAAGGCGTCATGGGGCTTTTCGACGGTCTGGGAGGAATCAGAGAGGAGGGCAGCTCCTACCATCTGGCAAAGGTGACGAGAACGCCCATCCTTCTGGTGGTGGATGCTAAGGGTATGGGACGCTCCGTGCTTGCCCTGCTTGCGGGATTTTTGACTTATGATGAGGAAAAGCTGATAAAAGGCGTGCTTTTTAACCGTATGGCAAAGGGGTATTATGAAATTATAAAGCCCCTGATAGAGGAAGAATTGCATCTTCCGGTAGTAGGCTACCTGCCGGAGCAAAAGGAGCTGACACTGGAAAGCCGCCACCTGGGACTTTTGATGCCTGGGGAGGTAGAAAATCTGCAGGATAAGATGAAAGGTCTGGCAGAAGTACTTACCAAAACGGTGGATATGGAAAAAATTTTGCAGATAGGAAGAGCAGCCTGTGATCTGCGGGGGGACACAAAGACAGAGTGGACGGGCAGAGAGGAGATAGCGCCAACCATTAAAATTGCAGTAGCCAGGGATGAAGCCTTCTGTTTTTATTATGAGGAGAACCTAAGGTTACTGGAAAAGCTGGGAGCGGAGCTAGTCTATTTTTCACCGTTGTGGGAGAAAGAACTTCCGGAAGGCGTAAGCGGGCTTTTACTGGGCGGGGGTTATCCTGAGTTATATGCAGAAGCATTAAGCGCCAACGAAAGTATGAGGGAAAGTATCAAAAAAACAGTAGAAGGCGGAATGCCTACTCTGGCAGAGTGCGGAGGATTTCTCTATCTCCATGAAACCCTGAAACCGAAGGAGGAGGTATTTCCCATGGCAGGAGTGCTTCCGGGAAAAGGCTTTAACGCAGGAAAGCTGGTGCGGTTCGGTTACATTGAAATCGAGGAAAAGCAAAGCAATTTTCTGCCTCCGGGGGAGAAAATCAGAGGACATGAATTTCACTATTATGATACAGAGTATAATGGGGAAGACTGCCTGGCGATAAAGCCGGTGACAGGCAGAAGTTACCCTTGCATTGTGTCAAATGAAACCTGTTTCCTTGGCTTCCCGCATTTATACTATCCTTCCAATCCGGCTTTTGTTAAAAATTTTATCAGGAAGGTGAAGGAGTATGGGGTATAGCACACGCTCTTTGGTTTTGCAGATGTTTTTTCACACGATACGGTAATAGTGCTGATGCTAACGGCGTGAAGGAAACAGCCTATGGCAGTCCAAAATCCCACAATACCTGTATGGAACTCCCATGGATCAGCACTAACACTGTCTCACAGTGGGGATTGAATGTGATCATGAGCCTGGAATTTATCAGGGAGTATTTGGAATGACATCAAAGGCGCAGTGATGCAACGGAAAGTATTGAAAAAGCGACCTTGTAAATGATGTGGAGAAACAGAAACCGTTGCTGTTTCTCTGCGACATATTCGGTGAAGTTTGGCTTGCAGGCGATTTTATTGTAAAGCATGTTGCTGTGAACGGTAATGACAGCTATATATAAGAAGGACGCTAAAAAAGATTTTGACAAGCTTGGGGAATGTACTTATAATGAAGGAAGGCAATTTAGAATTCCAAGCCGGAAACGGCGAAAGAGAGGTTAAGATGGAACGAGAGATGATCGTAGTTCTTGACTTTGGCGGACAGTATAACCAGCTGATCGCAAGAAGAGTCAGGGAATGTAATGTGTATTGTGAAGTTCATCCCTGTACACTGAGCCTGGAGCAGCTAAAAGCCATGAATCCCAAGGGAATCATCTTTACCGGCGGCCCCAACAGTGTTTACGCAGAGGATTCTCCTTTGTGTGATGAAGAAGTGTACAAGCTGGGAATTCCTATTCTGGGAATCTGCTATGGCTCCCAGATGATGGCTTACATGCTTGGTGGTAAGGTGGCGACAGCGCCTGTCAGCGAATATGGCAAGACAGAAGTAGATGTGGACACTGACAGCGTACTGTTTCAGGATGTTTCTCCTAAGACAATCTGCTGGATGAGCCACACAGATTATATTGAAAAGGCGCCTGCAGATTTTAAGGTAGTAGCGCATACTCCGGTATGTCCTGTTGCCGCAATGGAAAATCCTGACAAGAAGTTTTATGCAGTACAGTTCCATCCTGAGGTAATGCATACCCAGGAAGGCATCAAGATGCTTCGCAATTTTGTCATGGATGTGTGTAGCTGCGAGGGTACCTGGAAGATGGACTCCTTTGTGGAGAGCAGTATCAAGGCTATCAGAGAAAAGGTCGGCGATGGAAAGGTGCTCTGCGCACTGTCAGGCGGCGTGGATTCTTCCGTGGCAGCAGTTATGCTCGCCAAGGCAGTGGGAAAACAGCTTACCTGTGTATTTGTAGATCACGGTCTGCTTCGTAAGAATGAAGGCGACGAGGTAGAGGCTGTATTTGGTCCTGACGGCCCTTATGACCTGAACTTTATCCGTGTCAATGCTCAGGAGCGTTTCTATGCAAAACTTGCCGGAGTGACAGAACCTGAGCGGAAGCGTAAGATCATTGGCGAGGAATTTATCCGCGTATTTGAAGAGGAAGCACACAAGATTGGTGCAGTGGATTACCTGGTACAGGGAACTATCTATCCTGACGTTATCGAAAGCGGCCTTGGAAAATCCGCTGTAATCAAGTCCCACCATAATGTGGGCGGCCTTCCTGATTATGTTGATTTCAAGGAGATCATAGAGCCTTTGCGCCTGTTATTCAAGGATGAAGTCAGAAGAGCAGGCTTAGAGCTTGGTATTCCGGAATACCTGGTATACAGACAGCCCTTCCCCGGTCCCGGACTGGGAATCCGTATCATCGGCGAGGTGACAGCTGAAAAGGTAAAAATGGTGCAGGATGCAGATGCCATCTACCGCGAGGAAATCGCCAAAGCCGGTATCGCCAGGGATTTGGGTCAATATTTTGCCGCCCTCACCAATATGCGAAGCGTAGGCTGCATGGGTGATGAAAGAACCTATGATTATGCCATCGCCTTAAGAGCTGTAACTACCTCAGACTTCATGACTGCCGAAGCCGCCCAGCTTCCCTGGGATGTACTTGGCAAGGTAACTAACAGAATCGTAAATGAGGTAAAGGGCGTGAACAGAGTAGTCTATGACTGCACTTCTAAGCCACCTGGTACGATTGAGTTTGAATAGTCGGCGGTGGGCCAGAAAGCCTTTATTTACGGGCTTTTCCGGCACCGGTGCCTCTGGATTGCATTATCATTGCATTTTTACATTTGCCTGTGATAAGAAGCGGTGAACTGATTGTGTGTGTAATCAGCCACGCTTTCCGTAGCAGGTGTGAAGTTAATAACTCCGCCTAACATTTTAGCAACCTCAAAGTTGCTGTTAGGATATAGATGTCCATAGGTCCCTAAAGTCGTCTGGATTTTTTCGTGGCCGAGACGGTCTTTAATGATCAATGGATTCACCCCCATGCTGATTAAGAGTGCAACATGAGAATGACGTAAAGCATGGATTTTAATTCGGTGAACGCCGGCAAGCCCTGCCAGCTTTTCCAGGGCTCTTGGCAGGGTATGCTTGCTGGTGGGAATCCCATTGTAGCTTAGTACAAAGTTACAGTCTTTCAAAACTTTTTTCTGTACTTCTTTCCACTCTTTTAATTCCCTGATAGTATCATCATCAAGCACAACTGTTCGGACACTGGCAGATGTTTTGGGTTCCACAAATTTGTATTCCGTCATTGATTTGTAATACAGTGTTTTGGTTACACTGATTATTCCGCTTTCAAAATCAATGTCATCCCACTGTAATGCAGCAGCCTCTCCGATCCGCAGTCCTGTTGTGAACAGGAGCCAGAAGCAGATGAACAAATAATGTTCATAGTAGTCACCCTTGTATAAAAGGGAAATGACTTTCTGAAATTCATCCAGCGTCCAGAAATCTATCTTCACTTTTTTTGACTTAATATTGCCGACCATACGTGACGGATTTTTTGAAGCAAGACCAAGGATAATTGCACGGTCAAAAGCGAGCGACAACATGCCCTGGATAATCCGTACATAATTTGGACTGTACTCTTTTGCCAGCTTCAGCTGCCATGCCTGTACATGAATCGGCTCTATTTCAGCAACCTTTTTCCTGTAAAAAAATTTAAAGTGCTTTTCAATAGTATTTAATCGGTTTTTATAGGTACTTTCTTTGACCTGCGTTTTATACCATGGAAGATAAATTTCCTCAATGTACTGCTTAAACGAGGGCTGTTTCTTTTCCATAGCCAGTCCTTCTTCTGCCGCCAGCACCAATCGGGAATACTCTGTACGAGCCTCCTTTTTTGTAGAAAAGCCGCTGCGGTATTTCTGGATCTGCTTTCCGGTTACAGAATCATAGCCCAGGTTTGCCCTGAAATAATAGGTTCCGTTTTCAGCTTTTTTAATTGGATCTTTTGCCATAAAGTTTACTCCTTACATTTCTGCAAGAAGTGTGTCATTACTGCTCATCTGGAAGTTTGATACCGAGCAGTTCTTCTACGGCCTCTTTTGGAACTCTGTCCAGCTTTCTTGACTGATAGTAGGTATGTCCTTTTTCCACCATTAACTTTTTAGCCTCACGTATAATGTCAGCAGCAAAAGAAGGACCATATCCAAGTGCAATTAAATCTGATTTCGTTACAGTAACCATAACCCTCCTTTCCATGAACAGAGTACCATTCTCAATACCTGTTCATTATTATACCAGAATTTGAGTAAAAGGTCTTTAGGTTCAGATACCTCTTGCAAAAATAAATTATAGTTATGTTTAAGATACCGTTTTTCTCTATCTCCCTGGAAGCCAGTTCCTGCGCCTTCCCAAGCCGCGTCTTCGGCGTTGCTATGCAATCTTAAAGCCTGCAGGCACGCATCATGCTGCACTATCTGCAGGCACCCGTATCCCTCTTCCGGGAGGGTATGAAATTTTCAAGGTACTCTATTTTGCCATTTGTAAGGGAAATAGCGGAGAAAATGCAGAATGTGTAAAAAAATAGAAAAAAAGCTGCCCGTGTGGACAGCCTCTGAAAATTATTTATGTCTGGCAGCGAGCCGATGTAGTATACTGATTACAGCGATCATATCCTCATCGTCGAGCTGCTTTAATAAGTCAGCCGCTTTTTCGTATAGAGGAAGATTGTGAAGAGCTGTATCGAAGAACTGGCAGGGAGTTACTTCCAGATATTCGCAGATTTCCAGGAAGTTCTCCATGGTAGGCAGGGAGCGCCCGGAAGAAATGGACTGGATGTAACTTTTGTTTTTGCCGAGATCCAGGCTCATCTGATATTCGGATACATTCTTTTTTATCCGCAGTTCGGTAATCCTGTCACCGATAAATTTTTTCTCCATGTCATCCACCTCTCTTCCTACATCTTCCTTCGATTTTAAACTATTTACTTCCGGCAAATTACGGAATAAAATAGAGTTATTTACTATATAAATGCTTATATTACGGAATATAACCGGAATTTACTGCTATATACCTGATTGCAAAAAAATGTGATAGAAGCGCTGTTTTAGGGTATGATGTTAATGAGGTGTTTTTAATGAAAATCATAGGTACGCAGGAAGAATTGAAATGGGTCCGCAGGGCGCTGGCAAACAACTGTGAGGGATGTATCTTTGAAGAACGATGTAATCAAAATGCCAGTGAGGAACTGAAGAAGCATGGAAAAACTCTGACAAGCTGTGAGGAATTTATGGCAAGACAGATCACGTTTGTCAGCGAGGAGGAAACAAAAACCACAAAATAGGATATTTATACCGTTATTGCATACCATATATAGTATAAAACAAATTGACAGCACCTATATCCTGTGCTACTATACTGATATAGTTCTTTTTTATGCGTTCCCCGGCGGGGGATCATGTTTTGGGATTTTGAGAAATCCCGTACATGAAGAGGAAAAGCAGGAGCTTTTCCCGGCATAAGTTGTTTATGTTTGTAGTGAAGTGTCACCGTATGCCTGAAATGGCTGTGTGGCACTTTTTTTGTTTTATCGGTGAAGAACCAGATTGGAAAAGGATGAATGGAGAAAACAAGAGGTTTCTCTGCTCATCCTTTTTTGTTGCCGTTTATCCGGAAGAAAATGTTTCTGCCGGATTTTTGTGTATGTATGTGGCCTGCCACAATCAGCTTCGGCTGTTTATGGATAATTATTTTAAAGAAAGGTGGAAGAAACAATGAATGAAACAATGGTTTACGCAGATGGTTTTGAAAAGACATTTGCCACGGCAGAGGAGATGCTTGATTTTCTTTCAAGAAGAGGGAAAGCCTCAGAGTGGATCCGCAAGCCCATCCGGGCCCTCCGGCTGGTGCCGCTTGAAAAAGAGGCGGACAACCTGGATAACGGAGACGCAGAGATGGAGGAAATCCTGAAGGATACGGAAAAGCACACCCGGCTTGTACTGAAGGTACGAGGCGAGGCATATCCGGTCCGGAACTGTGCAATCCAGACAATCTTAGGACGTGCCGGTATCGGCGGGGACGGCCTGCGAAAGCTGGATCTGGCAACTTATGCAAAGGTTGTGAATTGCTGCCTGAAAGCAGCGAAAGGGGAATGCCTCATCAAGATTGCGGATGGAAAAGTCTCTGCAGTCCACGGGGGAGACGCCCATGATTACAGCGTACTGGACATGAAAGCAATCTTTGAGATGACCAGCGAATATCTGCACACGAATTTCAAGGGAAGCGCTTATCTGGAAGGCTCCGGAACCTATGACCATTCCGTCATGAGTGCCATGTGGACGCTTTCCGGGAACCAGGAGCTTCTGGACACCTACAGGGATGCGCTGGACCGGTACGGAGTAAGCAGAAAGAATATTACACCGGCGCTGCGCCTGACCACTTCTGATGTCGCAGCCAGCGGTGTCAATCTGTATCCTATGCTGCTGACAGACGGGAACAACCATACGCTCAGCCTGGGAAGCCCGATCACTCTGGCGCACAGGAACCACAGCACAATCCTGGATTACCGCAACAATTTGAAAGAAGTGTATGCAAGATATCAGGATGCCACAGAGCGTTTGGCAGCGCTTCTGGAAATCGAGATCCATAACCCGGTGAACTGCTTAAGGTTACTGATGAAAAAGCTGAAGATCAAGGCGGCGATCCGTAATGAAGTGGTGGAGATGTATGTGGCACAGAACGGGGAACAGAGCTGTACGGCCCATGACCTTTACTATGCCATGAACGAGGCACCCTTCTATGCCGCCTGCCAGGGATTTACCGGCAGCCAGCTTTTGCGGATGGAGGAAAACCTGACCAGGGCCCTTGCTATGGACTGGAAGGAATTTGATGTATATGGCGCCGTTAAGTGTTAAGGAGGAGCTTATGAAACAGACGTTACGAATGGATTATGAACCGGAACAGGTCGTAGATATCAGTACCCTCTCCAGAGAGCAATGGCTCGCATTCCGCCGTCTGGGGATCGGAGGCAGTGATGTAGCCGCTATCATGGGAATCTCGCCTTTTGTTACCAGCCGTGATCTTTACTATGACAAGATTGGCGTTACCCCGGTGATTGAGGAACCTGAAGCCAACTGGGTTGCCAAGGAATTTGGACACAGACTGGAGGATCTGGTGGCGGAGATCTTTTCAAAGAAAACCGGCCTGGAGGTATTCCCGGTGCGGATCATGTTCCGGCATCCGCTTTACCCGTTTATGCTTGCCGATATTGATTTCTTTGTGCGTATGCCGGATGGCAGCTTTGCCATACTGGAGTGCAAAACCTGTAATTATAACGCCAAAGAGAAGTGGGATGACGGGAAAATCCCGGAGCACTATGTCTATCAGGTGCGGCACTATATGTCGGTGGTGAACATCAGTCATGCATTTATTGCGTGTCTGTGGGGGAATAACGAGAACGACTTTGTATACCGTCCTCTGGAGCGTGATCTCATGGAAGAGCAGGATATCATCGAGCAGGAAGGATATTTCTGGCGTGAATTTGTGGAGAAGAAGGTGGAACCGCCGCTGGTGGGGAAACCGGATCTGGTGCTTGCCAGCATCCGCCGTTACAGCGGCTATGCTGATAAGTCGATCCCGGAAATCCCAATCACGACGCTGGATTCCAAAAGCCTGGAAAAGTATCTTGCTTTATCAGATGAAAAATCACGCTTAGAGAAGCGTAAGAAGGAAATTGACGCTGAACAGCGTGCGATCAGTGTTCCTTTCGTGGAGTTGATGGGACAGGGATGCAAGGCATTTCTGGAAGACGGAACCAACCGTTACAAGATTACCTTTAACCCGACCCGCAGGACGATGATCGGGAAAGAAAATCTTGAAAAGCTGAAAGTGCAGCATCCGGATATTTTCAAAGAATATGCTACAGAAACAGAAAACCGGATCTTCCGGTTAAAGAAGGAGGCGGCGTGATGTTAAAAGGAAAAAGAGCGTATATCTGCTCTCCGTTGTCTGCGAAAACCCGGGAAGAACGAATGTTTAACATGGGGCTTGCGAAGGCGTATCTGGATACGGTCAGCCAGGTATTCCACTGCCGTACATATGCCTCCCATGCCTATCTGCCACTGATGCTGGATGACACCATACCAGAGGAACGGAAGCTGGCGCTTTCCATTGGGAAACAGCTTTTAGACTTCTGTGATGTGCTGATTATCTGTGGAGAGAGGATTTCTTCCGGCATGGAAGGAGAAATCCGTTATGCCCATGATACCGGGAAGGAGGTGTACTGGCTCAAAGGAGGCCGGGATCCGTTTCAGTTACGGAAGATAAAAAATTGGAAGGAGATCGAATATGCGGTGCAGATACCGGAAAACCATATTTCTGAATGAGGAGAATGGATACACCATTGCGGTGTTTACGACGAAGGATGCTTCTGTACCGCTTGCTGCCAGAGACAAATACTTACAGGGCCAGAAAGTGATCGGGTTTATCGCCATAGGCTTTGACCTGCCCCAGTCTGACCAGATCGAGATTGAGATGGAAGGACAGTGGGAAAAGTCCAGCCACGGCCTGCAGTATCAGGTGGAAAATTTCATGGAGATCGTGCCGCGCACGAAGGAGGGGATCTTAGGCTACCTCTCCTGCGGCTCTGTAAAGGGTGTAGGGGCAAAAGTTGCAGAGGCCATTTACAAAGAATTTGGCCTTAATACACTGGAAATCATGGAGGAACATCCCCAGGAGCTTCTGAAGGTAAAAGGAATTTCCAAGAAAAAGCTGAAGGGGATCGTGGAATCCTACGGAAAGAACAAGGTGTTCCGGGAACTCATGACGTTCCTGGCACCCTATAAGGTAACACCTAAAAAGGTGAACCTGATCCTCCAGCGGTTTCGCAATGAGTCCGTGGAGATTGTCCGCAACAGACCTTATCAGCTCTGTGCAGTAAAAGGGTTTGGCTTTTTAACGGTGGATGCTATTGGACGGCAGAACTGCCAGGCGCTCAATGATCCCATGCGGATTTCAGGCTGCCTCTCCCATCTCATGGAATCAGCTATGAAGGAGGAGGGGCATCTGTACCTGGAGCGCCCGGAGCTGATCCAGCGGGCCTATACCATGCTGAACCAGGATCTTCCGAATCAGGCAGTAACAGAAACAGATATCCAGAGGGTACTCTACCGGCTGGTCATGCAGGAAAGCATTGTGGTAGACGGCGAGCGGGTGTATGTGAAGAAGCAGTATGAGGAAGAAAACCAGACCGCTTCCATGATCGCCCGGCGTTTGTTGGATCAGGGCAAGGCGTATGACATCGAAAAGGAATTGGCGCAGGCCCAGACTGCCCTGGCGATTACCCTGTCAGAGAAGCAGAAACAGGCAGTGCGCATGGTGTTCCGAAACCAGATCAGCATTATTACCGGCGGGCCTGGAACCGGAAAGACCACCGTGTTAAAGGTCATCCTTTATATCCATGCCATTGTCTGCCGATCACAGGTACAGCTCATGGCTCCTACGGGGCGTGCGGCACGCCGGATGGCGGAAAGCACCGGGCATGAGTACGCCTCAACGATGCACATGGCTCTGGGGCTTCTGGGTGACTTTGCCGATTATGAAGACGCAGTAGAATACCTGGAAGCCGGTTTTTTGAATCTGGATGAAGTATCCATGGTAGATATGCATTTGGGATATGAGTTCTTCCGCAGGGTAAAGCCTGCCTCACGCATCCTGCTGGTAGGCGACGTGGATCAGCTCCCGTCTGTGGGGGCCGGTGATGTGTTCCGACAGTTGATCGGCTGCGGGCTGATCCCTGTGACGGTGCTGGATCTGGTATTCCGCCAGGGAAAGACCAGCAACATCCACTTAAATGCCCGTAAAATGTTGGCAAACCGGACGGATTTTGGGTTTGGAGATGATTTCCAGTTTATCTCCTGCAATTCGGCAGATGAGACAGCAGCCATGGTACGCCAGCTTTACCAGGAAGAGGCCGCAAGGAACGGCCTGGACCATGTACAGATCCTGACACCCTATCGGGTAAAGACGGTAAACGGCGCTAACGAGCTGAACCGGAGCCTGGAGGACCTGATCAATCCGCCAAGTCCTGGGAAAAAGGAACTGTCCGCAGGAGGGCAGACCTACCGGGAAGGGGATAAGGTGCTTCAGAACAAGAATACGTTGATGGCCAGCAATGGGGACCTGGGAAGGATTACGGATTTTTATACGGATGAGGAAGGAACCGTAAAAACGGTGATCGAATTTCCGGATGGACGTGTCGTGACCTACGAGACGGAAGATCTGGTGATGATCGAACACGCCAATGCCATTACCATACACAAGTCCCAGGGATCCGAGTGCGATATTGTCATCATCCCCTGGGTGAGAGCCTTTTATATGATGCTGAAGCGGAATATCCTGTACACAGGCATTACCCGTGCAAAGAAAAAGGTGTATCTGGTGGGGCAATGGAACGCAGTCTGCCAGGCAGTCCATACGGACGATGCCGGCAGGCGCAATACAGCTCTTGGGGAGCGGATCACCCGTTACTATTATCAATACCTGAATGAGCGTGAGCCGAAACAGCTTCGGCTTGCGGTATAAAAATAATTTCCACTTATGAAGAAAGGCAGGCTATTCCTTATGTAGAGGGATATCCTGCCCTGTTTGTGAAAGGAGCAGATGTATGAACGAATTACTGTATCAGAAAAATCAGGCAGTGGCGGGTTTGAACCGGGTGGAGGGATTTGAGCCTCTGGAATTTGCCCGGACGATCAAACAGGAGGATCAGGAGGACCAGCTTTATCTGGATGTAAAGTACCGGAAACTCTGGTTCCGTCTGGCTAACCCTTTGGGGCGGATCTCCAGTCATATTGTCTGGTTTAATGAGAACGTAGCGCTGGCGGAGGCAAAGATCTATCTGAACTACACGGATGCACCGAAGAATTACATTGCCAATGCGTTTTCCATGAAATTCCGCTCAGAGGATCCAAAGTTTGGAGACAAGTTCCTGGAGATGGCAGAGACTGCCGCCGTGGGACGTGCGCTCTCTGATGCGGGTTATGGCGTCCAGTTTGCGGACGTAGGAGAAAGCAACGATCCGGCGCAGGTGGATGCGGGGATCCCCGTACCAATGCAGTATCCGGAAGCTGCCGCAGGTGCTCCCTCTTATGGAGGGCAGCCGGTTTCTGCCGGACAGCCGGGCTACAATAGCCAGAATCACTATGCAGGGAATACGCCTGCAGGAAATATGGTGTATCCGGGAAGTACGGCAGAATCCAGCCCCAGCCAGAGCATGATGAACCAATTTTATCATCAGGCACAGGCGCAGGGAAATATGATGGGAGCATCTGTACAGCCGATGCGACAGCCTGCACCTGTGAAGAACACTCCTCTGGATGGAAACCTTCCTGTGGAGGAGCTGGTGAAGCGCATGACCTATGAACAGGCGAAAGCCGTGGTCATCGGCGGAAAAGGGAAATTCGGCGGGAAATCTATGGGTGAAGTGGCGGTGGAAAGCCCTTCCAGCCTGGATTATTTCGCTTCCAGCTACCGGGGGCATAACAATCTGATCCCGGCGGCAGCCAGGGTTCTTTTGAGCCAGGCACTTCCAAAGGCCGGTTAATCATTAAATACAACTTTCCGCAGTCTTCTTTAGGCTGCGGAAGAAAGGAGGTCGGACCTGGATGTATGATATGACCGGGTTTGATTATGACATCACCGATGTTGCCAACCTTCTGCGGCTGCATAAGCGCCGTGGAAATTACTACGACTGCCCGTTCTGTGGCGACACCAAAGGGCGGCTGAATATCAATCCGGCAAAAAACGTCTTTCGCTGTAACCGCTGTGACAAATCCGGCGGGATGCTGCAGCTTTATGCGGACCTGCATAACTTGACCTACCGGGAAGCAAATGAGGAAATCCGGGAGGCTTTGAATAAAGGGGAATACCGGCAGGTGCGCCAGGCAAAGGTACAGGAAGAAAAGGAAGAGCCTTTGCAGTCGAAGCTGGCGCCACTGGATGAACGGCACCGTACCTATACGGAATTACTGGATCGGCTTCCCCTTTACAGTGTACATAGAGAAAACCTGAGATCCCGGGGCCTTACAATCGAACAGATAAAAGAGCGGCGCTACCGGAGTGTTCCGATGTACGGGCTGCATAAGATTGCAGAGACACTTCAGGAGAGCGGCTGCGTGCTGGAAGGCGTACCGGGATTTTATCGGGATCCGGAGGAGCGTTGGACATTGAATTTCAAGACGAAGAACTCCGGCTTCCTGGTTCCTGTGGAGTCCATGGACGGAAAGATCCAGGCGTGTCAGATTCGTCTGGACCATCCCAGGGATAACAACAAATATCTCTGGTTTTCCAGTGCTGGCTATCCACACGGTGTTTCCTCCGGAAGCCCGGTTCATGTGATCGGAGATCTGGATGCGGAAAACGTCTATCTGACAGAGGGCGGGCTGAAAGGCTCGATTGCTCATTATCTGTCTGGGCATACATTTATCTGCCTGGCAGGTGTGAATATGTACCGGAGCCTGCGCCCGGTGTTGGAGGAATTTCAGCAAAGAAAAATGAAATTTCTCTTTGAGGCGTTTGACATGGACAAGAAGCTGAAAACCGACTGTGATAAGCATTATCATAAATGTTCGGTCTGCAGTGAAAAGGGTACGCCGGAAAACTGTCCGTACAAGGTGGAAAAGCGCCGGATCATCCAGAACGCCTGTGGAAAAGTCTATGGGATCTGCCAGGAGCTGTCCCTGCCGGTCAGCCGTATGGTCTGGGACCAGGATGCGGATGGAAACTGGAATGGAAAACTCAAAGGCATTGATGATTATTATTACGCAAAGCGGGCTGCACAGACAGCCCCTTTGCAGGAACAGAAGGGAGTGGACATATGAAAAAGGGAGAAAAGCTGCTGTTTCTGGCAGGGATCCTGCTTGCCATCGGCGCTCTTGCTTTTTCCGCATGGAAACTAAGAGGAATCTATGGTGAATACCAGGAGGGCGAGGATACCTACGAAGAGCTTGCTTCATTTGTGGAGGAGCCGGAGGACACACCAAAACCAGACGGGGGCGAACCAGATGCAGAACCGGACGGATATCTGAAGATTGACTTTGAAGGACTGCAGGCTGTGAACCCGGACGTGATCGCCTGGATTGATATTCCCGGCCTTTCCATTAGTTATCCGGTGGTACAGGGAACCGATAATGCTTATTATCTGCATCATCTGTTTACCGGGGAGTACAACAGCAGCGGCAGTATCTTTGCGGACTGGCATAACCAGCCGGATTTTGCGGATCCGAACACCATTGTATACGGCCACAATATGAAAAACGGCAGTATGTTTGGAACCCTCTCCCATTATCAGGATCAGACTCTGTGGGAAGCATCCCCTTACTTTTACCTGTATGTTCCGGGGAAGGTACTGAAATATCAGATCTTCTCCTGTTATGC
>ULUL01009050.1_pt1 | contig 20851 bp, 22 predicted proteins | sample 1958481 | NCBI WGS metagenome assembly ULUL01 (sample SAMEA4835759, study PRJEB28245) | human gut metagenome | biome: gut microbiome; material: fecal sample | place: Denmark | collected 2008 | reverse complement strand
CCCAACTAAGAATCATGGAATAGAAGAAGAGTATATAAAACCTATTTTATGGAAACCAGCATTTTTAAAAGGATATATAGCACAGACAGATAGAGAAGCATTTTGTTGTGCTAAAACTAGAGAGGAGTTAAAATCACAAGGACATACTGGTGCGTTAAGATGGATAGAAAAGTTTGAAAATGTACCAAATAATGTTGGGGTACCTCTACCAATAGCATTAAAAAAAGGTAATCATTTATGGTATGAGATGGATGAAAATGCGAAGGCAGATATGGTGACTGCTGTAAATCCTGATAAAAGGCTTTTTATATCTAAATTTGATAATACAACTTTTGTTGATCAGAGGTTTACAAGATTCTTGTTTAAAGGAAATAATGTATCAAAAGATTTAATACATGCATTATTAAATTCATTATATGGAATGTTTGCTATAGAGGCTGCAGGTTTTGGAAAAGGATTGGCTGCTCTTGATACAACAAGTACCAAGTTGAAACATATGTATATGATTGACCCGGAAAGAATATCTGTTGAGGATGAAAAAGAAATATTGGACTTATTTAATGAAATGAAAGCACGAGATGTAATGGATACGGAAGACGAGTTGAATGATTCTATAAGAGAAACATTTGATCGTAAAGTTCTTGCTGCGGTTGGTCATGAGGATTTATACGAAGCAATAAAGAATTCTTTATTGTCAATGCAGCATACAAGACATTGTGTAAGATAGATAATTCGCGTTTTTATGGAAGATATATTGTAATATTCACTACGAATAAAAGGATGTGATGTGATGATAAGTAAAGTTTATTTGAATGGTGTAGCAACATACAGAAACGGAATAAATTTTAAGCCTAAAAAAATAAATTTTGTTTATGGTGCAAATGGCACGGGAAAATCAACGATATCAAAAGTATTATATGGTGAAAAAGGAATGGAAACCTGTGAGATAGAATGGGAACCAGGTGAAAAAGAAGAGGTAATTGTGTATAATCGCTCTTTCGTAAAAAGAAATTTTGAAAGCAGTACGGAATTAAAGGGGATTTTTACTTTAGGAGAAGAATCAATTGATATACAAAAGGATATAAAAGAAAAGAGAAAAGAAATAGATTTACACGAACAACAGAAAAACACTATTCAAAATAATATTTTGAAAATAGAAAAAGAAATAGATGATTTGAAGAGTGTTCTGGAACAGAAGTGTTGGGAAACACAAAAGAGCTACGGAACAGAATTTTCAGAAGCCTTAGTGGGGTATCGAGGTAGGATGAAAATATTTTGTGAAAAGTGTATATCTTCTCTGAAAGAAACCGGGAAGGAAAATGTGTTAACATTGGATGAATTAAGGGCTTTGTATCAAGCAGTTTATTCTCAAAATGTAGTACTGCATAATAAATATCAGAAGATTGCTGCTGTGGATGTTCAGAAATTAGATTCACATCCATTGCTGGGAACTATTATTGTAGGAAAGAAGGATACTCCAATAGGTACATTTATTGATTTTCTGCAATCAAGCGACTGGATTGAGGATGGTATTGAATATGCAAAGAAGGTTCCTGGGAAATGCCCCTATTGTCAACAGGATTTACCGGAGAATTTAGAACGTCAAATCGAAGATTATTTTGATGAAAGTTATAAGACTAATAAGGCGAATCTTGCATTATATGCAAAAGAATATTCTGATATGATATCATCGATAAGTGATATTTTGCATAAGATAGATACAGGAAGAATAGACTATCTTGATTATGGTGAATATGATACAAAGAAACAAATTTTGATATTGAAACTTGAAGCAAATATGAAAACTATTTTAGATAAAGAAGAGACGCTGTCTAAAATGGTTGAAATAGAATCAATATTGGAGTTGGTTCAGGAGTTAAATGTTATAATAGATAACTTCAATTCAGAAATAGAAAGAAACAATGAGTATGCAAAAAATCATAAAGCAGCTAAAGAAAAGTGCATAAAAGCAGTATGGAATTTTTTGGCTACACAACGGCAGAGTGATATTGAAGAGTATTTAAAGCAAGTATCAGGAAGAGAAAAAGGAAAGAAGCAACTTTTAACAAACAAAATTGGCAAAGAAACAAAAATTAAGGAATTGAAAAACGAGATTGCTAATCAGGAAGAAAAAGTGACAAGCGTTAAGCCAACGGTAAAGGCGATTAATGAAATACTAAAAGGTTTCGGTTTTACTGGATTTATGTTGGCAGTAAATGAAACAGAAATGGGAACTTATAAAATAATTCGCTCCACAGGAGAAGATGCAAGTGAAACTTTGAGTGAGGGGGAACACAACTTTATTTCGTTTTTATATTTCTATTATATGTGTTTTGGCAGTCAGACCAAAACTGGCACTGTAAATAATAAAATACTTGTTATTGACGACCCAATATCAAGTATGGACAGTAACGTGATTTTTATTGTTTCGACGTTGATAAAAAATATGCTGCGTGATTGTAAAAATGATGACAATGGTATCAAACAGATTATTGTTCTTACACATAATGTGTATTTTCATAAGGAAATAACATATTGGGGAAATAAGGATGCGCTTCCGACTAATAGTACAAAATATTTTATCTTGAAGAAAAATAATGAGGAAACATTTATTGAAGAATATGATGCTAATCCTATCAGTACATCATATGAATTGCTTTGGCAAGAATTGAAGAATACAGAAGATAACTCAAGCAATACAATGTTGAATGTAATGCGACGGATATTAGAACATTATTTTACTGTTGTTGGTGGTATAAATTATGAGTCTTGTATAAATCAGTTTGAAGGGGCAGATAAAATAATATGTAAAGCATTGATTGCTTTTATTAATGATGGTTCGCATTCAATATTTGAAGATTTGATTTTTACTCCTTCAGATGGAAGTGTAGAACGCTATAAACAAGTGTTTGAAAAAGTCTTTGATAAGTTGGGCCATATAGAGCACTATAAGATGATGATGAATAAATAGATAATATGAAGTGACCTCACATTTGTAGCAACGTGGATTTACCTGTATACTAGAGTTTGACTAAAAACAAAGGTAACAGGGATTACCGCATACAAAAGGAGATCACTCATATGAAAAGAATACTAAAAATCGGCATGGATGTCCATACCACAAATTACACATTATGCGCAATGGAACCAATCATTGATTGGCTTAATGGATATTTATCGGGTGCAACTCATTTGTCAAGCCCAGAGCCGCTTTGCGGTGCGAAGCAGGCTTTACAATTGAGTTGAAACTGATAAACTAGTATTAATCCAATCACACATTTTTCTTGGTTTCCTTATGCCGGACAGCAGGAACATGGCAGCCGGAATATTCAACCTCAACAAAGTCGTTTTCTGGGTTATGTATTGCAAAGATTATTTTAACCATAAGTAGCTCCTTTCGATTAATGCGATATGTGGATTTTAAGAATAGAGAAGTCGTGGGGCACACTGAGTAGTCTGTCGTGTAAAACATGTATGCAATATTTGATGTAAGAAATCCCTTATTTTTGGTCTTTTCAAGATATGGGAGAACGTCTGATACTTACTTTTGAAACGGAATTGACAGTTTTGAATTCCCAGATTGTTGAAGAACTGGTGGAAAAATATTTGGTGTAGAGGTAGTTTTATTCTTGACCCAATATGCTTGGTATGCTACTTTAATTAAAAATAGAAATAAAGACAATAACTGGAGGGTGATAGTGTGACGGCAAAACTAAGGAATATGACATCATTGTACATTTTTAAAGGTGATAAGGTGCTGCTTTTGTATCGACAGGGCAGCAGAGTTGTTAACGATATGTGGATAGGCTCTGCTGGAGGGCATTTTGAACCAGAAGAATTAAATGATGCAAAAGCATGCGTGTTGCGGGAATTAAATGAAGAATTAGAACTTGCGGAAAAAGATTTATCTCATCTGGCACTGCGGTATGTAACATTACGAAGATGCAACGGAGAAATCAGGCAGAATTATTATTTTTTTGCGGATCTTAAAGACGAAGTTGATGTTAATTTTCATTCGAATGAAGGAATCAGTAGGTGGTTTGACTTGTCAGAATTGAATTCTTTAGAAATGCCATTTACATCAAAGTATGTGGTAAAACATTATTTAGAAATTGGCTGTAAAAATCATGATATATATGCAGGAATTGCTGATGGAGAAAAAATAGTATTTGTTAATATGCCAGAATTTTAGATGAAAACAGCAATTTAGAAACAGCAAACGCTAGCAATTTGTTTTATAGTATAACTACCACGTGGAATGGAAGGTGATGGTTATGAATCAAATCATACAGTATATTGAAGAACATCTTGAAGAAGACTTGAGTGTAAAGCAGTTGGCGGATGCAGCAGGATATTCCGAATGTCATTTTATTCGTATCTTCAAATCCTATACAAATCAAACAGTAATGGACTATATTTGCAGGAGGCGACTGATTAAATCGTGCGATGATATTAGTTTCGGAATGCGTCTCATTGATGTAGCTGTGAAATACGGATGGAAGTCACATAGCGCTTTTACACAATCATTTCGTAGAGAGTTTGGTTTCACACCATCACTTCTTAGAGCAATGAATTTACAATTTAAATGTCTAGGAGGTAGTTATATGGAGCCGATTTTTTTGAAAACAACAGAGGTAGGAACCTCTAAAGAAAAGCTATTTGAGGTATTAAAAGAAACGATAGAAAAAAATGATATTGAAATTGAAGATAAGGTATTACATGATGTTTATTTGACGGCATGCAAGGCGTATAATGGGAAAAGAAGATATTCGGGAGAGGAATACGTTACACACCCTATAAATGTTGCAATACTGTTAGCAGAATTAGGTGCTGGGCGTGATACGGTTCTGGCAGGATTGTTTTGTGATGTGAAGGAAAAAGGAAATGATACTAATTTGGCAAATGAGTTGCCGAATGGCGTATTAAAAATAGTCCGACAGATTGAACACAAAAATACAGAGGAAGCCATTCTTATTAAACTCGCAGAAAGACTTCATAATATGCGGACGATTGATTATATTGATGAGAGCAAGAAAGCACAGAAGGCGAGAGAGACTATAGAAATTTATTTACCATTAGCCAGACGGGTGAATAATCAGAAATTGACAGACGAACTTAATGATTTGGCAAGAAAGTGGGATATATAAAAGTGCCTCAAGTTGATAGCCCCCTCACTCTCCTATCTGGCACAGCACAGAAGCGTAAAACATCCCATCCCTTACCTCGAACCGGCATATGCCGCCATGCTGGTTCACAATATTTTTCACGGAGCGGGTTCCAAGCCCAAGCCCTTTATGTTTGGTGGAAACAAGATTTCCATCTGGGGTATGTGCAAGCGTTCCGGTGAAAGTGTTATCTACGGTGATACAGAGTGAGCCGCCGTCAGTATTTGCGCGGACGATGATTTTTTTGTCCGGTGTTTGTTCCGATTTGCAGGCATCTACAGCGTTTTCCAATAGGTTGCCGAGGAGAACCGAAATGTCGGTTTCCGGAATGTTGATTTTTTCCGGAATTTCTGTTTTTACGAGATAGGTAATACCCTGCTCTTTGGCCTGTTGTGCAAAATATACAAGTACGGCATTGGCGGCAGGATTTGCGCAGAACTGTACCGGCATATCGTCTGGTAAACTCATTCTGTACTGTTTTAGATACTCACTTAGAGCGGTATAGTTTCTCGTATTCAGGTATTCCTGCATAAGTGTGATATGGTGGCGGACATCGTGCTTGGCTCGGCGCACCTCTGTGATTTTCTCCTGCAAATTTTCGTATTGTACCGTCTGCATGGTCAATTCATGGTTGCGTTCAGTCAGCAGGAGGGTTTTGGTCTGCTCCAAAATCAGGCGTGTAACGACATAGTAAATGAAAATGGCACCGACATTGATAATAAATAAAAACAGCGTATTTTTCGGACGCAGGGCAATTTCAAGACTTGATTTGGAAGCATTTCCGTAGAACGCATAATACCACATCACATAAAAGGTGGCAGGAATTACCCACAAATACCGCCACTCAAAGCCGGATGGCTCCTTTTCTACTGCCGGTGTATACACTTTTTTCATATAGAAAAACAGAGGAATAGCAAGAATTATTTCTACCACAGCAAGCATGAGAGAAAAAGACCAGCGGTAACTTTGTACGGCGAGGTCAGGGAAGAAAAGATTTTCTATGGTCTTTGATGAAATTACAGCGAGGTTCGCAAGATTTGAAATCATTAAAAGTGTAAAAAACGTTTTGCCAAAGTGTTTTTTTATGGCAAGAAAATAAAAAGCAGCGTACAGGATGGTGCTTACTGCACTGATGGTTCCGGTGTTGTTTCCGGGAGCAAAGGCAGCCCATGCACCGAGAAAAAGCTGCAAAATTGTCACAAGAACAATCAAAAAAAATGTTGTTTTTATCGAAAAACGAAGACTGTGCCGGAACGGATAAAGTGCCAGGGCAAGAAAAGGAAGAAAATTCAGCAGGGAATAAATGGCGACTTCCGCCAATCGATAAAAAGACAGCATCATTTGCCACCTCCATTTCGTAACATTTCAAACCGGAACGTAAAATAGGCATCTAAAACTTCTTTGGATTTACGTCTGCTAATTGGGATACTTTTTCCGTCGCTCATGATAAAAACATCATTGGTCTGGGAAGCAACTTCATAAAAATTAATCAACATACCTTTTGTCGGGCTGGAAAAATACGGATAGGCACATAAGAGCGATTCAATTTCGGAAAAAGAAGTCCGCACAATTGTGTCAACATCGTATTTGCAGTGAAGGGTGACCCGGTGTGAAGAAAAATCAACATAAATAATATTGCGCAGGATGGCACTGGTGCCATCGGGAAGTTTTACCGTACGCATCTTCTCAATTTCTGCGAGGTTAAGCCGGTCTAACATAACCTTTACTTTGTCACGCCCAAATGGTTTGCGCAGATAATAGCAGGCATTTACCTCATAACTTTCACTGGCAAATTCATTGCTTGTTGTACTGAAAACAATTTTTACGTTGCTGTCTCGTTCCCTGATTTTACGGGCAACATCCACGCCGGTCAGTTTGTCCATAAAAATATCTAAAATAATAAGGTCAAAATCCGCAGTCTCCCAAGCGGTCAGAAACTCTTCGCCACTTCGATAATCCGATATTTCTGAAGAATCTCCGAGAAATTCATTTAACAAGGTGCTCAGTTGTTCACACATTTGTATATCATCATCCACAATCGCAATTCTCAAAGTTAATCTCCTTATAATTCAAAAGTTTTACAAATTTTCCTTATTGTAGCATATTTTGACACAAAAACAAAGAAGCATAAAAGAATATTTTTACCGTTTGTGTAATTTTTTCACCGCTTGTGCCAAAGCGGTTGTTATTTGTAAAGAGTTCGGGTAAAATTTGTGTTACAGCTAAAGACATAACAGGAGGATATGTGAACACAAGGGTAAACACGAAAGGGAAAGACGAAGGCAAACAGAGAGGGAAAGCAAACGGCAGTCTGTAATAGGCTGCCGTTTGGCATGCAGAGAACACTTGACCTTGACGTCACGCACATAACATTCTATGATAAAAGAAGAAATATCAATAGAAAAAGGAGAGTGCTTGACTTATGAAAAAAATAATCACATATGTTATGATATTTACGATGTTAATTACAACGGCTGCAGTTTCTATGGCGGTTCCTGCATCGGCGGCGGTGAAAAAGCAGAGCAAAAGACAGGTGACATTGATTCGAAGCTACAATAAAATATACCGCAAATGCAAAAAGAACTTTAAGTATGATGGTCCGCAGCTTGAAATGAATCAAGATTCTTACAAAGAATTCAAAATCTGGGACAAAGAACTCAATCGTGTATACAAACTGCTTTATAAAGGGTTGTCGGCAAAGCAGAAAAAAGTGATAAAGAAAAAACAGATTCGCTGGATAAAGAAAAAAGAAAAGGAAGCAGCCAAGGAAGCGGCACAATGGGCTGGCGGAAGCGGACAGCCGTTGGCACGTAATATGGTGTTGATTACAGAGACCAAGAAGCGTTTACGTTGGCTGATTCGAATTTACGCATAAGAAGGAGCATATAGAAACGATGGCAAACATAATTAAGATTGCGGATTTTTCAGATGAGGCACTTGATTTTTATGCGCGTGAAAAAGAGGCGCAGTTAAAACACCGCCCGGCGCATGGCAGGGGGATGTTTATTGCGGAGAGTCCGATTGTCATTGAGAGAGCACTGGCAGCGGGGTATGAGCCGGTATCATTTCTCATGGAAGAGGCGCACATTGAAAAGCAGGGGCGGAAATTTATCGCAAAATACCCGGAGATTCCAATTTTTACAGCACCGTTTGATGTGTTGACAAAAATCACAGGATTCAAACTCACGAGAGGGATGCTTTGTGCGATGTACCGCAGGGAACTTCCGTCGATTGAACATGTGTGTAAAAATGCAAGCCGGATAGCGGTTTTGGAAAACGTGGTGAATCCAACCAATGTAGGTGCGATTTTCCGTTCGGCAGCAGCACTTTCAATGGATGCTGTCCTGCTTACCCCGGATTGCAGCGACCCCTTATACCGCCGTGCGGTGCGGGTAAGTATGGGAACCGTGTTTCAGGTTCCGTGGAGTTTTCTGCCGGATGATGAAACCTATGTGAGCAGGCTGCACAAACTTGGCTATAAAACGGCGGCAATGGCACTGTGTGAGGATACGGTTTCAATTGCGGATGAGAAACTGAAAGAAGAAGAAAAACTTGCCATCATTTTAGGAACCGAAGGAGAAGGTCTCATGCCGCAGACAATAAAACAAAGTGATTACACCATCAAAATACCGATGGCACATGGTGTTGATTCGCTGAATGTAGCGTCGGCGAGTGCAGTCGCTTTTTGGGAGTTAGGAAATAAGGAGGCAGAACGATGATAAGGCATATTTTATTTTGGAATTACACGGAGAAAGTGAAAGAGGAGCATACACAGGAGGAATCCCTTCGTTTTATGCAGCAGTCAGTGGCTACGATGAATGGAAATATAGAGGGACTTTTGCATGCAGAGATAAACCGCAATTTTGCCGGTGGCTATGACCTTGTTTTTTATGCAGAATTTGCAGATGAGGAATCGTTAAAGAAGTTTATGAACCATCCACTTCATGTGGCACATAGAGAGAAATGCAAGGAAATTGTGACTGACCGGTTATGTGGCGATATCGTCAGTGAATAGAGAAGACGACACGTAAGATGGAAAAGCAAAAGAACATAACATGCTTTCCAAAACTTGCATAAAAGGCATCAATTCGCTATAATGGGGACAATGACGTTTGAAAGGAGAATTTAGTAACATGAAAAAGAAATTTAGTTTTCTGCTTGTATTGGCAGCTCTTGTAATGGGGCTTAGTGCATGTGGAGGTTCAAAATCTGACACAACGAGAGAGACAAAGGCACCAAAAGCTACGGAGACAGCCGAGGCAACAAAAAAGCCGGAATCAAAAACAACCGATACAAAAGGAAAGCATCACGCAAAAATTAAAGTGAAAGATTATGGCACGATTGAGGTGGAGTTAGACGGTGATACAGCACCGATTACGGTTGCAAATTTTGTTAAATTAGTAAACGAAAAGTTTTATGATGGTTTGACATTTCACCGCATTATGTCCGGTTTTATGATTCAGGGTGGTGATCCGTTAGGAAACGGAACCGGTGGTTCAGATGAAACGATCAAAGGTGAATTTTCTTCCAATGGAGTAGAGAATAACATTTCCCATAAAAGAGGTGTGATTTCCATGGCACGTTCCTCTGAACCGGACAGCGCAAGTTCCCAGTTCTTTATTATGCATCAGGATGCTGACTATTTAGATGGTCAGTATGCTGCGTTCGGAAAAGTGACAAAGGGTATGAGTGTTGTCGATAAGATTTGTGAAGATGTTACGCCAACTGACGGTAACGGTACGGTTGAAAAAGCAGATCAGCCGGTCATTGAAAGTATTCGTATGGTGGATTAAATAAAATCGTGTCTATTGAATAACGATGGAAGCACAGGTTAAGTCTTCCGAAAGATTGTAAACAATGCCGCTCTTTAGTCCTATGACGGTGGGACGAAGGACGGCATTTGGTTTATTTTCGACAACGCGGGCCTGTTCGCCGTTGCTCAGTGAAACCGTTGTATCAACCGGATAGAGAATGACGCTCTCCATGAAACTGCGCATGGCAGTGATATCTAACTCGGCGGTCATTGACATAATCATTTCCACGGCGGTGCGCTGGGAAAATGATTTTTTGTAAGGACGCTCGGTTACTAGAGCGTCGTAAACGTCCGCAATGGACAGAATTTTTGCATAAGGTACAATTTTATCGGAAGCGTATCCAAATGGATATCCGGTTCCGTTCATTTTTTCATGATGTTGCAGCACGGCAAGCGAAATGGCACCGAGAAATTCTTTTCTCGCTTTTAATATGTTATAGCCAAGCTCGGAGTGCTGTTTCATAATAGCAAATTCTTCATCGGTTAAACGCGCCGGTTTGTTTAAAATCTCAGATGGAATTTTTGATTTTCCCATATCGTGTAAAAGTCCGGCGATACCGATATTATAAACATCTTTGCTTGACATGCCTAAGTTTCTGGCAATAATCATGGAGATGGTAGCGACATCCACACTGTGCTTAAACGTATATTCATCGCTTGTTTTGAGCGCACTGATATCAACCGCCAAAGCGTCGTTGTGGTCAATGGCGTGAATCAAGTCATTTGTGATTTTTGCGGAGGTGTTTGTGAATTCCGGTGAGTCTGAATTGTTATATAAATACTGGATTCCCTCGGATACGCGTTTTTTTACACTCTCTGATAAATGAACTTTTCTTGGGTCTTCTGTGCGGTATTTTTCGATTTTATTGCGTACAAAAGGGGTGAGTGTTTCTTCCTTCGGTTTTTCCTCCGGGTCTTCCTCACCTGTCTTTATGTATACTCCGTGTACGCCTCGTTTTTTCAGGCCTTCAATCAAATAAGCATCCAAAGCAGAGCCACGGGCAATGAGTGTACGGTCCAGTCTGTCTTTGATAACCTGGTCAATCTGCATGCCCTCTTCTAGTTTGGAAGTTGGTACATAAAATCGCTTAATCAATGAAATCCAATCTCCTTTAATGTTTCTGTTAGTAGTATAACATAAATGGGAGCTTGTTCCAACTGTTTGCCCGGAGGAAGTTGAAAAAAAACGGCGATGAAAATAATTCACTTCAAAAGTGAACAAAATTAAACATTTTCGCTTTACATTTGTTTTTCCTACGATATAATAGGATATGCTGGGTCAAAATGTTATTGAGAAAATTTTGCACCCAATGGATGAAGGATAGAAGGAGATTTGAGAACGATGAAGAACGGTATCGAAATCAGATGGCACGGCCGCGGCGGCCAGGGTGCCAAGACGGCAGCACTTTTGCTTGCGGATGTAGCGTTCAAAACGGGTCAGAACGTGCAGGGATTTCCGGAATATGGTCCGGAGCGTATGGGAGCACCGATTACGGCGTACAACCGCATCAGTTCCGATGTGATTCGCGTACATTCAAACATTTACCACCCGGATTATGTGGTAGTTGTAGATGAGACGCTTTTGGATTCGGTTGATGTGACAGCCGGTTTGAAGGAAACCGGTGCAATTATTATTAACACACCGAAAAAGAGAGAGGACATGATTCCGAAACTCAATGGCTACAAAGGTCGTGTTTATGCGATTGATGCCAGACATATTTCCGTGGAGACATTAGGAAAGAATTTTCCGAATTCACCGATGTTAGCAGCTACGGTAGCGGTCAGTGAAGTAATGGAAAAAGAGACTTTTATTCATGAAATGAGAGCTTCTTATGAACATAAATTTGCAAAGAAACCGGAAGTAATTGACGGTAATATGGAAGCGTTGGAGCGTGCCTTTGACGTTGTTTCCATCGATATTCAGAAAGATAAGGAGGCAATGGCGTGAGAACAGATGTTACAAAAATCAACGAAAAAACACCACATCAGGATTTGACAGAAGGCTTGATGGTTTTTGCGGGTGGCACTTCAAAACTTTTTAATACCGGTGAGTGGCGCACGAATACCCCGATTTATGTTGCAGATAAATGTAAACAATGCCTGCTCTGCACCCCGGTTTGCCCGGACTGCAGTATTCCGGTTAAAGATGGAAAGCGTGGCGAATTTGACTATGACCATTGTAAGGGCTGCGGCATTTGTGCTAAAGTATGCCCATTTGGCGCAATTGAGATGAAGGAGGGAAATATCTAATGGCAATTAAAGAACGTATGTCAGGAAATGAAGCGGTATCGTATGCAATCCGCCAGATTAATCCGGATGTCATGCCGGCATTTCCAATTACTCCTTCGACGGAGATTCCACAGATGGTTTCTACCTATATTGCAAATGGTGAGATGGATACCGAGTTTATCCCGGTGGAGAGTGAACATTCTTCCATGAGTGCAACAATTGGTGCCGAGGCAGCAGGTGCGAGAAGTCTGACGGCTACTTCCTCTGCGGGACTCGCACTTATGTGGGAAGAACTTCTTCTTGCCGCATCGAATCGTCTGCCACTTGTTATGGCGTTGGTAAACCGTACATTATCCGGTCCGATTAATATTAACTGCGACCACTCCGATGGTATGGGCGCAAGAGATACCGGCTGGATTCAGATTTACGCAGAAAATAATCAGGAAGCGTATGACAACTTTATTCAGGCATATCCGATTGCGGAAGATACGAGAGTGCATCTTCCGGTTATGATTTGCCAGGATGGATTTATTACAAGCCACGCTGTGGAAAATATTACGCTTTTGGAAGATGAAGCGGTCAAAGATTTTGTTGGTGAGTATCATCCGGAAGAATTTTTGTTAAATCCCGGCAAACCAATTGCGGTAGGACCGTATTCCATTTCCAATTATGCGATGGAAGCAAAGAAAAATCAGGAAGTGGCTCTTGAAAATTCAAAAGAAGTTATCAAGGAAGTTGCCAAAAAATACAAAGAGCTGACCGGACGTGGTTTTGAGCTTTTCGAGGAATATAAAACGGAAGATGCCGATTACATTATGTTGATTATGGGTTCGGCAGCAGGAACTGCGAAAGAGGCTGTGGATGAACTTCGGGCAGAAGGCAAAAAAGTCGGTGTACTCAAACTTCGTGTATTCCGTCCATTCCCTTCAGAGGAAATTGCAAAAGCTTTAGCAAATTGCAAAGCAGTTGCCGTTATGGACCGTTGTGAGAGCTACAATGGCAATGGCGGACCACTTGGCAGTGAAGTGTCGGCAGCTTTGTTTAAAAATAAGGTAATGATTGAAGCAGTGAATTATATATACGGTCTGGCCGGACGCGATTTTACCATCAAAGATGTAAAAGATGTATTCGCGGAATTAGAGGATATGATTGAAAATGGCAAGACAGTAGAACAGTACCAGTATATCAGACTGAGAGGATAAACGGAGGATAGTATGAGTGATTATCGTTTAAAAACTATGATGGAAAAACCAGAGAGATTGGCTCCGGGACATCGTATGTGTGCCGGCTGTGGTGCAACAATCGCTGTACGTGCCGTACTTCGTGCTCTGCATGAGGGAGACCACGCAGTCATTGGTAATGCGACCGGATGTCTGGAAGTTTCTTCTTTTATGTATCCATACACTGCATGGGAGGACAGTTACATACATAATGCATTTGAAAATGCAGGTGCCACATTGAGTGGTGTTGAGACTGCTTACCGTGCCTTGAAAAAACGCGGCAGACTGCCGGAAGACGAAATATTTAAATTTATTACATTTGGTGGAGACGGCGGAACTTACGACATCGGTTTCCAGTCCTTGTCCGGTGCGATGGAGCGTGGACATGACATGGTTTATGTCTGCTATGACAATGGTGCCTATATGAACACCGGTATCCAGCGTTCTTCGGCAACACCTATGTATGCAGATACAACGACAACGCCGGTTGGCAAGCAGTCCGTAGGTAAAATGCAGAACCGCAAAGACTTGGCAAGCATCATTGCAGACCACGACGTTGCTTATGTTGCACAGACAACAATGACAACGGATTTTAAAGATTTGCATCGAAAATCCGAAAAAGCCATCTACACAGAAGGCGCAAGTTTTCTGAATGTAATGACACCATGCCCACGTGGCTGGCGTTACGACACAGCAGATATCATGAACATCTGTAAACTTGCCGTAGAAACCTGCTACTGGCCGCTCTTTGAGGTAGACCATGGCAAATGGATTCTTTCCTATGAGCCAAAGAAGAAACTCCCAATCGAAGACTTCCTTCGTGCTCAGGGACGTTTCAAACACCTCTTCAAAAAAGGCAATGAACACCTAATCGAACAATTCCAGGCAGAAGTAGACCGCCGCTGGGAAGACTTACAGTATAAATGTGCACGTTAGGCTTAAGCCGTGCAAAATCAAAAACCAGTGCTCCCACCCATTTGTGCTCGCACAAAAATGGGTGGGAGCACAAATGGGTGGGAGCACTGGTTTTTGATTTTATAGGGCGCAGCCCGTGATAAGGGATATCGCAAAGCGATATCCCTTCAGACTGTAGACAAAATCCACGACATTTGTCGTGGACTTTGTCTACAGTCTGAAGAGACGTATGATTATATTTCATACGTCTCTTCTATATTATTATTGATTGTTCAATCAAAAATCACTCCCACAATTATTACGCTTCCAAGGCTTTCCAATATCTCCTGTGCCGAATATTCCAAACAATCCTATTTTGGTTGCTTTCTTTACAGTTGAAATTTTGCATAAATTTGTTGATCCGCAAGTAGGATGGATATTCTTTCTTCAGGAAACTTTAATTCCGGAAATGTGGAAACCGGTGTTCCGGAACACGGAAACCGTCTTGATTGGCTTAATGGATATTTATCGGGTGCAACTCATTTGTCAAGCTCAGATTCGCTTTGCGGTGCGAAGCAGGCTTTACAATTGAGTTGAAACTGATAAACTAGTATTAAGCCAATCACACACTTTTCTTGGTTTTCTTATGCCGGACAGCAGGGACATGGCAGCCGGAATATTCATAGGACACTTGTGAGCGTTATCCTCTGCAACCTTCCTACTTTACTATACGAAAGCAGGAACATATGTTCTGATAGGATTTTGGTACATTTTGTCGTATAATTATATGTAACAAAATTTGAAATGGAGGCATATTATATGACAGAAGATAATACTAAATATATTGAATCTGTGCTACACTATGTAAAAGGAGAGCTTCTTCGTATTACACCAGAAGAAGAATCCATTTTATATGTAGATTGGATTAAATCCTTAATAACAGATACAATAAAGCACGAAAAGGAACTAAATATTAATTCTCAAATAAGATTTGAGAAAAAGAAATATAATCCAGATGAGAATAAAATCAAACAATTAAAGAAGAAGAAGAAAAAATATGAGCACACTAATTATAATCATAAATTGAAAATAGGTGATATAGTTTATGTAAATTATGGTTATGGTTACTGTGGTGAACTTTCTACGGGACATTACGGAATAATAATGTCAAATATAATAAATAATATGTATTTTGTTGTTCCGCTATCTAGTGATCCATTGAATAATTTTATTTTTTATTTTGAAGGATTGAATCTTCCAAATTCGGAAGCAAATAATGACAAAAAATCATATGTTCGTTTTGAGCAGTCACGATTTATGCATTATAGACGAATAACAAATATAACTATTAACAATAGAACAATATACAGGACATTAACATCAGAGCAAATAAAAGTCCTCAAAGAAAAATATATTGATTTTATGAATTTAGGTATTGACAGAACTCAAGAACAATAGTATTATAATATCACAAAGATCTTTCACGAGGGTTTAAGATCTGTAATATTTGTAACAAAACACAAATCACTTAAAGACTGGCAGGTAAGCTGGTCTTTTTTGTTGTGTAGCAAAAATAAAAGAGTAGCAATTTCTTACCACTCTTCTATATTATTGCTTATTATTCAATCAAAAATCACTCCTACAATCGTTACAATGCCACTGTTTGTGAACTTTCCTAGAAAATATACCAAACATAGCAATACTACCAGCTTTAGATAGCCCAGATATTTTGTTCACATTGGTACTATTGCAATATGGGCAGTGTACTTTGTTATCCTCTTCCACCTTACTACTCTCCTGTTGTTTCAAATTAGCCTTGAACTGACTCATTTTGAGTTGGTATTCGATTGGATCATTCTTTTTGAGTTCTATCATGGCTTCGAGAAATTGACGGTCGGAGTCGGAAACATCTTCAATCAAGTTGAATTCATTTTCAGTAATAAGCGTATCTACTAATTTGTTATTGCAGTATGGACAAATAGATTTATCGTTGCCCTCTATTTCAAATGGATAAATAAATCCTTTTTGAAAATCTTTTTTATCATTACCAACTAATTTATACATTTGGTTTGAGCCAGTTTTATCACAATTTGAACAAAATTGAATATTGCTTTTCATATAGAATCACACCTTTCTTAAAATATCAGAAGTATTTTATTTAAGGATATTATATCAGAACTTATAAGGCAGTACAATATAATTCTGATACTGATAGCTTTGTTACAATATTTGATAAACTAAAAGGAAAAATTAATCCTGTTAAAAAAGAAATTACAGAGTTCTTTGAAATGGCAAAAGCCGAGGGAGTTCCATTAAATAAATGGGCAAAAGTAAATGATGATGTGTTTAATAGACTGTGTAAGAAATACAAAGTAGCAGATAAAGACCTTAAAGATTTTCTAAAAACATGGGATGGCTCAGGCGACATCCAAGAAGCATTTACTGCTCATATGAAAGAAAGCACAGAGGGTCTTACTCTCTTCCAACGTGCAGGTAAAGCGGCAGGTGGTGTAATTAAATCATTAGGTGCTACTCTTGGTAGTATGGCGGATGCATGGGCGATTGGGGAAGCGATATCTCTTGCGATAAATGGAATTGATGCAATAATAAATCATGCAAAAAGAGCATCGGACGCTGCGCAAGAAGTGAAAGAAACAGCTTCTAATACATTATCAGAAGATGAAGAAACTTCAAAATCTCTTGATGATTTAATTTCAAAATACAAAGAACTAAGGGAATCATCAGACTATGATGAAACAAAAAGAAAAGACGTATTAGAAATTCAAGACAAAATCACTGATTTAGTTGGAACTCAAGCCAGTAACTTAGACTTAGTTAATGGTAAATTGGATGACCAGTTATCTAAATTGAAAACGCTTAGTAAGGAACAAAGAAAAAAACATTAGATAGCGCAAGTAATGCATACCATACTTCAAAAGATGCATCAAACAAATTGACTGGTGATGTATCTGATGGTGGTATACCTATATTGGGTTGGGGTGCAGGATACCATGATGTAGCTATAGACACTGGTGATGATGCCGCCAAAGCATTAATGTCTTTAAAGGGAACTAAGTATAATGATGTATTCTTTAAGAGTAGAAATAATAATGGTAAAGTTATAGTAGATGCAGTTGGTAATAATGCTAAAGAAAAAGAAAAATATCTTCAAGGAATTTTAGACACTTTAAAGAAAAAAGGTTTTGGTGACGGTAATCCATTATTTACAAGCATTTCAGCAGCAATTGGAAAATACACAGATGCTCAAAACGAGGATTATAAAAACGCAAAAAAATATGTCGCTACAAAACTTGATACGGATATGTCCGATTCATCTAAAATTAATTCACTTGATGATTTTGAGAAAAAAAGAAAACAAATCATTGATGATTTACAAAAAGATGATACAATTACCGAAGCAATTAAAAATGGCGACCTTAACAAACACAAGTTGGGAAAAGCGTTGCTTTGGCGGAAAGAATTGTCTTGTAAATGGTCTTGCATAGTTGCATCCTGCCCTGCCTTTTGGTATGATAGGATAAGAGAGGAGGCAGGTAAATGACGTTACTTACCTACCAGGTGTTCAAAACCGTTACGGAGCAGGGAAGTTTTCGGAAGGCGGCGGATTTACTTGGGCTTACGCCATCGGCAGTCAGCCATGCGGTATCTACACTGGAGGCAGAACTTGGTTTTTGCGTATTAAACCGCGCCAAAAGCGGTGTGACGCTTACCAATTATGGAGAGCGGCTTCTTCCTTATGTAAATGCAGTTTTGAACAGCGATGAAAGTTTACAGCAGGCGATATCGGAATTTAATGGATTAAAACAGGGAAAAGTGAAAGTTGGATGTTTTTCCAGCGTCTGTACGAACTGGATTCCGGAGCTGATTCATTCTTTCCATGAAGAATATCCGGACATCAGTATGGAAATTTTTCAGGGAACGTATGATGATGTTGTTTACTGGATAAAAAATGGCGTGGTGGATGTAGGCTTTTTGTCGGTATCCAGTGCCGCTGATATTCCAATCGAGCCGCTGTACAAAGACCCTCTGTTATGTGTCGTGCAAAAGGGGCGGAGAACATCGAAAGAACCGATGAGCATTGAGGAAATGAAAAACTGCCAGTTTGTTACACAGCGTGAAAGTACAGATGCCGACATTCAGAATTTTATGAAGGAAAATCATTTGGATGTCCGGTCAAGTTACCATGTGGTTGACGATTTGTCTACGGTTGTAATGGTGGCAAATGGATTCGGAATTTGTTTGATGCCGGAAATGGTTATGAAAGATATTCCGTATGAAGTGGATTGTTTTCCGGTAAAACCGGATGCCTGCCGCATTATTGGAATTGCTGCACTAAATCCGGATAACATGGCACCGGCAGTGCGAACATTTTATAATCGGGTGCTTGCGATGTACCAGCAGGAGGAATATGTAAAATAATTGCGTTTGCCCTATTTCTGGGGTATACTTATTATATAGGAAAACAAAAGGGGGCGTGTATGATGGAGAAGAAACGAATAGCAGTATCCGGTGAGGAAATCATTGCGCCGAAAAAAGAATATCCATTGCGATTTTGGTATATGTGTCCGAAAGGGGTATGTACTATTATTGATGTGGATGAGCATTCACGGAAGGTTAGACTTCACAATTATGCGGAAAATCTACTGTATCGTGCGTTTGGTTGTGTGGAAGAACCAACTTATGAACAGTATGAAAAATTTTTGGAATCTCGTTGTTTTCCTAGAACCAGAGATAAAATGAAATTGATGTTGAGGCATTTGGAACTGCCATTTTATGACCCGATGCTGATAATTGAAAAGACAAAAGGGCGAATGGCTGATGACGATTTTTGGTTAGAGATTGAGAGGCAGGATAGATGATTGAACTTTTTGAACAGGACATATTGCTAAATGACAGGCAGTCCTCAAAGGGAAATCAATTAAAGTGGCAAAGTCAGAATGGCATTTGGTGTAAGGCAGATTACACAGGCTATGAGGGCTTAGTTGAGTATCTTGTTTCCTGTCTTTTAGGATATTCTTCCTTGAAAAAAAACGAATATGTTTTTTACCAGACAGAAAAAATCCACTATAAATACAAGGATTATCTTGGGTGTAAAAGTGAAAATTTTCTGCCGGATGGCTGGAAGATAATTACATTGGAACGATTGTTTGAAACAATGAAGGGCGAAAGTCTGACAAAAAGCGTTTATCATATGCCGGATGTGCGTGAACGGATTCGTTATATGGTTGAACAGACAGAACAGTTGACGGGATTGAGAGAATTTGGTGTGTATATCAGTAAATTGATGACGATTGATGCGTTGTTTTTGAATGAAGATAGACATACCCATAATATTGCTGTTTTGTTAGATGATTGTGACCAATTTCATTATTGCCCTATTTTTGATAATGGTGCATCACTTCTTTCGGATACAATACAGGATTATCCGATGGAAGAGAAAATACAAGATTTGGTTAAAAGAGTGAAAGCCAAGACATTTCATGATGATTTTGATGAACAATTAGATACTGTGGAAGAATTATATGGAAGACAAATTCGTTTTCACTTTGATCGAGCAATTGTAGAAAAAATCATTGCAGAGGAACAGAATTATTCAAACGATGTAAAAGAACGCGTTTATGATTTGATAAGCAGACAGATGAGAAAGTACCAATATTTGTTTGAATAGAAGAAAACAGGGCCGCCCGACAGCTTGCGTAACTTGCTTAGGCAGCCTGTAAATAAATGATAATCAGAAGGAGAAACAAAATGAGTAAAAAGGAAATCCCTTACAAAATTTATTTGGATGAAAGCGAGATGCCAAAACAGTGGTACAATCTTCGTGCCGATATGATTAACAAACCGGCACCGCTTTTGAATCCGGCAACCGGCAAACCGGTTACATTAGAAGAATTAAGCGGTATTTTTTGTGAAGAATTAGCAAAGCAGGAATTGGATGACAAAACACCGTACATCGACATTCCGGATGAAATTTTGCAGTTCTACAAAATGTATCGTCCGGCACCGCTTGTACGTGCTTATCATTTGGAAAGATATTTGAAGACACCGGCAAAGATTTATTATAAATTTGAAGGAAATAATACATCCGGAAGCCACAAGCTTAACTCTGCAATTGCGCAGGCTTATTATGCAAAGAATCAGGGCTTGAAAGGTGTTACGACAGAGACCGGTGCAGGTCAGTGGGGAACAGCGCTCTCCATGGCGTGTGCGTTCCTTGGACTTGACTGTCAGGTATTTATGGTAAAAGTTTCTTATGAGCAGAAACCGTTCCGACGCGAAGTTATGCGTACCTATGGTGCAAATGTGACTCCGTCACCATCCGAGAAAACAGCTGTCGGCAGAAAAATCCGCGCAGAATTCCCAAATACAAACGGAAGTTTAGGCTGTGCTATTTCTGAGGCGGTTGAGGCGGCAACGACACAGGAAGGCTACCGTTATGTGCTTGGTTCGGTGCTTGCTCAGGTTATGATTCATCAGTCGGTAATTGGTTTGGAGAGTAAAATTGCACT
>ULUL01031158.1_pt1 | contig 21261 bp, 17 predicted proteins | sample 1958481 | NCBI WGS metagenome assembly ULUL01 (sample SAMEA4835759, study PRJEB28245) | human gut metagenome | biome: gut microbiome; material: fecal sample | place: Denmark | collected 2008 | reverse complement strand
GATCGACGTAGTCCTCAGCCACACCACGCCGCTCAGTTACGAGCCCACCGAGGCCTTTCTGCCCTTCGTCGACCAGAGCAGCGTCGACACGAGCACTGAGCGCTGGCTGGACGAAATCGAGCGCAAGCTGGACTACGGCCGCTGGTACGCCGGGCATTTTCACACGACGAAAATCGCGGACAAGCTGCGGCTGATGTATCAGGACTACGCGCGGCTGGGGGAGTGAACGATGAAGAAGCTGATATCCTGTGAGTTCAATATCGACACCGCCTGCGTAGAGCTGCGCTACGCCGACGGCGAGGCGCTCAGCCTCTACACGCCCGACATAGAGGACAGCTTCGACACCACCCTGCCCATGCGCACGGAGATGGACTGGCTGATATACAACGCCCCGCTCGAGTACGCGCAAATGGCGCTCGACGGGACGCTGGAGCAGTATCTGCGAGAGGCAGCTGGGATGCATGGGCTTGAGGATTGAGAGGCGCTATAGGCAAAAATAAAAGGTCGCGTTTTGCGACCTTTTATTTTTGCTGACGGTGTCGTAAAACGCGACACCGTCAGCCGGATTTTAACGAACTTTAAAACGCTTTTGTCAACTGGGTTGTTTCACGCCACACCTACACTTCTTCTGCTTTATAAATGATACGAATATGGTTCATTGGATGAAGAACATTCTTATGCCGGATCTATTTTAACTTTTCAAACAGGAATATTTCTGGTTTGCATATGTTCATTAGAGTTTTTCTTAACATCGCGCGGCTTGTAAATCCTTTTAATACCATTGGGTGGTTTATGTCTGGTACCCACAAACCACCCTTATTTACTTAACCCTTGGGAGGATACGGATCGTTACCGTAGGAGTCTCTCTCCCGAATGCGACCATTCATTCCGTGGATTATCAGTTCAGATTCCTGATTGCGTGCAATTTCTCTGGCGACTGCAATAGCTTCGGCCTGAGTATTGGTCCGAATGGTAGCTTTGGAATTTCCTGCGCCCTTTACCTGCCAGCCTCCATCCGGATGCGGCGTCACATGCTGATTCTTTCCCATCTGTAATGATCACCTCCTCTACTCACGCGGCAGGTCAAGAAGATTGTCGTGCGTGTAATCATTGGGAGAGGAACGTACGTATTTTTCATTTCTATTGCTTATTGCCGGTATTACATTAGGGTAAGGCCAAATCGCCACCTTGATAGTTCCCGGATTCTTTTGCAAATAGTCATGAAGATATTCCTTCTTGTAGAATCCAGGATCATTACAGCCTTCAATGTATACGGAGTCGATTTCCAAGAGATTGCTGGAATGGCAGCATCCAGGTTTCATTTTGATTTTCGTTGCGTACATAATTCACGCTTCCTTTCCCCGCATAGATGCGGTCACAATTGGTTGTTAGGAACATATATTCAAAACAGCCAAAAGAAAAAACTCGGCTACATGGATGGAACAAGTCAACTTTGTGAAATATCCCATATTGAACCGAGCCCAGAAACGTGATATAAGTAAATGTGTCTAAGGGGAACACAGTTCATATCATGCTTCTGAGCATCGTATTCTGTGTAGACGCAAGGTGCAGCGCTCCGGCTGGTACCCGTCGCGCTGCTTTCTTTTGCCTGGAATCTTAACCCATTATAACATTATAACAGGGCGGAGAAAAAGAATCAACAATATATCTGCACTATTTTTGTATGACATATTACTTTTGTGTTTATTCGCCACTTTCAACCTTTTTGATTAAATCAAACAGTGATGATTCTCCGATTTTTTCTTCCTTCACCCGAAGGCCAATAATGGCATCAAACCAAGCACCCGTTTTCTTGTTGCCCCATTGGGCACTTGCCACATGGGGCGGCCAGGCACAGATCGGGATTGCCGTCTGGGAAGCAGCCTGCCACATGAATGCGGCTGCGTATATCTTGGTTCAACCTCTCAATCGCATTCCTGGTGCGGATACGAGTCCAGTGATCGCCAAGGGGAATCTCAATAGGTCGGAGCTGCCTCAATGCCATTCCCAACGATTTGGCTTTCAACCGCGCAACTATCCTGCTCTGCTGAGCGTGGATTGCCTTGAGCATCTTGACTCTCAGCTTTACCTTAGATCGAGGCGTGACTGAGAACACATTGCAGTAGAAGTGGGCGGTACACTGTTGGTAGTTGGTCTCTGGAAGCACTTCCCTCACGGATTACAGTATGCCAAGGCACTTATCTCCAGCAACAAGTCACACACCGTCCAGACAGCGGATGCTGAGTGCTGAAAGAAGCCGACCCAACCAGCCTTGTCTTCTTTCATATTCGTGGCATCACCCAGAACATCTCCGTATATTTCAATTGCCCCAGCCAAATGGCTGCATTTTCAAACCCGCCGCACCAGTTGCAGAGCGATATACCCCAATGAGGACCACTTTCTCTGCGGTGATATTGTTCGATGAGGGGCGTCTCAAAGGAGATTCTCTTGAGTTTGGACACTTTGAGGGAGGCATCTCCGGAAATAGTGATGAGGTAGCAGTGCCCTCTGCGGCAGCCTTAGCACTATTCATTATTTCAATACCGGGATACCTCTGTCCGGCTTATCCGCCTCGGCATCCCTCAATTCGTCGAGCGTTTCCTTTACGTTGCCTCACACCAGCTCCCAGGCTTGCCCTTAATTACTTATCTCGTTTATCTGCATAATCTTCTCGGACATGGTTTACTTTCTCCGCTCGAATGTGTGTTGTTACATCATTCTAGCAAAGATATGAAGGCCATGTCTCTTTTGCTTTTGTAAACTTTTCTACCTTATCAGCGGGGAAATGGATATATCATGTAAGAATACACAAATCGGATTTTTGTATTGGCATACAGAAATGGTTAGCGCCTTATACCGGCAACTTATTTACTCCTTTACAATACTTATAATGACTTATAATGCATGTATCTGTCCCATTAATTCATATTAAATTAATTTGTCGTATGCCCTCCGCGTTTTGACTACATACAACCAACAAAATGGATCACACATAGGATGTATTTTGCCTAATGTTGTTTATAAGCGTAGCAAGAGTATCATCCAATACAGAATGCTTTAACTGGCATTCCCATATTACAAAAACACGCCAACCAAGCTCTTCGAGCAAAATATGGTTTTTCTCATCGCGAAGAATATTATCGTTAATCTTTTTCTTCCAAAACTCTGCATTGTTATTGGGCCATACAAAATAGCGGCAACCTTTGTGACCATGCCAGAAGCAACCATTCACGAAAATGACAGTTTTATACTTTGGGAGAACAATGTCCGGTTTCCCGGGAAGACGTATGTCATTTTTTCTGTATCGAAAGCCATGGGCAAACAGGTATTTGCGAACAATTTCTTCTGGCTTTGTGTCTTTTCCGTGAATACAAGACATATTATAGCTACGTATTTTTTGTGAATGGACATCTGACAAAATGATTCCTCCAAAAACAACTATACTGTTCATTGCGCTACATATGGGTGAGTAATCGTGCGCCTGTTAAAGCTGTTTGAATGAGTTTTTAATTGCCACTGAAATACTTTCAATACGATCCAGCGCCGAAATATTGCCATCTAAATAAAACTCTTTTATTGCAGTTTTCAATTTGCCTTTTAATTCTTCGACCTGTGCATTTATATCAGGCTCGTGTGACATATTGAAATCTGCAGCATTAAGAATGTAATTAAAGGCTTCCTGAGATATCGGGCGGACAGAACACTGCCAAGGCGGATTCAGATTTTTCCTGACAGACAGATAGCCAAGCTGTTCAATATACCCTCCATCCGGAAGATATATTGGGACGGTTTTTTTAAAACGCTCACATCCTGACAATTGAGCATAATAGTTCTCACCGTCAGATGTTTTGATTTCCCCTATTGTCCCTGTTCCAAAATAATAGCGCTGACTTTTGCTGTATCGGTTTCCTTGGTAGTAAATAAAAAGATCTCCCTCGTGAATTTGATTCTTATATCTGGCGGGATAATGATACAAGCTGAACAATTTATCTTCATAAGAAGACTCAGAGTCTATCTTTTGAGAAAGGACAACAAGCATTTTATCACCTCAGTAGTTTAAGATTTCTGCAAAGAAACCAATGCTTCTATCATCTAATGTCCCCACAATGGTTCCACGATCCAGCAATCTGTTTCCGCATTCACAGCAAGTCTCAGGAAGTAATGAACAATTATGACATGCCGCCAAATTACAAGACTCCGGACCTTGCCCTAAGGACTGAATGCATACAGGATCAGAAGAGCACCAAGCGGCATTTCGGACAGCATCGCAGATTGTATCTTCAATACGACCTTTGTCGCCTTGCCGTACCAATCCACCAAGAGATCCTTCGGAGTCTCCTGACGCCGTATAAATCAGTACACCATACATATCAAATTCGTTTGAAGTTTTTTCGCAATAGATTCTCTCCCTGATTGCAGAACTTCCGTATCCACACTCAAAACTAAGTTGATTAATTAGCAGATGGGAAAAAGTGTGGATAAGAAGGAATTCAGGACGTAGTTTACCGGAAGCATTGGAGACATATTTTGATTTTCGGTATGAATCCTGCAAGCTTTTTATTCTGTGTTGAACTGATTGACGTTGCGCCCATTCACAAAGAGCCTTACAGTTAAACTCAAAAAATATTCCTTCCCCATGAACCTGAATAGCCGGCAACCAATTCTCATCGCCTAGTCTTAACATTTTCTTTCGTTCAGATATAGGCATTTCTTTTGGCTCAACACGAGAGAAACCTACAAAAGCACGCGTTTCCTGAAGCTTATGGACGAGCGAAATACTTTTGAAATACTTGCGAATGATAGGGTCATAGTGAGATATAGGGATGTTGTTTGAATGAAAACGTTGTTCATCGCTTCCACTGCTTTTAATAAGCACATTATATTCTGCCAGACGATATGCATCTTCAGAGATCTCCTCAGATACACTTGCAAGCCCTCCAACCACGGCTTCTCTTCTGAGAAATGCAAGAAACAAGGTTTCATTATCAATATTGTTGGTTTTAGCGAGGAAATCAATAATAGTTCTATTGAATTCCCCATTAATACGTGCTGCGCTGACCTCATCATAATATCGGTCAAGAATTGTTATGATTTTCTTTGTTGCCAGCTCATCATCCGTAGGAATATAAATTGAACTACGAGTATCTGCGAACCAGACATTTGTTGCGCCACGAAGTACAAGCTGCATATCTTCAGGCTTGCATGTACATGGATTCTCAGTATCTTCGTCTATACCAAGCCATGGCTTTGTACCTCTGCAGCGATATCCGATTTTCCCGAGCGCACCAGGGTGTTTGGCAGACGCTATGGATTTCTTTGCGCCACAGGTACATTCATAAAATACACCACTTAGCGAAGCTGATGCACCACCGGTACTTCTGCGAATTTTGCATGTTCCTCCTCGTTCAATTGGATTATAGCTGTGTTCACCGTCATCATGCAACCATTCAGCAATTGGGAAATCATCAATGTGTCCGTTGGGACAAATTACGATAAAACGCTCTGGTATTAGTTTTCTCCTAATACGGTGAGCTGGATTACATTTTCTGCCATTAGGCCAATTGTAGCAATCGCATACTGGCTGCTGCTGATACAATGTTGTTTTTTCCATGGAACCACAATATGGGCAATAATGCCATGTAGGAAAACGGACAGTGGGGATTGTAAGATGAAAATTTTGCGGATCTGCATTGCTTTCTCTGAAATCTGGTGGCCATCGGAGCTCCTGTACGCCCAAACGACGCTGCAAACGTTCGTCCTTTATAATAAATTGAGCAGGGTCATTGTATCTCCACATATCAAGGCCTGCAATCATCAAAGACTCATCATTGGGAAATGGAACAATGGCTCCAACGCCCCAAGGGCCTATGAGCGAGCTTCTGCGCATTGGTTTATTGGAAAATGCCATTTTAACTCTCCTTTGCAACATACCTGCCTGGAAGCACCTCTGCTTCACAGGCCGCATCGACGCTGCGCATCGACGTGGGAGTTTCTTTTCCTTGGCTATTCCAAGCCTCATTTGGGTGAGAGCCTGCAAAGTACATGAGAGGCACTGGATCTGCATAAGACCCATCCGAATTCAATTTTGGTTCCCAGCGTTTTGGATTCCAATCTTCCCAGTCCTCAATGAAACTTTCCATTGCTATTTGTGTTGCAATAAGTTCATTGCTGTCAACGTCATCTACACGTTTTTCAATTATGCTGTGAATCTTTCTGCAGAGTTCTGCGCTTGGAAGTCCGGGTGGTTCGCTGTTAAATGCATTATCATTTTCCAGACGCATCATGCCAACCATTATGGCGTGCAAGGCACGGTCACGCACTGGCGCAGAAAAAGGAGTAACGCTGGTGGGTTCAACATTACAATAGACTCTGGAATGATAAGAGCGGAAATGCTCATAATGAGACTTATCCCGCGGCCTGCCCGGTCTGTAAAGCACAAACACTATTCCTGGAGCCTGTGCAGCATTACGGCCAACACGGCTGGTTGCCTGGATATACTCTGATGTCGTTTTAGGCTGGCCTGCAACAGTCATCAGGCCAAGCCGTGGCACATCCAATCCAACTGAAATCATGTTTGTGGCAAGGCAAATATCTATGGGATACTCCCGGACTTTCCCGTCAGCATCTTCAGCACCCGGATATGTAATTCCAAGATTAGAGAGGCTGGCTGTTACTTCACTACCAGAAATGCGGCTGGTAAGTTCCTCGTCGCGCCAAATATATCGTCTGTTCTGACGGTATTCTTCTTTGGTTGGATATCGTTCGTCATCATGTCTGCGCTTATACATGACATCCAAGTGCTGGTCGATATCTGCGCGGATCCAAGTTGCCGCTTGCCCCAACTCACGTATGCTATTGTAGTAGCCCATATTTGTCCAGTAGGGGTCTCTGTCTGCCTCCGTTTGAACCTTCATTGCCTTTGCTGCATACAGCAGCGTCGCATACAGGCGTATGGCTGTTGTTGCATCAGAAGATGAGCCTGTAGCAAGTATACCAACATAGCGACGTCCATTTTGCTTTGGTTTTTCTTCTGCGAAGAATGAGTTACCTGCCTCCAAACCCGAAGGAGGGAATTGAAATACTCTATCTTTATAGCATCCATACAGCGCGTGGCACTGATCTTTTGCCCTGCTGATAGTAGCGGTTGATGCCACGATTTTGGGGTGAACTTCACCGGATGAAGCTCTGGTGGTGCAAAGCTCGTGGATCAAGGTTTCATAGTGCCCAACCATGGATCCCAGAGGTCCGGAAATCAAATGTAATTCGTCTTGTATAATTAAATCAGGAGACGTCTTCTTATTTCCATTCTCAAAGCCAAAAATGCTTTGTGCTTCAGGCCTGAATGGAAGCATGGCAAATTTATCTACCGTACCGAGCAGCAAAGTTGGTGTCTTTTCATAAATGGTTTCATCCGCAACAAACAATGGCAGATCTTCTTTGGAATAATCACACATATAATTGCTGCAACGAAAGGCAAAATCAAATGTCCTGGCAGTCTTTTTATATTTTCGGTAACCCGGAACTTTTCCTTTTTGTACAGGCCCCATCTGTGCTCCACACCAAGGGCACTTCAGCATTACAAATGGATTATTGGTATCACCTCTATATAGCTTCTCATATGCTTTAACTGCTTCTTTTGAGGAATTGGGCGTTGTTGTTCCACCCACCCAAAGCCCAATTGTGATCCTGCTCTTGCCAAACAAATCCTCGTGTTCTTTTCGAATCAGGTCACAAGCACATATCATTGCTGATGCTCGCTCATATTGCTGAGCGGTTAGCAGACGTAATGTATAGCGCATCAGAATTGCTGTGCCACTATCCTCTATATTTAACAGACGACGAATAAAAATTGTGTATGCCGACAAGCCAAGATAAGCTTCGGTTTTACCTCCACCCGTAGGAAACCAAATCAGATCGACAATTTCGCGCTCGTCGCAGTTTCTGTCATACATTGATCTTAAATTCATAAGGATAAAAGCCAACTGAAATGGACGCCATTTGCCATAGCGTTCTTTGTATTCCCCCCAAGTATCACTATCAGTAACAATAGGAAGGGGAATTTCCCTTTCAAGCCGGATATCTCCTTGGCTATCAATCTCCCAGCGTCGTAAGGGAAGATTATAATGCAGCTGTTGCATAAGCATAGCCAAGTTCATGTATTGGAAAGCAATTTTTACAGTTTCATCATTTTCCAATAATTCTACACCATTTTCCATGCGGGAAAGACATTTTTCGCAGCTTTCAATATGCCGCTGTGCTGTTTCACTATATTTCGGATCAAGCGTTTCTTTTTTGGCGTGAAGGCTGTTAATCCACTCACGGTACTTCTTGCACATTTGGCGCAACTCGGCTATAGTGTCAGCGAAATGCCCATAAGGGCTCATTTTCAGCATTTCCAGTGAAACGCCATCAATTGTACTTGGCACAATTGGCTTGATGTCATATTTTGGGAATGTGGCAGTGGAAATCCAAGTAACAGTTTCGCCATCTTCCCAGTCTGCAGCTGTGCCGTGTCCAATGGCATAGTTATATACATTCCGGTAGAGCAATTGATTGGAAAGATAGTCCTCGTCACGTGTTACTCTCTGACCATCAGCCAGTGGCGAAAAGCCTCCATCGGAGAAGAGTGTAAATTTGACTTGAAAGAAACAATCGTCATCCCTGACGAAGGAACCATGGCTTTGATTGGTGTTTTCCAATGAAAAAGTGTAGATATTGTTACCATATGCATTATAGCGGTAGGTGATGTCAAATTGGAGGCCAGTGCCACCTACCGGAATCTTGGTCAATCCGACTTCCGCAGACGGCAGAGGAACAGGGAGACCCTCATTATCCCACGAAAGACTTGAACGAGGGTATGACGTTGTTTTCTTTCCAGTTGTTGGATCGGTAGTAGTCTGAGTAACATATGTACCAGCTGTCACTTTTACATGGATCGAATCAGAAGGCTTTACGGCAACAGTAAGACTGATTGCAGATTGACGATATGCATTGGAACGGTTAATCAGTTCTTCTGCATTTTCCAGGAATTCCAATGAGCCTCCGCTGTAATCATCATGGATAGGTTCGCTGTCATCCTCGTCGTCCTTGCTTAAAGGTTCACTCTCGCCCTCACGTATATCAACCTGCATATCCGTTGTATTTCGCGGAAAGAGAATACCAGCAATATATCTTGTACGGGGCGGATCTGTTTTAAGTATTTCTTCTCCGTTTGGTTGAATCATTCCAGGCCAATCTATTGGATCAGGGCCAATAAATTCTCTTTCAACGTAGTCGATTAATTGATCACGCCTTGTATCATTCATCCCAACAACCTCCTGATCAAAAGATTGTCATACTCTTTCTTTGCATTATCTGACTCCAAAATGAAAAGCCCTGAACAAGCTCGACTAAGTCCGACATACATAAGCTTTTCTTCAGAATAACTTTCAATATCTGTTAGTATAATGACTGTGTTTTCAAGCCCCTTGTAGCCTTGGATGGTACAAAATGTCATGCTGTCGTAAACAGGTATTCTGAAATCTTTAATTGTATGTTCAACAAGCATATTTACTACAGAATCTTTCCTTTTTCTTGGGGATAAGATAGTAATCTGATTTGGCCCAATATGACTATCCTGAAGCTTCTTTAGTAATGCATTGAGTTTATCACATTGTTCCTCCATAGTGGACCAAGTAATATACTGAACCGGGGGACCGTCTACTTTGGTCCAAAGGCCATTTGGAGCTACAAGGCGTGTTACAGTCTCGATCTCCTTACATATCTGCTTGGTGTTTCTGCAGTTAATGGTTAATCGGAAACGGATAAACGAGGTGAGCTTCTCAAGTTCCTCAATCATATCTGCTCCGGACATATTGCTTAAATATATGGCTTGCATTGAGAAATCTCCAAACATTGTCCACCGGCCTCTTGCCAATCCTTTTGTTAAGCAAGCACTTAAAACATCGAGGTAGCTGGCTTGTATCAAATCCTGGGCCTCGTCCACGATTACCTTATCGAATGTTGCCACACTGTTTGACAACGAAGCAACAGCTGCCCTTGGAAGATCATGCTGATAATATGATTGAACCATATCCTGATTATGAGGAAATGGCGGCAGGGCACCAGACAGTTTGGTAACTTGTGTCATATATTTGTGAAATGTACCCACATACTTGGGACGTATAGAGCTTGGCATTTTTTCAAAATAACTGCTTAGCCAATCTGCAAGATTGGAGTTATAGCAAAATAATGCCACTTTGTTCCCTTGAGCAACAGACTTTTTAACTTCTTCAATTGCAAGAAATGTCTTTCCTGTGCCAGCCGGTCCGTAAATCAGACATCTGGGATTGTCGTCCAACTGATCAAGGCAGCGATATTGCTCCTTAGTTAGCTCAATCAGCGAGTCCTTTGCATTGAGTAGCTGCGACCTTATTGATATGGCAAAGTCAAAATCACCGCGAAGCAGGGAGGCTATATATTGAACATCAGCTGAATCAGGCAGTTTAATACTGCTGATTGGGCCATAGTGTCTCTCCCACTTTAGTTTTGCCCCATCAGATAGTTGATGTATGAATTGCCTTACCCTGTTCCCATCGCGATAATCAAACACCTGCCACTGGTCTTCTTCTACTCCTGAAGATAAGAACTCAATGTCGGGAAACATTACGCCATATCCAAACAAAATATTTCCTATTCTCTTATGTTCGTTGTCAGCTCGTTTCCTTATTGCCTCAACTATACTGAAAATACCGTCTTTTGCCTGCTCAAAAGGGCTGCGGGCCTTACAGGTTGTTAGCCCATATCTGTTTGTAAAGTACCAGGAACCATTCTCACGCCTGACTCTGCCACCCTTGACTTCAAGTGCAAATATGCCCAGCGCGGGCGCTAAAACCAAAAAGTCAGTTTCTCCATATATCACTTTGTTATGAGCTGCGATACCCAGAGAATGCAAAACGATCCATTGCTCTGTGCCAGGTGCATTTTGAAACCATCCAAAAATCTTGCGTTCTGCATCAGACTTAACTTCCGGTGAAATTACAGAAGGAATCATTATTGCCATAGCACTCTCCTTATTCCCCATCAATGAGGCGGTTAGTATCTGTAATATCCACGGTTATTGGGGCACCAATATCTATTATTTTCAGAATACGGACTGTGCCTATTCCTTCCACTTGCATTTCAATTGGTTCCCATATGTTGAATGGATCTATGTTGCCAAGCTCCTTCAGTGCTTTGACGATACGGTCTCTTAATTGACGGGAAAGCAACCTGCCTGCCTGAATGTGGGCACTCCAAACCGTTTTAGCCGCGTCATATATCTCATCAAGTAGTTCATTTAAAACACTGTTGCCAGTTGCTTCGGCAATATACTTCAAATCCTGCTTGCTTTGAGGAGAGATAACATCTTCGTCATGTATCCACCCTCTTACAGTCTGAAACCCTTTTTTGCATCCTGCGTTCTGAATATGCTGATATATCTCTTCATCAGAGTAAAACAATGTTTCAATATTCAGCGCCTCTTTCCATTTGCTGGCTATTTTGCGCGCTTCTGATTTACCTGAACGCTCTAAAATGACGTCTGCCATCTCGCGAATAAGATCTCGGTCAGTGTCACGTACAACCACAAAATCTCCCATTTGGAGTTGATGTGGGAATATTGAATCAATTCTATCAGCATCATTCATGATGATATTTGTTGCAGAAATTATCTTGTGTCCAATACGATAAAATGCCAGATATCCGCCGACATAGTTTACGGGAATAGCTTCTGTAGTTTCACCTGCGGATTTTTGCCCTCCTGAGGCGACATATTGTCGATATTTGTTTTCTCTCAGAACAACTTCAATTTCGGCAAGCTCATCAGTTTTTGATGTGACTTCCGTAGGAGGCAGTTTCGGAGCAAACCTGACGGTGGATACACATATATCATCATCTGAAAGCGACTTCTCAACAGTAAGACCGTTTTGGGAATGATCCAAAGCAGAATTCCATTTTGTAGTATCGTAATCTTTCCACCGTTTTTCATAATCATAAAGCAAAACAGTGTATGTTGGCGTGTTGAAGCTGTAGAGTATTTTACGCATAATCGCGCGCTTAAACCAACCAACAACAATTGTCGTTGAAAACTGTGTTGACTGTACAGAATAATACTCTGCAGGGTACAAGACACAAACCTGGGTGTCGAGGTGCTGCCTGCGGCACCACGTTTGCCAATAGTCCTGAATATACTTTTTGTCAGAGCGTTCGGGGACGATAATGCAAACACTCGTATAGTTTCCATGACATAGTTGTTCAGCCAAAGCATTATGTTTTGGCAGTGGATAGTCATTTGTAAACACACGTTTCAGACACCCAATGATTTTGGAACAATCATTATAAGTATCTAATGACAGGAAATTCTTTTCATCAGCAAGAATATCAGTACATTCTTTCAGAATTAATTCCGCTTGGGACAGTTGATTTTTGTCAAAAGGAACTGACTGGCGAAGGGCAATGAAGGCAAGGGAAAATAATTTATCAAATAACCTGAGCATCTGTGAAGATATGGCCAGAGACTCTTTACGATGTAAGTACAACTTGCATATTGCAGTACTAATCTCATTACCATCAGTAACAAAATAGTTTACTTCCCAATGAGCGCAGTTTTTGATTTTGCTATCAGAGCTTAACGTGTTGGCATTATATAATTGATCAGTAATATATGTTTCATCCCATCTCCAGATGTTGAACTTTCTGTCAAGGAGCGGCTGTAAATCAAAAGAGTTAACGACATCTGTAACGTATGTTATGGGAATGCTTAATTGCATCAAATCATCAAGTGCGTCCATCTGACTAAGAAGAACATTAGTGTTTGAACCGTCAATAATAATGGATTGAATGGGGTAATCTTGCTCAGCCATTGCGTCTATTGCATACAGATCAGTTGCAAAAACAATGGCAGGTATACCGCCAAGCTGCCCGGCTCCAATGTTTTGAACGTTTCCTTCATAGTCAGCTTGTCCGACCAAGAGAACATCTTTTATATTACGACCACACAACTTGCAGGCAGAGATCAATCCTTTGGCATTGACCGATGATGTCATATTTACGATGGAACTTTCCATGTGGGTTCTGTAATCGGCAAGAAGATTTAAGGTTTTTTCGTCGTTTGCATGTTTTGCCAACAGGCTTTCTGCCTTTACCTTTTCCAGAGAGTATTGCTTGTATGTACTCAGGCAGCGCTGTGTATTTGTTAATTGAAACAGAGGAAAACATTCTACAGGCGCGCTGATGATAAGGTCGGTCCCATGATCAACAACCTTAATTCGCATTCTACGTTTATCATTGTACTTTTCAACACCAACAAATTCTACAACAGCGTTACCAAGTTTCAGCTTTTCACCAGGCTTGAAAGCCTCCGGAGAGTATGCACACTCAATCTTTCCTTCGGCTATGCTGTGTATCAGCCTGATCAGAGTAAACATGAAAATAGATTGTATACGCTCTGGGAATACAATAATATTGAACTTGCCCTGATGCTCGGTCATCTTATCAAGAATTAATATGCTGGCTTTAACGATGGGGGGAACATCAACAGGAGTGGTGCTATCTTCAAAGGACAGGCTGATCCCATCAAAGCTGCTTTTCTGGGACAAAAGCCTGTCGATATAGTCATTCCATTCCAACACAGATGCTCCCTCCCTGTTGTGTTAAACAGTGAAGCCTTTTTTCAATGCTTCATTATATGCATTAACAGCGTGTGTGGCTTGCTTTATGCTGGGTTTCTGACCACGACTTACCAAGGTCCCGACGGAAAACAACAGGCTGCGTTGCCATGGCTGAAAATTATTTGTTTCCTTTGCCCATCGCGACAGTGCAAACCATGTTTCAGCAGATATTGCTGCTGCAATGTTAATTAACGCCTGTTCATCTTCAGTAAGAGTGTTGATACTCCCGGTTGCCAGCTGTTTGCTGGCAGCTGGGCGCGCTACCGACAGCAGCTCAGATTGTAGGGAACTACCAAGTTCATAGCTGTGTTCACGGATTGTAAGCCAACATGCTTCCTTTTTACACCATTCGCCAATATTGGCACCACCGGGTGGGTTCACAATCAGTTGATGAACAAATACTGAAATTTCGATTATCGCATTTTCCAGTGCCTGAGTGAGAGACTGTTCCTTCCAGATGCGCTCCAAATCTATACGCTGAGCTGTCTTAAAAGACAAAAAGGCCAGAGTGTATGTGACTATGTTTGCTCTGTATCCGCCATATTGCTGTTTCTGGATCAGCTTTTCTGCCTGCCGGAAAAGTATCGCTTTGGCAATCAGGTTTTGATAGTATACTTCATCTGGTATAAAACCTTTACGTTCCTTCAGGCGAATCATGAACCTACGAAAGTTTTTTTGAGCTCCTTCACTGACCTGCCATGGCAGTTGATCCCATGTGTTTTCATATTTTGCAAGATCTGTCTTAGTAAATAGCGGATGAGTTTCCTTATATTCTTTTTTTCGTTTCGTCGTGGATTCACGAGTGAGCATATCTGCGTACTGTCCACGTGCACGCTCATAAAACCAGTTTCGCGGCTTCATGCCGCCTTGTGCCGGGGTCCAAATTGTCCGTGACAATTCTTCTATTCTCCTATGAAACGGATCATTTGCAGAAAAGTCAGCAATTTGAATTTTGTTTTGTGTATTTGCAAATGTTGATATTCTTGGAACAATCTCATCCATATCATCCGCAGAATGAATTACGGAAATCTTCATTTGAACAAAAACCTGTGACAAATCGGCAGTATATTTTTTGTCAATTTTGGCATTGAAGATTGATGCTGTGGTTTGCCCTCCATTTACAATCTGCATATCACGTATACGTTTAATGGATGGTTTACCGTTGCCGTCACGGATTATATCAACGCTTTCTGCTGTAACTGAGATGCCATTGTTATATGCCAGAAACATGTCTGGCTCTTCTCGAAGGGTATCCCTGATACCTTTATTGACACCACCTTTTACTTGCAGGAACGATCTGACGTTCTTCTCCAACAGCCGATCCCGGTACTCATCATAAAGGGAAGCCAACAGTCCGCCATTAATGATTGCAAGGTAGACGCTGTATTTGGTACTTGTATTGTTTTCTATGCAAGGGATTGTTTGATTGAACTTTTCCTCGAAATCAATCTCTATCGTCTCACGCATTTTCCCGGATGTAATGCAGCGATAAAGCCGATCAATATCCCACAGCGAAAAAGATACTTCAGCCCCCTCAATAGCAATATTCTTTAGCGCTATTGGCTTTACCAAGCCATTTGTAAGAGCACAAATGCGAACCCGTTTAATGTTCTTCCTGTTTTGATGGAGCATAATGGCAAACTCATATGTATCGTTGTCTCTCTGAAATGAGGTATACAAATCATTAATTGCCTTATGGTACAGCTGAATTGCGCGTTTTATCGCGGCATCAACATCAGTTTGAGAGACTGACTTTGGTTGCTCAGAGTCAGAATATATGCTGACGAAAATATCTACAGATTCGCAGCTTTCCGAGAGCGCATATGCGTTCATTTGAAGGCCATAGCTGCGGAAAGGGCAGATTACATAGTCTGTTACTTCACCAGCATCAACCAAGTATTCCAGCATTACATTTGTCAGAAAATCATCTGTTGTCCAACCACTTGTTTCAACGTCGCTTGCGCAGAGAATTTCTTCCCGAAATGAATTATAAAACTCATTGAGTGTTTTATTGCTTTTCATGTTCGTCATCCTCTTCAAATCGTTCCAGTAGCGCTTTGGCTATGCAGTATGACAAACAAACCGGAACTGCATTACCAATTTGCTTGTAAGCAAGTGTACGAGACGGTTTACCTGTTACAGATTCAAAATAATAGTTATCCGGGAAGGTCTGTATTCTGGCTGCCTCTCTCGGAGTAAGTGAACGATTTTGATTTATATCGGGATGAATATAATAGTGGCCGTCCCTGGATATATGCGCAACTACTGTCTGCGTGCATGGTAAATTACCAGCAACCACCTTGAAGCGATCCAAAAAACTTTTGGTGTTCATATGCGTTCGAAGATGTTCAGGAAGCTCTGTGTAGGCCACTCTGGTGCCAAACTTATTCCATGTATCAACCACTATACGGTATATCTCCAGATCCTGTGCAGTATTTGGCCTCGCCTGATGAAACGTAACAGGTTCTCTGTCGTATTCTTTGATGCCAGAACTATACAGGTATTCCCCCGCATAGTGCGCAGTTTCCACTGGCGTGGTAACGCCCTCTCCGGCTTTGAGTGAAGGTAAATCACAAAATAGCTCTTCCACCTTGTACTCGTCTTTCACACATGGGATTTCAGGGTAGAGGGATTGCCTGTTTCCACGATAGCCTATCAGAATAATTCTTTTTCTGTTTTGCAATACCCCATAGTCCGACGCATTCAATGGGCGAAAATCTGTTGTATACCCGCATTGGCGAAAAAGATCTCTCATATTGCTAAAATGAAAAGTGCCATCCTCATCCTTGGCTGACAGAAGCCCCAGAACATTTTCAAATACAAAATACTTTGGCTGATATTTCTTAAGAAATTCAGCATATAATTTATACAAATAATTACGGTTGTCTCCAACCATATTTGTTTCGGACCGAGCCCGTCCTGCGATGGAGTATGCTTGACACGGTGGTCCTCCCACTATTAAATCAAGACTCTTATTCCCCAGCAGCGAATCAACCTTTGCAAAAATTAAAGGCAAAGTTTCTTCAGAGATTTCGCAATTAATGACAGAATCCAAAACTTCTTGAGGAATATTCCCATAGAATTCATTTCGGGATATATCACCATATAAATAGCGCATGTATGGAGTTAGATTGTCATTATTCCTGAGCCAATGGTATGCCGTTCGAGTTTTTAGTGTATAACAAGCTGCTACATCCATTTCAACATGTGCAACAGGTTCGTAGCCCGCTCTTATAAAACCCTCTGACAACCCTCCAGCTCCAGCAAATAAATCCAGATATGTTGGCATGGTAATCACCTCATTTAGTCAGTGTAAATCAGAAGAGCAGAGGAAGGTTGTAGTTCGCATTTTCTACATTTGAATTTGGCATATAAAGAAAAGCTTTGATAAAAGGCCTCTATCATTTGGAATATATATGGATAGTTTCAATTACATTATAGCTATAAATAACAATATCCATATGTATTACCAAGCTTGTCATCACAAGCGATTACTAAAACACTAAAAGTTGCAGCCAAGCATGATTCCCAGGAAAACAAAGAACCACGGGAGCTCTGCCAAAAGGCAGAGCTCCCGTGGTTACACATATCTGCCATGGTAAATATTAATGCAGACAGATTAATTTACATATAATACACTATATCAAATTACATGAGGAATCTCAAGTCATAATAGTGAATTAGCACGTTTTTATGGAAATAGTATTTGCACAGCAAAAGGCGTGAATATCATACAATCATTTATTCAGTAAATCAGCAATCATACAGCAGGCAAATTGATAAGCAACCAAAACCATCATCTGCATCTGGAACAAGATACTGATAGGCGCAGCAATGGTAATCATCTGTTATTTCCCCTACTCGCTTGGGTGTTGCCACATCTGGAGACAGCAGCATGGCTGTGATGAAAGCAAACCGCATTTTCAACAATTTAACTGCTGGTGAGTTAAAACTGAATGAGAAAGAGAAAGAAATTCGGCTGAAAATTAGAAAGCTAAAGCTGCCCGAGCCGGAGTTGTTAGAGTATCGTTTGGAAATAGATTCAGGCTATTTTATTGCTTACGAAATCAATACACACATCAAAATTAGTCTGTTTGAAGTGCCATAATATCGGCGGCTATAATACGCTTCCCTTTCCCTATCCTGCTGGAGCCGCCGTTCACAGACAAAGGCAGCATCGTGGAGGTGTTCACCGACCTGCCCCTGTGGGCAGGGTATAAAGAGCGCCTTCGACAGAATAAACGCCAAAGCTGAGGCGTGAAGGAGCAAGCAATGTGAGTGTCCGGACACTCACCCAACATGCTCGGCGCGGGAGCATGGCGGCACAGTGTTTATGTCGAGGGCTTGATACACCGTTGACGTCAGAACATATAAAGCAAAAGGTCGCAGTAAGCGACCTTTTTAGTATTTACCGATGGGGTCGCGCTTCGCGACCCCATCGGTGCGTCCCGAATTGGAACGCACCTAATTTCACATATTCTCCAGTAGCTTCAAAACAGCCTTGCGCTGCTTCGGAGTCAACGCCGACCAGTGGGATGGCGTTTCTTTCTGGTGCAGCTATTAGCATTCCAGAGTTGGGCGGTATCGTTTGTGCGGATGAGTAAACTTAAGAAAATGCATCCATCACAATCATATCATCCTTTTTCCCTGCCTCTCGGCCAATGCGGCGAACTTGGCTGCGCCGCCCCAGCCGTGATGCACATAGGTCACGACATATTCTGAGCGCTGGAGCATCCAGAGGTTGCGCCTTTCAATGGCGTAGCGGGGATGGACGAGCTCCAGCCCTTCCGGGAACATCGTGTCGTCAAAGTCGGCCCCGGCGCCCTTGGGCAGATACGCGAGCACGACGCCGTAACGCAGGCCCAGCTCGCTGAGTACGCTGCGCACCTGGGCATCGAAGCGGCCATTGTCGCCCACATAAAACATATCAACGCCTTCACCGGCCAGCCGCATAACGGCATCCCGAAGTTCGCTTCGGAGATCGGGACACTGGCTGTGTCCGAAAAAGGTGCAGGCCGGCATATTCGCGCCTCCACATAACAAAATACATGGAGCAATTATAAATTGTTATGTGTTATATATCAATAATCTTATATCATCTAATTTGATTTTTCGGCTCACGGGGTAAAATTAAGCCGAGGTGAGTTTGATGAATAAGACTCAGCGCGAATTTGATAACCGGGACAAGTTCATCGAGCTCGGCTACAACATCGCATACTACCGCAAGCACGCGGGCCTGACGCAGGAGCAGCTGGTCGAGCGCGTCGGCATCAGTCGCCAGCACCTCGGCGCGATTGAAGCGCCGAATCTGGTGCGTCCGATCTCGCTGGAGCTGCTGTTCAATATCGCCGATGTGCTGGACATCCCGGCATACAAGCTGCTGCGGTTCAGGGATGAAGAGTAAAATAATTTGCGAGGGGCACGTCGTTTTGGCGTATCCCTCGTTTTTGCAAGCAGGGCAAAGAGGGCCCCGTTTGCAAAATCGCTTGTTGGTACATCGTCCCAAACCCATATTAGCAAAACTCTCCCGGCCTTTCGGCAGTGAGAGTTTTTGCATCTGCGCGCTGCGGCGGGCGCTTTATTCTTTTCACAGAGTATTCAACATTTCTTCGATTGCCTCATTGCTTGCTGTTTCCAGAATGTTTAATGGTGATACTTCATCAAAGGCAGCTATTCTTTTCGCAGTCAACTCATCATTGAAGTTCAGGCAGTTTTGTTTCAAGGCCTTGCCGAAGTCGGAAAGAACAAAGTTTGCGGACAACTGCGTCGGACTTTGCACCGTGAACAGCCCGTACTGGTAAAGCGACGAGATCATTGCCGTGTTGTCGCTTCTATAGTCATAAGGCAATTCTCTGATGAACTCCAGCTCCTCGGGTATGCACATCTCCAGATACTTGCTCAGCTTGAAAAACAGGTATTTGTCAAGATCAGTCAATAGGAACGCCCGTGTCAGAGCAGCAAAGTAGTCCACCTTTTGGTCGTCGTCGAGCTGGTCGAGAAGATGTATCAGCCTCTTTACAAATTTATAGTAGTCTTTGCTATCACCATTGAATTTAGCGGCCATCCTGACCTGATCTCCGTAACAATGAAAGGTGCCGGTCAGGTAGCGCTTCATTTTATTCCAAAACAAATACGTCGGCATATGAACCGCAATTTCAATGGCGTTTCTGGCCGCCCCAACTGCTGCAGCCGGGTCTGAAAAAATCACCGCTTGCATCAGGTCCCAGAAACCATCGCCGGCGTATTTTTTCAAATCCTCGTCTTGCATCAAATCTGCCAATTTGTTTATCTGGTCTTCAAGCAAGCTCTATCCCTCCAAACCTATTTAAACGCCACCAGCAGTTTCTTCGCCAACTTCTCGCCTGCGTGGGCGCGAAGATAGCTTGCGGCCTGCTCGGCGAAGCGGTGTGTTTTAACTGTATCCAGCTCAGCGAGAGCTATGATCCTGAGCTCGCCGTCAGGGTCGAGGGCGAACTCGCCCCAGTCGCCATCGCCATCGGCCTGGTAGCGGTAAGTACCCTGCGGCGTGCGCTCGATGCGTACTGCGTGCAAGGCACCGAGCTCGACCAGCCCCAGCGTGAGCTTTTCCGCGGCGCGGCGGTATGCACGCTCCGCCGTGCGCGGGCTGGAAGCCTCGAACGCTATTGCCAGCTCCTCAAAGCTCAAGCGCTCGCTCAGCGGCGCGACCCGCCCGCAGGTCATGCATATGGCGCAGCGCTTTTCCAGGAGCGTCTGCTCCCGGAAGCTCAGCTTTGCAAACGCCGCTCTTACCTTCTCAGCCAGTATCCCGCCATGAAGTATGCTCACATAGTCCCAGGTGCAGCTCGCCTCGGCGTCGCTCTCAAGAGACGAGATGCTCAGCGTGAGCTGCGCCGTCTTCAGAAATCTCCCCGCGGCCGCTTCCGAGCAGCCGCGCTTTTTTATGAACTCCCTTTGCGAATCGCCCTGCGTTGAGCCATACATGAGCGCGGCCATCTGCCGCACGGCCTTGTACTCGTCAAGGCTTGAAAACGAGCCCGCCTCCTCGTGCATTCGCGCCCTGAGCAGCGCATTTTGCACGTCATGGCGGACAAAGGTCTCAAAACGCGGCCCCATGCGCTGGTCAAATTCCTCCCAGCGCTCGAGCATCGCGGCGGCGCAGGCGAGCTTGTACTCCAAGAGCGTCTCCGCGTCAAATGCCCGTTTGCCGAGAAATCTGCGCACGCGCTCATTGAGCTGCGGCTCGTAGTAGTGCAGGAAGGCCGCGAAGCCCTCGCTCTCAGGCTCCGGCGGAGGGTCGAGTTGAAACGCCCGCTCTGCTTCCCTGAGCGTCAGCATTTTCGCTCTGCCTCAGCACGCAGCGCCTCCTGGGTCATCTCGGGCTCATAGGCCGCACGTGCGTAATTCGCGTCGGACAGCGCACGCTGGAGCTTGTCCTTGGCCAGCTTGCGCATGGCGTCCGCCGTGGCCTCGTCGAGCCTACCGCGGCGCTGGCTCTGCAAAATAGTGTTGAGCCGTCGGTTATAAATCGCCTTCAGCGGGTGATCTCCGGCGAGCTCGCGCTGCCCGCGTCCGCGCATGGCCCCGACCTGGC
>ULUL01014207.1_pt1 | contig 21346 bp, 19 predicted proteins | sample 1958481 | NCBI WGS metagenome assembly ULUL01 (sample SAMEA4835759, study PRJEB28245) | human gut metagenome | biome: gut microbiome; material: fecal sample | place: Denmark | collected 2008 | reverse complement strand
TTTTTAATCTTCTTCTTTGAAATTTTGCCGTCGCCATCTTTGTCAAAAAGTTCAAATACCTTATCATATCCGACATCTTTTATTAATTCATCCATTTTTTTATTGGCTGAAATTAACTTTTTAAATTCATCTAAATTTATTTCTTGTTCTTTGTTGTCATCTGTTGTTTCATTGTCGGCAACTTCGCCTTCATTTTCAGCGGGTTTTGTTTCTTCCAAGGTTTCATCATCTGATTTTGCATTATCTTCAACTTGTTCATCCGTATTTGAATTTTTATCAACTATATCGGAATCATCTTCAACTGAAGCATTATCGTTGGTGTCATCCGTTAATTCTGATGTTTCAACGAGTTCATCTTCATTTGTGGCATTTGCTTTAATATCAGAAGCTGCCAATGTTGTTGAATTTGGTGAAGTTTCTTTGTTTTCGTTATCAACGGAACTAAGCCCCGTTGCTTCTCTTAATAAACGATTATAGATTAATAAATCTGAATCAGAACCTGTCATTTAAAAATCCTTCATAGCATAGCGTATATATGTATAAAGTATATATATAGGCAAAAATTTCAATTTTTTGAAAAATTGTAAAATATTGTTACAAAAAAGCGGCCCTTTTAAGACCGCTTTTTTATTTGGGTTTAAGCCTTATTTGTTCATTGCTTTTTCAACAGCAACTGCGACTGCAACGGTTGCACCAACCATGGGGTTATTTCCCATGCCGATAACGCCCATCATTTCAACGTGAGCAGGAACTGAAGATGAACCTGCAAATTGAGCATCACCGTGCATTCTGCCCATAGTATCCGTCATGCCGTAGCTTGCCGGGCCTGCTGCAACGTTATCAGGGTGAAGAGTTCTTCCTGTGCCGCCGCCTGATGCAACTGAGAAATATTTTTTGTTGTTTTCAAAGCACCATTTTTTGTATGTGCCTGCAACAGGGTGTTGGAACCTTGTCGGGTTGGTTGAGTTACCTGTAATAGAAACGTCAACGCCTTCTTTTCTCATAATTGCAACGCCTTCAGAAACATCATCAGCGCCGTAGCATTTAACTTTTGCTCTTTCACCATCTGAAAATGCAGTTTCTTTAACAACTTTTAATTCGCCTGTTTTATAATCATATTCTGTTTCAACATGAGTAAAACCGTTGATTCTTGAAATGATATAAGCGGCGTCTTTGCCAAGGCCGTTTAAGATAACTCTTAAAGGTTCTTTTCTAACTTTATTTGCGTTTCTTGCAATACCGATTGCACCTTCTGCAGCTGCAAAAGATTCATGGCCTGCTAAGAAGCAGAAGCATTTTGTTTCTTCTCTTAAAAGCATAGCGCCCAAGTTACCGTGGCCTAAGCCAACTTTTCTTGTGTCGCCTACAGACCCCGGCACTGCAAAAGCTTGCAAGCCTTCGCCAATTGCTTCCGCTGCATCTGCTGCGTTTTTAATACCTTTTTTAATTGCAATAGCGCAACCTAATGTATATGCCCAAGAAGCGTTATCAAAAGCGATTGGCTGAATGCCTTTAACGATTTCATCTACATTTATACCTTTTGACAAACATAATTCATTAGCTTCATCTAACGAACTAAAACCGTATTTTTCAAGAACGGGAGCCAATGATTTTTCACGTCTGTCTTGTCCTTCAAATTTTGCCATTTTTATTTCCTTTACGATTAAACTTTAAACTAAACTAATAAACTATTCTTTTCTAGGGTCGATTGTTTTAACGGCTTCGTTAAATCTGCCGTATGTGCCTATATTTTTTTCAAATGCTTCTTTGTAATCAACGCCTTTTTTAATTGCATCCATTACTTTTCCTAAGTTAACGAATTTATAGCCAATGATTTCATCGTTTTTATCAAGGCCTAGTTCTAAAATGTAGCCTTCTGTTAATGAAAGGTATCTTGGGCCTTTTTGTTTTGTTGAATGGATTGTACCAACCATTGAGCATAAACCTTTGCCTAAGTCTTCTAAGCCTGCGCCGACAGGAAGGCCGCCTTCAGAGAATGCAGTTTGTGTTCTGCCGTAAACAATTTGTAAGAATAATTCTCTCATAGCAACGTTAATAGCATCGCAAACAAGGTCTGTATTTAGGGCTTCAAGAATTGTTTTGCCGGGGAGAATTTCACCTGCCATAGCAGCAGAATGAGTCATGCCGGAGCAGCCGATTGTTTCAACCAAAGCTTCTTGAATAATGCCGTTTTTAACGTTTAAGGTTAATTTGCAGGTGCCTTGTTGAGGTGCGCAGCAGCCGCAACCGTGGGTTAAGCCTGAAATATCTTTAATTTCTTTTGCTTTTGTCCAAGCTCCTTCTTGAGGAATAGGTGCAGGTTCGCCTTTAACTCCTCTTTTGATAGGACACATTTGTTCAACTTCATGAGTGATTTGTATCGAATCCATTTCTTACTCCTTTTTGTGATATCAAATTACAATAAATAATTTATCGTAAACAAAAAAGAATGTAAAATGTATCTATTTTAATTTTCCCAACGAAAGCCTTGACATTTCAGAGGCCGAATAAGAGGAGCGAATATTATTAATTTTTTCAATGGCTGCTTTTTTGGTTAAATCTTTTTGAAGATGAACGGCTTGCACAAGCGCCTTTGTAATTCCTTTCGGCATATTATAAGTTTTATGTAAAAATAATTTGCCGGTGTTTGAATTTGCAAGAAGAATATCACAGGGGAAATTATCCTCGTCAAAAGAAAAAAGACTTTTTGTATTTTTTGTAAAAACAAGCGGTATATCAATCCATTTTAAATCTGCAAATTTTAAAAGAAGAAATGTTATTTCGTTTTTGAAATAAAGCTGGAAAAATGGCGATGTTGAAAAATTATTTATAATAACTTCATCAGGGTTTTTCCACAAAAATTTTAAAGTAAGCCCCTTTGGCGACAAATGTGCTAAAATGGCTTCTCTGTTTGAAATAAATTCTTCGTAATATTGGTTTGGCTCGTAGTTTTTATTTAACATTTTTTAAAATTTGCTAAAGTTTTTATGTTATTTTTCCGAATTTAAAAATATAGTTGTAAGGATTATTATGTTAGATTTTATTTTCAGTTTTATATTTAAAAAATCAGCTTACTGTCTTATTAGAATATCCGACAGATAACATTATTTCATTTTGATTACCTTTTATCAACAACCTTGATAACATGCCAGCCGAATTCCGTTTGCACGGGGTCTGACATTTCACCAATCGGCGTTTCAAAGGCTGCTTTTTCAAATTCAGGTACCATTTGGCCTCTTTGAAACCACCCTAAATCTCCGCCGACTTTTCCTGACGGGCAATTTGAAAACTGCCTTGCCAATTGTTTAAAGCTCTCGCCGTTATTCACTCTCATAATAACAGCTTTTGCTTGGTTTTTGGTTCTTGTTAAAATGTGCAGTGCGTGAACTTCCGTGTATTTATCTGCATTCGGGTCTATATTTTGTTTTGAATAAGCGCAAAGGGGCAACAGAAAAAGCCCTAAGATAAGAATTAATGCCGTTAATAATTTTTTCATAAATAAATCTCCTGTGATTTCATTCTATAGTAAAAATTTTCAATTGAAAACGCCCGATTTTATATTAAAATTTTGACTATGCAAAATAAAAAAACAATTTTAGATATTCTGGGGCCTGTTATGGTTGGGCCTTCAAGTTCACACACGGCGGGTGCTTGCCGCTTGGGGCTTATTGCGGGTAAAATTTTTGGTTCTGTCCCAAATAAGGTTGTTTTTAATTTGTATAATTCTTTTGTTAAAACAGGGCAGGGCCATGGAACACAAATGGCTCTTTTAGCGGGAATTTTGGGCTTTGATGTAGATTCCGTTGAAATTAAAAATTCTTTTGAAATTGCAAAATGCAGAAATATTCAATTTGAATTTAACAATTTTGAAGATTACAACAGACACCCAAATTCTGTTGATTTTATTATGCAAAATAATGAAGGCGAAACAATAACCGTTAAGGGGTGTTCAATTGGCGCAGGTGAAATTTTAATTGAAGAAATAAACGGGTTTAGTTTTAATTTTAAGGGCGATTACAATACTTTGCTTTTAATGTATAAGGATGCGCCGGGGATGATATATAGGGTTGCAAATTTAATTCAAGCTCAAAATATAAATATAGCCTCTATGAACTGCGACAGAAAGGCAAAAGGCATGGGTGCTTCCATGGGAATTTGCCTTGATTCAAAGCTTCCTTATTCTTTATTTGAAAAAATTAAGGCAATTGGCGGCATTTATTTAATAAGATATATTGAAAGGCTTAAATTTTAATGTTAAGTACGTTTGAAGAATTTAAAAATAAATTTCAAGAATTTATTGACCCTGAAATTATTCTTAAAGAACAGGCTTTTTTGTGCGATATCAAACAAGATGAATTGAAAAATAAAATTTTTGATATTTTTTCTTCTATGAAAACAGCAATTAAAAACGGCTTAAATTCAAACGAGCTTTCAAAAAGCGGTTTGTCGGGGGATAATACTTCTAAATTAATCAATAACGGCAATTTAGGCCTTATTTCAAATTTTTCAAAAAAAGCTATTTTATATTCTTTTGCAACAATTGAAGAAAACGCAAGAATGGGTAAAATTGCAGCTTGCCCCACGGCGGGTTCATCAGGCATTGTGCCCGGGGTTTTGGTTGCTTATATGGAAGAATTTAATAAAACCGATGATGAAATTGTTAATGCTCTTATTGTTGCAGGCGAAATAGGAAGAATTGTATCCGATAAAGTACCCCCTGCGGGTGCATCTGCAGGTTGCCAAGCTGAATGCGGGCTTGCATCTTCAATGGCTTCCGCTGCACTAACTTTTTTATCGGGCGGAAATACGGATATGGTTTTAAACAGCGTGGCACTTGCTCTTAAAAACATTTTGGGTTTAACTTGCGACCCTGTTTTAGGGCTTGTTGAAGTTCCTTGTGTTAAAAGAAACCCGTTTTTGGCTCAGCATGCAATAACTGCAAGCTATCTTGCGCTATCAGGCATAAAATCAAAAATTCCGCTTGATGATGTTGTTGATGCAATGAAAGAAACAGGGCTTTTAATGTCGCCAAAATTAAAGGAAAGTTCGGAAGCAGGCCTTGCTGTTGTTAAAAGTGCTCTTTCATTTAAAAAAGATAATATCATATCTTAATATTTCTTAATATTGCTCTTATTTTTTTAAAGTTGGTTTAAAAAATTGTCGATAAAGATTTTATAAAAGGGTTGACAACCCTTAGTTTCTCATTAAAAAAAACTAAGAAAGGTTTATAAATGTCTATTAACGCTATATCATCCGCAATGAGTGCAAGCGTTTATTTACGAGATGTAAATAAACTGACGGATGATATTATCGAAAAATTGAATAACCTTGGCATAGACCCAAACAGTGTTTCATCCGTAAGTGAAGCAAACGCTGCGATTAAAAAAGCTGAAGAATCAAATCAATCTGATGCTGATTCAACCGATAAAAATAACGGCGAAAACCAAGATTTGAGAGATAAAGCCGAAGATTTGGCCGATAAAATAGGCGTTAAGGTTTCTGAAAACGATACAATAGATGACATTATAGATAACATTTCAGATGTTATTGATAAAATGCTTGCATATGCAATAGATAGAAACGATAAATCTTTATACGATAAATATTCCGATTACAAAAGCGATTTGAATGATATTGAAGCTGATAATAACGGCGGCGGGTATTCAGGCATCAGAGTATTTTCATTTATGGAAATGATTGCAGAACAAAATAAATATGCCCACGGCATAAAACAATAAATCAGCCGACAGAATAAAATTTTATACGGTTTTTGTTTCTCTCTCGATTATGATATAATCAATATCCATATCGGGGGAGTTTGGTTATGAATAAAAATATTTTGAAAAAAACCTTAATTATTCTTGGCGGAATTTTTGCATTTATATACATTTTATTTTTAATTTTGCCAGTTTTGTTAATCCCTGTTCTTGATTTATTATCTCAAAAAACTTCGGATGAAATTTTTAAAACGACGGGTTTTAAAGCAGAATTTGTTAAGTTTAGAGTTGTAACAACACCAAAATTAACTTTTGGCGTTAAATTAGAAAATGCAAAAATTTATGAGCCGACAGGAGATTTATTACTGGATTCTTCTAATTTGCAGGTTAAGGCTTCTTTAATTCCTCTGCTTGCAAAAAAAATCGAGCTTGATTTAATTTCTGCAGATGATATCAACCTGAATATTAAAATTAACCCCGACGGTACAATTTTTATTGATAAATATTTTCAAAAAGAAGAAACAAAACAACCGTCCGATAATAATTCAGAATTTAAAATGCCCTTTGGTTTTGTTCTTTCAAACAATTTGCCCGATATAAAAATTCTAAAACACAACATTAAATTTATTGATATAAAAACAAATAAGGCTTATTTTTTGGAAGGTAAAGAAACAAAAGTTTCCGACTTTGTATTTAACAAAAAAATTAAAGTTGAAACAGAAGGCAAAATTGTTTTAGACAATTTTGAGGCACTTGATTATGAAATTAAAATTTTTAACCGCCTCATGCCCGATATGAACTTTAACGATGCTGTTTTTGCAGGTAATCTTGAAAACGAAAATTCAACAAAAAAACAAGAAAATGAACTTAATATTTTGCAGTTTTTTAAACAAATTAAAGATAAAAAAATTAAAGCGGAATTAGACGTTGACCTTGATATTTCGGGAAATTTTGAAAAGCCGGTTTTGGTTGGCGAAATTTCATTAGATAAAATTTCTATGCTTTTAAATGGAAAAATTCTTCCCGAAAGCAAGGTTGATTTAACTTTTGAAAAAGAAGGTTTAGAAATTGAATCAGATATATATACAAAAGAAACCGAAAATATTAAGTTGACGGGCTTAATTAATCATAAAAAACTTAATTTAAACTGCGTTTCAAATGTGGGTTTGGAAAATGTTTTTGAAATAATAAAACAAATTTTAAAAGCTTTTTCTATTTCGGATTTTGACACAATGAAGGTTTCAGGCAAGCTGAACGCTGATTTTAAAATAGATTCCGATTATAAAAAAATTATTTCAAACGGTACAATAAAGCTTCTTTCAGGGGCTCTTTACTGGGGTTTATATGATGTAAAAATTAACAATTTATCTGCGGATGTTTCGCTTAATAATAACACTGTTTTAATTAATAAATTGGGCTTTGAAACTTTATCCGTTCCATTTACCATAAACGGCAAAATTACACCCGATGCAAAGCTTGATATTAACGTTTTAACCAATAATTTGGTTTTAAAAAGTTTGCTTGTTTCTTTGGGGCAAGGTGCAATTTTAAAAGATAATCCAATTTATTCAGGCCTTGTTTCAATTAAAGCAAAAATTTCAGGAAATGCTTTATCTCCTTTAATTTCAGGCAACGTTGATATTTTAAATTTGAAATTAAAAAATATCCCATCCGATATAATTCTTTCTTTCAGCCCTCTTAATTTGAATTTAAAAACAACTGAAAAAGGGTTTACGGGAACTGCAAAAGTTCAGAATGTAAAACTTGTTAACCCCGCAGTTACGGTTTCTGTTCCCGCTTTGGTTGCAAATTTAGATGAAAATAAAATAAACGTACAAAAAACAAAAGCTTATTTTGGAAAAAATGAATTCCAAGTTTCAGGAACAGTTTCCGATTATCTGAAAGAAAAAGTTCTTCTTGATTTTATTACGGAAGGCAAATTAAATTCTTCGTTAAACGGCTATATAAACCCTTATAAAATGCTTATCGGGCTTAATTATTCAATTTTGGATAATTCTGAAATAATTATTCCGATGTTTGATAAATCTAAAGTTAAATTAAACGGTTCAACGGCAATAGAAGGTTCAATGCTTAATCCTATCTTAAAAGGCAGGTTTATAGCTCCTTCAATTTCTATTCCCGAAGTTCCCGTTAATATGACAAATTCAATTTTCAGCCTGGATGGCCAAATTTTAAACGGGTCTATGACAATTTCCGATTTTACATCGGGCGGAATTAAGGCAAACGGCGTTTCATCCGATTTTGAATTAAAGGGCAATGATTTTTATTTAAAAAACCTTAAAGGAAGCGCGTTTGGCGGCGAATTTGCGGGAGATGTTTTATACAATTTAAAAAATACTTTGTGCAAAGTTGTTTTAAACGGCGATTCCATGAATGCACTTAAGGTAATAGAAGGTGCTGCAGGAATTAAAAACGCACTCACGGGAACGCTTTCTTTTAATTCAAACATTAATTTTAAAGGCGTTGAATATAATGATATGATGAAAAGTTTAAAAGGAAGTGCCGATTTTGAAATTAAAAACGGTGTTCTTGCAAATTTGGGCGGTCTTAAAACGCTCTTATATGCAAAAAATATTGTAAATAACGTTATATTAAAGCAAGCTGCAGATAAAGTTTCTTCGCTCGATATTATTCAGCAAACTTCAGAATTTAACTATATAAAAGGCGATTTGTCATTTTCAGGCGGTTATGCAAATTTAGATAAAATTTTAATGCAAGGGCCTAAAATGGCATATTACATTACAGGTAAATTTAATTTAATTTCAGCCGATACAGACGCAATTATTTTGGGCAGATTATCGGGTGATGTTGTTTCTGTTTTGGGGAATATAGGCGATTTAGCCACAAATACAATTTCATCTTTAATTCCGGGGCTTGGTTCTTTAACTTCTTCTCTTGCAAAGTTAATGAATGAATCACCCAAAAATGTCGATACTTCAAAAATTCCTGTTCTTTCCTCTCAAAGCGAAACCACAAAAGATTTCAAAGCCGTTTTTGATGCAAATGCAAATTCTTCTTCGCCCGTTAAATCTTTCAAATGGCTTAATGACGTTGATACATCTTCAATTGATGTTCAAAATTCATCAAGCGGCAAAAATATACAAGATGTAAAAGAAAATATTAAGCAAAATGTTGATAACACAATAAATGAAGTTAAAACAAACCTTTCAAACAGTGCAAATTTAAGCAAAGAAAATTTGGACAATGCAAAAGAACAGGCAAAACAGCTGTTTAATTCACTTTTGAACCGTACAAATGAAACCAAAAGTGAATAAGTTATCACATGACTTAAAAAATTTGATATAATTCAACAATCCAACAGAAGGAGAAGAAAATGAATAAACAAAAATTTTTCACAACATCTTTAATTGCAATTTCAGCTTTTCTTTTGGGCACAGGAATTAATAACGTAGCCCACAGTGAAGCTGCAAAAACCGTTAACCCGCAAGGAATTAAAATTGGCGTTGTAGATGTTAATCAGGTTGTGTCTTCATCTCAACAGGTAAAGGCTCTTAAAGCTCAACAAGACGCTAAAAAGAAAGAACTTGTAAAATGGCTCGATACTGTTAAAACCGATATTCAAAAACAATCAAGCCAAGAAAACAAAGTAAAACTTGCTCAAAAATATGACAAAGAATTAATTAAAAAACAAGAAGCCGCAAAAAATGATTATGTTAAAAAATTGGAAGCAATTGATAACAGCATTTCAAAAACAATTACAGATACGGCAAAAGCAAAAGGTTATACAATTGTGTTTGCTAAAAGCTCCGTTTTATATGGCGGTGATGATTTAACTCAAGAAATTAAAAAAGTTGTTAAATAATTTTAAAAAAAGCGGTTTTAATTAACCGCTTTTTTATTTCCGCAAAAAAATTTTTTTTCGGGTTTTCAAATAAACAAATCTTTTTTAAGGAAGTTGTTTTATGAATATTATTCCCCCAAATGCGCGCTTATCTTTTTATCATCAGAGCTCTTATAATCCTTCTTTTAAAGGATTTGGCTATTATTATGAACCCCCGCAGGAAATAAACAACCTTACTTTTTACAACGGCATTGAAGATACTCCACACAGGTTTTTTTCTTCAGAATCGCTTAAACATGCTCTAAAAAGGCCTGATGTTTTGGGAAATGAAGGCCTAAAGGCTGTAGGAAAAAGAATTTTTAAAGACGCAAGGTTAATGGAAGCTGAAGCAAAAGTTTATTTTGACAATGCAAAACAAGTTCAAAAAAAATTCCGATACGAAAACAGAAAAAACCCCGGGTTTTATAAAAGCAAAATTGTTAAGTACGGTAAAACCCTTCAAGATGCCTTCTCAGGCTCTTATTTAGGGTTTAAGGAAGGTGAAACCTTCGGCATTGATTATTCTTCAAATGGCAAAATAGTGAGATTTAAAAAATATTCCGATGATAAAATGCAGGAAGTTTCTTACGCTGAAGAATTTAGCCGTACGGGAAAAATTAACCATGTTGAATTTTGGAATTCAAACTTGCCTAAAAAAATTGAAATAGGAAAGAAAAATTTACCGGGCGGGCTTAAAAAAACCGATAAACTATATACCTATGATGAATCGGGCAAGTTTAAATATTCTGCCATGAACGTTTATGAGCATTCAGACGGCAGGGTTGAGATGTCTAATTTTGTTTTCCCGGGTTTTTCTGAATATGACCCTTATAACATTCAAAGATATGCAATAAAAAGAACCGAAAACCCGAATAACACCGTTACATACCAAGGCTTAATGGTATTTAGGGGCAAACAATATTGGTGCTATATTCCTGAAATCACTTTCACAAAAGAAAGAGACCTAAAGCCTATTTTGCGCTCAAGTTTAGTTGAATTTGATAAACAAGGTGTCAAATATTATTCTGCAATTTAGCCTTTTTTCATATCTTGAATAATTTCAAAAGTCATTTTGCAATCTTTTAGCGCCCTGTGGGCGTTTTTTGTGTCTATATTTAAAAATTTTGCTATATTTACAAGTTTATGTGAAGTTAAATTGGTATATTTTTTTCTTGCAAAAAACAAAGTGTCCAAAAAATCATTTTTTAATTTTTGCCCAAATTCCTTTTCAAGTGCGGAATTTATGAAAGAAAGGTCGAATTTAACATTGTGGCCTACAATTGGAAATGTTCCCAAAAAATTGCAATAATCAATTAAAGCTTTTCTTTTTGTTTTGCCATTCAGGGCTTCTTCATTTGTAATTCCTGTTAAATTAACTATAAAATCAGGAATGATTCTATCGGGTTTAATTAGTGTTGAAAATTCATCAACAATTTCGTTTTCAATAATTTTAAGTGCACAAAGTTCAATAATAATGTCATGATAAGGGTTTAAACCCGTTGTTTCAACGTCTGTAACAATGTAGCTATCAGGAATTTCTTTTAATTCAACAGGCTTTTTTGTTTGATTTAAAAGAATGATAGGCGTGTCATCTTTTGTGTCTAAATTAAAACTTAATTGCATAAAAAAAATTATACCTTAAAATTTTTATAATTTTCTATTTACAGAAGTTTTTCTTGTGTTATTATAATAACACAAGATTAAATTTTGGAAGCATACAACAATGAAGAAGTTATTAACAGCCATATTTTTGCTGTGCGCATTTTTAAACATGCAAGCAGTATATTCAATTCAACAAAAAGAAGAAACAAAAGATAAAACCGAACTTTTAAATATAGATTGGTGGAACAAATTTAACGATGATAATTTGGTAAATTATATGCTTGTGGCATATGAAAATAACCAAGACCTAAAAACCGCCGATCTTAACACAAAACAAGCTCTGCAAATGACAAAAATGAGCTTTGCAAAAGAGCTTCCTTCACTCACTTTTGACGGACAATATCAAAGAGAGTTTGAATCAAGCGAAATAAGGTTTGGCAACACAGTTATTCCAAATTACAACCAAAGCAGGTTTATTTTGCCTTTAACAATGGCATATGAATTTGATATTTGGGGCAAAAACAGGCTTAAAACAAAATCTATGAAGGTGCAGGAAGAAATTGTAAACCAAGATGAAAAATCTGTTTATATTTCTTTAACCTCTGCTATTGCGGCAAACTATTTCAATTTAATAAAGGCTCAGAATTTAATTGAAAATCAAAAAGAACTAGTTGAACTCCAAAAAGAAATTGTTCAAAAAGAAGAAAAGAAATACGAAGCAGGCTTGGCGCCCGTTACCGAATTAATTCAAGAAAAACAGGCATTGGAATTTTTTGAAGCGGAATTAAACAATTTAATTGAAAATGAAGATGTAATTAAAAACAGGTTCCTTGTTCTTTTGGGTGATAACCAAACTAAAATTGAAACAAAGGAAGATTTTTCCATTTTGGAAGTTCCCGAATTTTTATCTCCCGATTTAATTCAAAACAGGCCGGATGTTATTAAATCTGCAAATTATATTGATAAAACAAGGTTTGATGTGAGAATTGCAAAAAAAGATTTTCTCCCGACATTTTTGGTTTATGGACAAATCGGCTTTAATGCATATCAATTAAACAGAATTTTTACCCCGACAAGTTGGCTTTCTGCAATTGGGGTTTCACCAAGTATCGATTTATTTACAGGCGGTTTAAAAGCATCTGTTTTAAGGTTCAAAAAGCTTGAATATGAAAAAGCGCTTCAAGCTTATCAAAAAGTTATTTTGGTTTCCGTTCAGGAATTAAACGACGCCTTGCTTTCGGCTAAAATTGCAAGAAAAAATTACGATAAAATGAACAATAACTATATTTTTGAAAATAACCTTTATGACCTTTCAAATAAACAACTTGCAATCGGTTCAAAATCCGAACTTGACCATCTGAAAGCAAAACAGGCACTTTTGGTTGCCAAAAAGAACGAAATAAGCGCAAAAGCCGATTGCCTTTTGGGTGTAATTAATATCTATAAGGCATCAGGCGGGGTAGATTATACAAATACGGAAAATCAAAAACAAGAAAATATCTGATTGTTGCATGATAAATAAAAAGCTATTATTTATCTATGCGCAGTTTATTTAAAAAAATAGCAGTCGGTTTTTTTCTTCTTGTTTTTTCGATTTGGGCTTTTATTGTTTTTGTTTTGCCTTTTATAATTAATTCTGATTTTTTTGTTTCAAAAATTTCTGATTTAATTTTTAATAAGTTTGAAAATGTTTTTTATTCAAAAAATTCTAAATTAAAAATACATCCTGATTTTACTTTTAATTTTTCATCAGATGAAATTATTTTCTTAAATAAAACACAAATATTAAATCTAAGGGGTGTAGAATTAATTTTAAGCCCGTTTAGCAAAGAAAAAGATAAAATTACCGTTGGTGAAATTTTCTTTCAAAAAACGGGCGTTAATTTGGAAAATAAGGGTAATGGCGTAAAGAATAATTTTCTATATTACAAAAATTTAAAAAATTTGCCGGATTTTTTCATTCAAAAAGGCTATATTAACCTTGTTTCAGATAAAAAAACATCCCTTAAATTTAAGCTGGATAACCTTTTATTTAAAAAAGAAAATTCCCGTAAAATTTTGTCTTTAAACCTTTATGGCACATCTGATTACCTTTTGGAAGATATAAAAATAAAAAATAATTCCAAATTTTATTTTTTAGATGACGGAATTTATGTTACCGATTTAAAAATTTTTCTGTTTGATTCAATAGCAACAATTAAGGGTAAAATTTACGATGATTTTTCGGGCGAATATTTTTTAATTAAAGGTAAAAACCTTCCTGCTTTTGATATCGAGCGAACGGTTCTTTTGCTTTTAAAAAGACATAAGAATAAAAAATATTTTATTGAAAACTTTAAAAATTTTAAAGGAAAATTAAACCTTAATCTTTATTATGAGGCAAAAGAGCTTTTTGGAAATGTTCAGTTAACAAATTTTGGGGCAAATACCGTTCCTTTAAATATTCCTTTGTTTTTTAAAAATGCAGATTTTATTTTTTCCGGTAAAGAAATCATTATGAAATCAGACGGGCTTTTCGGGGGCGAAAAAGCGAAGGCCGATTTATACATTACAGGGCTTTTTACGGATGATTTAATTACATCGGGCAGCATTAGTTCTTATGTTACCAACAATTTTGCCAAAAAATATATCGATGGACTTTTTATTAAAGGCAAAGTTTTTTTAAATGTTGATTATTATGTAAAAAACGGCATTGTAGGCGTTATTTACAAAGCATCCGTGGCTCCTTATTCAGATGTTTATTATCTGAAATCTCGGCTTGGGCTTTTTAAATTAAAAAGAACAATCATTGCCTATACTCAAAAAAAAGACGATATTATTAAGCTTTTAAAATATTCTTATCTTGTTTCGAATAATAAAAAAGAAACGGAAATAATTAACGGAAGCGGGCTTTTTTCAAAAAGAAACGGCAAAAAATTTGCCATAGATAAAATTTCTCTAAAGACAATGAAAGATGCACCCGTTTCTCTTTTGGGGTTTATAGAATCAAATTTAAGAGGCGGCAAATTCAACGGTGAAATTGAATATGATTTTATTCATTCAAAATTAAACGGTTCTTTAATTCTTTCTCATTCGCATTTTAAAGGCTTTTTAATTGAAAAAGCGGCTGTTTTTGCAGGTTCTGATACAATTTCTGTTTTAGCCCATGGAATGTACCAAAATGAAATTTACAACGCAGTTATTGAATTAAAAAATTCTTTGGATGAAAACCTTTTAATTTATAACTTTGATATTTACCTTAAAAAATATGTTCTTTTAAAAACTTCCTCGAATAAGAAAAGGTTTAAGCCGTTTTTTAAAGAAATTAAAGTTAAAAGAACAATTAATGTAGAAAAATTTAAACTAAGACTTGATAAATTTGTAAAAGATAATATCTTAATTAAAAACCTTGTTTTAACAGGGAGCGTAAAAAATAACGTTTTAAGATTTAAAATGCAAAATGCACTTTTTGCAAACGGTTTTTTAGGCGCTTTTGGTTTTGTTGATTTCAACAAAAAAACTTCCGAAATTAATTTTTCAGCTGAAGATATTGATGCAAAAATTGCTTCTTATCAGGTATTTAACATTAAAGACCACATTAAAGGTTTAGCGGGTGCAAAATTAAGGCTTTTTATTAATAATGATTTTAAAGATTATTTCGGCGTTGCTGTTTTTGATGTTAAAAACGGCGCATTAACAAAATTTGGCACAAAAGGATTTATGGTTAAAGGAAGCAGAAAAAAACAACCCTTTAAGTTTTCTTTAGCTAAAATTATAAAAATTGATAAAAATTTGGAACTTTGCCCCGAATCAGACATTAAAGGCTTTTTTAATTTTAGAGGGCCAATTATTTCAGATATAAATATAATTGTTCAAAATTATTTAATTTCCTTTTTTATAGAAGGTGAATACAACACAAAAACCCAATATTCACGTTTGAATTTGTGGGGCAGATATGACAGGGAATTAGAAAAGAACGTTTCAATTTTCCATATTCCGATGGGTTTTTTATATAATTTTATTTTTAAAATTAAAGACAAAAAAGATAAATATTTTGAAAAATTGTTGAAAATTCCTTCTATAAAAAACCAAAAAGATGATACAAAAACTTTTAGCGTTCAAGCTGAAGGCAACATCAACGATACCAAAAATCTAAAATTCAAATTCACGGATATCAGATAATTTTTTTATGATAAGATAAACTAAAAATTAATCTTATGAGGCGTTAAAATGGAAGATTTTTCAAACTATACAAAAGAAGATTATCTAAAACTTTATGATAAAAATTTAGATGATTTGATTAAAATTTCAAGCGAAATTACAAGGCAAAATTTTGGCAACAAAATTGAATCTTGCAGCATTATAAGCGCAAAAACGGGCGAATGTTCGGAAAATTGCAAATATTGTTCGCAAAGTAAGCATAACCACGCTGAAATTGAATGTCACCCTTTATTGGATGTAGAAACGGTTAAAAAAGCTGCATTAAGTGCAAAAGAAAACGGTGCCAGCTGTTTTGGAATTGTAACTTCAGGCAGAGTGCCGACAGGCAAAGATTTTGAAGTTATTTTAGATATGGTTCGTGCCGTCAGTGAAATAAAAGGCCTTCAATGTTGCGTTTCTTTGGGCTTGTTGAGTGACGAACAGTTTCAAAAGCTAAAAGAAGCAGGCGCCAAAAGGTATAACCACAATATTAATACTTCCGAAAAATATTATGAATTTATATGCCAAACTCACAAATTTGCAGATAGAATTAAAACGGTTCAAAAAGCACAAAAATTTGGAATTACCCCTTGTTCGGGCGTAATTTTGGGCATGGGCGAAACAAGAGAAGATAGAATTGATATGGCGCTTACTTTGGCAAAATTAGATGTAAGAAGCGTTCCTATCAACATATTAAACCCGATTAAAGGCACGCCTTTAGAAAATTATCAAGATAAAATTAATGAAGAAGAAATTTTAAAAACCATTTGTATTTTTAGAATTATTCTTCCAAAAGCAATGCTAAGATATGCAGGCGGAAGAACCTTAAGGCTTTCAAAAGAAAATCAGGAAAAAGGCATTATAGCGGGAATTAATTGCATTATGGTCGGTAATTATTTAACAACGACAGGCTCAAGAGCAAATGAAGACAAAGAAATGCTGAATGAAATACATATGCAACTGGTTTAAATTGAAAAAGCGCCTTAATCGGCGCTTTTATTTTGCACTTTCAATTATTCCGCCGCCAATTAAAACTTCATTATCATATAAAACGGCAGATTGGCCGATTGCAATAGATTTTTGGTAATCTTCAAAAATTATTTCAATTGTTTCCCTGTCAATAAATCTGAATTTTGCGCTTGTCGGCGCTTGTGCAGAGCGAATTTTTGCAGATAAAATTTTTCCTTCAAATTTTTCGGGGTTAATTTGAAAGTTTAAATTTTTTGCAATTAAACTTTTATTAAATGTTTTATCTTTATGCCCCACAACAACTTCATTGGTTTTTTCGTTTAATGAAATTACATATAAAGGCTCTGTTGATGAAATTTTAATGCCTCTTCTTTGGCCTACGGTAAAATTCCAAATGCCCTCATGAGTGCCTAAAATTTTGCCTTCCGTATCAACAATATTGCCTTCTTTTTTGCCGGCTTTTAAAAGCTCGCTGTAATCGCCGCCATAGAAATCTTGGCTGTCGGGTTTGTTTGCAACTTCTAAATTTAATTCTTGTGCAATTTTCCTTATTTCTTCTTTTTTGTATCCGCCAAGGGGCAAAATCAGGTTTGAAATTTGTTCTTTTGATAATCTATAGAGAAAATATGTTTGGTCTTTTTTAGGGTCAATTCCTCTTTTAAGGCAGGTTTCACCGTCAAATTCGCCCATTCTTGCGTAATGCCCCGTAGCAAATTTATCAAAATCAATACCTTGTTTTTTTGCACTTAACGGAAAAATTCCGAATTTTATGTGTTGATTGCACCACACACAAGGGTTTGGGGTTCTTCCCGATAAATATTCGGTTCTGAAATTTTCCACAACGGTTTTTTCATAATTATTTCTGCAATCTACGGTAAAATATGGAATATCAAGCAATTTTGCAATTTTTGCCGCTTCTTTAATGTTTTTTATTTCATCCGGCCCAAAGCAAGCGTTATTGTGCCCTTTAAAATCGTGGTATTCATCCTTGCCCCAAATGGACATTGTGGCGCCAATAACATCATAACCTTGTTTTTTTAATAAAGCGGCGGCAACTGCAGAATCTACGCCGCCAGATAAACCGACTAGAATTTTCATAATTAAATTAAATTATAAGCTTGCTAATTAGTCAAATTTTGTTTTTATAAATTCAATTAGTTTGTCTGCAATTTTTTTGTGCCCTTCAACATCATAATGAAGGCCGTCTGTTGAGGATGTTTCTGCTATATTGTTTAAATCTATTAAATCAAGCTCAAATTCTTTTGCAATTTTTTGATATATTTCAGGAAGTTTTTTTGATTTTTCAATTGATTTTTCATCAAAAAGCGTATTAAAAAAGCTGTTTAGAATGTTTTCTTTTATGGTTGACGGAACCAAAAGAATTATATTAGGGTTATTTTCTTTTTTAATTTCTTCTACAAGTGCTTTTAGCCCTGTATAAATTGCTTTTTCATCATTATCATAAATTTTTTGTAGGTCGTTAATTCCAACGGCTAAAATAATTATATCAGGTTTTAATTCAAGATATTTTTTTATGGCAATTAAGCCCGAAAGTTCGGTTGATTCTTTGTTTTCTGTAAAGCCGCACCTGTTATTTGCCCCTTTTTCAATAACTTCAAATTTGTTTTTCAGGGCAATTTTAAGCTTTCCTGCCCATCTTGTTTGTTCATCAAATCTTTTTCCGTTTTTGGGGTTAAAACCAAATGTGTTGCTATCGCCAAAGCATAAAATTTTTTTCATAATTCTATTTTATATTTTCAAAGATTTATGGCAATTTTTATTTTTAATTATTTTTATATTAATATATCCCCTGTGACTATTAAATAAACATAAATTGGCGGTTAGATTGTCTGATATTAATTTAAACGGTTTTAATTTTGCAAATAGCGTTGCTTTCACATCTTCTCAAAGGTCAAATGCCTTTAAATTGTATGATGCGTATGATGGAAGCTACATTGAAATTAAAAAACAAACAAAGCCTGTTGCAAAAGATAGATTTGAATCTCGTGTAAGAGAAGAAGAAAAAAGGCAAAGGCTGGAAAGAAGAAGGCAAAAAGAAATTCAAAGAAAAAAGGCGTTTAGAAGACGTGTTGCGCTTGGCCTTGCAACCTTGAGCACTTTTGGCACAATGGTTGCTTATTCGCTTAATAATGATAAACCGACATCTGATACAACTGCTCCTTCTTCAATAGTTCAAACAGCACCCGATTTCCAAGAGGTTGAAATTCAAGTAAATCCGCTTGATGAAGTTAATTCTTTATTGGAAAATAACCCAAATTTAAAAGATGCAAGCGATAAAATTTTATCTGCCGTTGATACTTTTTCAGGCCAATTAGGGCAAGACGGGCTAAAATTAATTAAGGAAAGAGTTGATAGCCTTGGCGGCGGTGAAATAAGCCCGATTGATGTTCTAAAAGTTCTTTGGATTGAATCTAACGGAAACATTTATGATGATGATGGAAATTACCTTGTAAGCTATACAGGTCAGGCTTATGGCCCATTTCAGCTAACGCCTGATACTGTTGATTATTTGAGCAATTATTACGGGCTTGAAGAACCTTTGGATGTTATGAACCCTTATGACAATTTAGACGCTTGTATTTTAAACCTCAGGTTTTTAAAAGACAAAAAAGAAAAAGACAGTGAAAATTCCCCGCTTCCGACAGGTGAAAATATTATGGATGCTGTTTTTTGGTGCTACCATGACGGCGCATGGGCTGATGATATTACAAAACAAGGGGAAGATTACCTTGAAAAATACAGAAATTTAAGCATTGTAGATGATTACCCCGAAGTTGTTGAATATTTAACAGATGAGTTATGCTAGTTTTAACAATATATAGCTAAAAGTATTATACTGATAATATATTTATACACAAATTAAAAAACCCGCTAATAAACTAGCGGGTTTAAAACTGGGGCGGAAGGATTCGAACCTCCGAAATGCCTGGACCAAAACCAGGTGCCTTACCACTTGGCGACGCCCCATTAATTGGGAACAAATATATAATATTATGAGCAAAATGTCATGTCAAATATTATTTGCAGATTTTACTTCTTTTAACACGGAAGTAACGGCATATATTAATTTATTTGCCACTTCTTCAATATATTCTTGGGTTGTAAGCCCGTTAATCACAATGTCTGCAATTTCCATTGTGGGGCGAATATATCTGAAAGCTGTTTGGTTTACATCATGGAATTGCATGGCAGCGGCTTTTCCAACTTTTCCACGGCTTGCGGCACGTGCAAACCATCTGTCTTTAATAATTTCAAACGGAGTATAGACGTATACTTTAACATCTACTATATCTCTCATAATTTCATTTAAGACATACAGACCTTCATTTAAAATTATTTTTGCAGGTCTTTTTTCAACCGAATCTTTCTTGCTTTCGCAGGTAACAAAGTCATAGTATGGTGAATAAATTGTTTTACCTTGTTTTAAGCCTATTAAATGCTCTTTCATTAGAGGAAGATCAATAGCGTCAGGCGTATCAAAACTGAAGCCCGATGCAAACAATGCTTCATAACTTCCGGCTTTTTTTAATTCTTTAGAAGCGTCTTTATAATAATCATCACAGCAAACAACAGTGTAAAAATCGTTTGCATCAGATTTTAAACAGGCTTTTGCAGTGTTTTTAACAAGAGTTGTTTTACCTGAGGCCGATTCTCCTGCTATAGACATTAAAAATGTTGAATCATCTTCTAAAAGCGCTTTTCTTGCAATTTTGAAAATAAAAGCCTCATTTATTCTTAATATTAAAGGCTGTTTCTGCTTAGAATCCCAATCAATTACTTCTCTAATATTGTAGAGAATTTTTGCAATGAAGGGCATATCTTTATATGTATCTTGTTGGTGCATTGTCTAAAATTGTTGTTCCGTTAAATCAAAGTATAAAAACATTCTACAATAAAAGTGGTTTAAAATTCGGTTTGTTAAACAAATATTAACATTAATTTTATTCATCATCCTGCATTGTAAATGTTTGTTCTTCAAATGCCGTTTCGAGCATTTTATAAATGGCATATGCACCTGTGGCAACAGCTTTCGGGTCAAGACCCGTTTTGTTTGCAAGCTCGATTATTGCACTGTTTACTTCGGGGTTTTCTTCTTTAATATAATGAATCATAGATTTTCTCCAGCTTTGAATATCAGCTGTAACTTCATCTATGACATTTAAAAATGTTTCTTCGCTTATAACAGGTAACATAAGCTTATAATAGTTTTTTTGTTTCAAATTGTCAACAATAAAGGCGCAAAGATGATTTTGCGCCTTTATTAATAAAGTTTTATTAATTTGTATTACCAGTCAAGGTCTGAATAATCCTCACCGCTTACTTCATTATTTGTTTCTGCAGGTGCAGGTGCCGGTTCCGGTGCTGATTCTTGAACTTGTTCAGGTTCAGGTGCGGGTGCTGATTCTTGAACTGGTTCAGGTTCAGGTGCGGGTGTTGACTCTTGAACGGGTTCAGGTGCCGGTGCTGATTCATGAACTGGTTCAGGTGCGGGTGTTGACTCTTGAACGGGTTCAGGTGCTGGTGTTGATTCTTGAACTGGTTCAGAGTATGTTTCTACAACTTGTGCGGGTGCTTCATCTTGCTGCTGCTCGGGCGCTTGATCTTGCGCAGGTGTCTGTTCAACAGGTGCGATTTCTTGCGCTGGAGCTTGTTCAGCAGGAGTTTGTTCAGGAGTTACTACTACTGTTTGTTCAGGTGCAACTGCATCTTCATCTTCGCAAGGTACATCAGGTGTTGTTTCGCCTGTGTTGCCTGAATCAGGTGTAGTTTCGCCTGTGTTGCCTGAATCAGGTGTAGTTTCGCCTGTGTTGCCTGAATCAGGTGTTGTTGTATCTTCTGTTAGGCCGCCATCCATATCGGGAATAACTTCATCTTCAGGAGGACAGTCTTCTTCACCTTCTGAGTCAGGAACAGAGTCTGTATCCGTGTCAGGTATTGAATCTGTGTCTGTATCCGGGATTGAATCCGTGTCTGTGTCAGGTATTGAATCCGTATC
>ULUL01054394.1_pt1 | contig 21420 bp, 19 predicted proteins | sample 1958481 | NCBI WGS metagenome assembly ULUL01 (sample SAMEA4835759, study PRJEB28245) | human gut metagenome | biome: gut microbiome; material: fecal sample | place: Denmark | collected 2008 | reverse complement strand
GGGGGGGGGGGGCTGTTACAATGGTAGAGACAGTGTAACAGAATTAGGAGATGATGTCCTCTTCCCGTTTTCTATAGACTTTAGTAAAAAAGTACATTTTTTCAAATATTTTTCTTGTCCTCACTTGATTATTACTAAATATAATGATATAATTAATAATATAAGTTGCAACCTGGAGGATAACGTGAATAAATTTGCTTTTACTTTGGCTGAGGTTTTAATTACTCTTGGCATTATTGGGGTTGTCGCGGCGCTTACTATTCCTGCGCTTGTTGGTAAGTACGAAATTTACGTCAGACAGCAGCAGTTTAAAAAAGCTTACTCCGCACTTGAAACAGCTTTACAAAAAGCTCAATACGATTTAGGTGGTTTTCCTAAATGTTATTACGGACTTGACAGCGATGCGACGCAAGGGTTTAAATGGGGCGAATGCCAGCTCCTGTTTGATACAATTGCTAATAATTTTAAAACTGTTAAAAAATGTGAGAATAATGCCCTTGCTAACGGTTGTTTACCGCCAAGTTCATACAAAGGAAACACCAGAGGCGGATGTCCAGGGTTTAGTTCTGAAGCTATTGAACAAAAAGCCCCTGCTTATATATTAAATGACGGGATAATTATGCTGTCATACTCAGAAGGCACGGCGACCACTACTGCACCAATTGTAGCAATTGATATAAACGGTAAAAAAGGCCCTAACAAATGGGGACATGACGTTTTTGCGTTTTCTTTTGTTAAAGAAAACAAGACAACTGGTATAAGAATTTCACCTATGGCATCGGGCACTTGCCAACTTATTGAAGATGGAGGCAAAAGCGCTTATGACTACTGGCTTTTGATGAACAAGGGTGTAAGCAGATTTTAATTTGTATTATATTATTTTCATAGTATAATTAAAATGATGAGTATAGATAGTGCAATTGATAATTTTTTATCACCTATAGCCGATAAAATTTCAGGGATAATTTTTTGCTCCGTTAACATTAACGGGGTGGAAGTTCAATTGCTTGTTGCACTTTTAATGGCTGCCGCTCTTTATTTTACATTCCGTACAAGGTTCATAGGCATTTGGGGCTTCAAGCACGCAATAAATCTCATTACCAAAAACTATGAGCACAAAGATTTAATCAAACGAAAAAAGAAAGGCGAAGTGTCATCTTTCCAAGCTTTAACCGCAACGATTTCAGCCTCTGCCGGAATTGGAAATGTTGCTGGTTCTGCGGCAGCGGTTTCTATTGGCGGACCGGGCGTAATCTTTTGGATGATAATTGCAGGCTTTTTCTCTATGGCTCTTAAGTTTGCAGAAGTCCTGCTTGGTTTGAAATTCCGCCAGGTACAACCAGACGGCACTGTTGACGGCGGGCCGATGTATTATATTCAAAACGGTCTCAAAAATCACAAAATCTTTGGGAAATTCGCGCCTTATTTATCGAAAATATATGCTTTATGCTGTATTTTCGCAATGATTGGCGGCTGGAATTTATTTCAGATAAACGCAATGACAACACAAATTACAGAAGTAACCGGCGGGGAAAACAGCTTTTTCGCTAATCAAAGCTGGCTTTTAGGGCTGATTGTTGCTGTCATAACTTACTTTACGATAATCGGCGGCATTAAGGCTATAGGAAAATTCACATCAAAAGTTACGCCTGTTATGTGCACTTTGTATGTGTTAACAGCATTTACGGTCTGCATATTCAACATTCACCACCTGCCAGAGACGATTGCGCTCATTATTAAAGAAGCATTTAAGCCCCAAGCTATTGAGGGGGGAATGTTTGCGTGTATGTTGTGGGGATTTCGCCGCGCAATGTTCGCCAACGAAGCCGGACTTGGAACAGCCCCTATCGCCTTTTCTGCGGTTAAAACCAGCAAACCCGTTGTTCAAGCCTTTATTGCAACATTGCAGCCCTTTGTTGATACTGTTATTGTTGGCAGTGCAACAGCTTTTGTAATTGTTGTTTCCGGTGTTTATTTAAATAGCACCGGCATTGCCGGCATAGAGTTAACCTCAAAAGCATTCGGGTCTGTTTGTCCGTTTTTCCCGATACTTTTAACTTTTATGGCAAGCTGTTTTGTTTTATCTACTATGCTTTGCGGCTCTTACTACGGAATCAAAAGCTGGAATTTTCTTTTCGGTAATTCTAAATTGACAACACGAACTTTTCAGGTTATATATTGTTTATTCATTATAATCGGTTCAGCGATGAACTTTAAAAGTATCATAAACCTATCAGATGCTTTTACACTGTTTTTAGCAGTCCCGAATTTATTTGCAGTTTTCATACTTTCGGATGTTGTCATCAAAGATTTGAAGCGTTACTGTAAGAAATATAATGTAGGATTATTTAAAAATAAATATGAACAAATAGAGGAGAGAGACTATGAAGAAGAACTGTCTGGAGATTGTAAGACAAAAGTGCAGCGGATGTAAGGACTGCACACTGGCTAAAAACAGAAAAAATATAGTTTTTGGCGACGGCAACCCTGAAACAGCTAAAATTGTATTTATCGGTGAAGCCCCCGGTGAAATGGAAGATGAAAGCGGTATGCCGTTTGTCGGTCGTGCCGGACAGCTTTTAAATGAATTTTTGGCAAACGCCGGAATTTCACGAGAAGAAGATTTATACATTATTAACACAGTTAAATGTCGTCCGCCTGAAAACAGAGTGCCGACTGATGAAGAAAAAGCTTCTTGCCGCAAATTTTTAAATGCACAAATAGACATTATTAAACCGCGCGCAATTGTTCTTTGCGGCGCTACAGCTTTAAAATCTTTTATGGATTTAGATAAAAAACAGACTATTTCTAAAGTACGCGGACAGTGGATGAGTATTAATGTTGACGGTGTTGAATATCCGGCTATGACAATCTTCCACCCGTCATATCTTTTAAGAAACCATTCATTGGCTGAAAATGCACCAAGAACATTGATGGCGCAAGATTTGAGAGAAATCAAAAACACATATCTTTCAGATATTCACAGGTTTAGCGACGTAATCGTAGATAACGCTGATAATCGTGAATGCGTTATAGCATAAGATTTAAGGCCCCGCTAAAACGGGGCCTTTTTAAGCTAATTACCATGGATAGTCGTCTTTAATTTCCCAACCATCTACCATAATCAGCCCGGCACAATAAATACCATGTTTGTTTATATTACAACCTCTATAGTTTCCGCCTGCTGATATGAACCAATCCCTATCATAACCTTCCGAACTATTGGATATGTCATTAGTCAGCCCCATTCCGAGAGGTACAAAACCTACTCCTTTCTGCAAGGAGAAGGCAAAAACATCGCGCCCATACTGATTAGGTTTATTGAATCCGTTTATATCTACATATATATTCATCATATCATTATTACCATCAGTTGAACTAGCTAAATCTGCTGCCAGTATCATTATTCCGTCTGCTAATACTAATTTTGGATTGTTATTTTTAGCTTCACCATAGCCATCGCAATTGTCTCCATTTAAGCATTTGTAATGTATATCAGCCGGGAAATCGGCAGGTTTATATTCTTTTACAATTTTCAAGTAAGGTTTTAAATAAGTGTCGGTGAAAATTTCAGTATGCTCATTTCCACCAATGTTAAAATCCCAATATTTAAGCTCGCCATTGTGAACCTCAGAAAGCTTAATTGCCTGCTGCATTATGGAGTAGAATTTTTGTAATTTAGTAACTGTTTCACGTTTTTGATACTTGCCAATCAGTGTTGGCATTGTCATTGCGGCAACCACGCCTATTATACCTAATGTGATAAGAACTTCTGCTAATGTAAATCCTTTTTTCATAAACCCCTCATTATTGACAAATATATTATTTATTATACAACTATTTTCATCTTTTTGCAAGAGGGTTTTATTTTTGTATCGTAGAGGACTAAACGCGCGAGCCCCCCCCCCCCAAGGATTGTTGACTATTCATGGTTTCCAGCTCCTTTCGTTTTTGTTTTTATTATAAACTATTTGCTTGGATTTTTCAAGTGTTGTTATTACTTGTCATCAACAATACCGGGTTCGAGTTTAGAGCCGGTGAACCATTCTCTGAATGCATACTGTACTTTAGGCAGGCAGTACGCCAAAAGAAAACTGCTTAAGCCTACGTTGGTGAGAATATTCACGGATTTGACGACTTTGGCTTTTTGGGCAAACTTTTCTATATCTGCGGATTGAATTGCTTTTTTAGCAAATTCTTCTATAGAATTTTTAAACTTTTTAAGTTCTTCTATATCGACGTATGCGCGCGGATCCCGAATTCCATTTGGAAGAAGTTTTACCTTTTCAAATTTTGCGGCGTATTTTGTAAATACAGATGTCGGATTTTCGTCAATAAAATCAAGCAACGCTTTACCACTTGTTCCTTTTGGAATATTCAAACCGATTTTGATTTCATTCAAAAATTCTTTATCTTCAAGCATCAGAGGGTCTAGTTTCACATTTAAATCAAGGGCTTTGCCGGTTGTCCAATCCAGAAATTTTTCAATATATTTTGGCATAACAAAATTCAGAAACATCATGCCTGACATCTTAAAAGCTATATCAACGGCTTCATTTTTCTTTCTTGATGTTGCAACACGGCCTACAGCATACCCGCCGTCAATTGTTGCCATTTTTTGATAAGTTGTAAAATTTGCAACAGTAGAAGAAAAATTACCGGTAAAACTTGTTTGTTTTTTATTTTTCAAAGACATTTTATCAAATACATCGCTTTTTATGGAGGATGTAAAGGATGTCGGCTGAGTTAACGGAAGTTGTTTTTCTTGAGAATTTTGTTTTGCTTGTGCGGCTTTGGTTTTTGCAGTAAGCGCAAAAATCATTTTCGGAAGGATAAAGCCCATTATAGCAATGGGGATAGCTGTTGCCGCCAAAAATTTTGTTGATAAAAGTTTTTCGTAAATTCCCTTGTTATCTCTTACCTTTTTCAAGTCGTCTATAATTTCTTTTGAAACTTTGCCCTCAAATTTTTTGATATTATAATCAATACCTTGGCAATCACTATTTTGGAAAAGTTTCAAGTTTACATTCGGGTTAAAGCCTTTTTTCTCAATAATAAACTTATTCACAAGTTTTTCCACAAGAGGAATTCCGCCGAGCCAAACGATTGAGGTTGCGTATTCATCAATTAAGCGTTCGCGGGTTGCCAAGAAAGCCACATCTTTATCATTTTTGTTTTCCTGGTATGTCAAGTAGACTTTTGATGGGGCTTCAATACCGCAGTCGCGGACAATAAGGGGGTATATGCTGCTGTTGTTTCCAATTGCTGAAATTATATTTGTTATTGACATTTTTATTATTTATCTCCAATTCTTTTCAAAAAAATAGCCTTTGTGCTCATTATCCTGAGAAAGGCTATCTTCTTATTTAGAATTGAATTAATTTTAAAACTTCGCACACAATCAATTCACAGCCTATCTCAGGTTGCAATGATGGTGATGATGGAGTTTTAAAATATTTGTATTTAACATTTTTAAAAATTTTCCTTTTACAGAATTCATAATAACAAGAAGTTTTTTAAATTTCAAGTTATTTATCAGAAATTTCGTATAATAATCTTTCTGCTTTTGTAAAAACATCATTGTCCAGGTTTAAAAACAGATTTAATTCCTGACCGCGTTCACATTCGCCTAGATGTTTTTCGTAATCCTTAGTTATACTTGGACAACTGAGAAAGAAATTTACTTTATTACCGCCGCCGAACATTCTGTGTAACTCGGCCTTTGAAGAACACAGTGTCCTCAAATGTTCTGCTTTACTAGAATACGCTCTAAGTGCATCGTTTTTTAATGCGTGCGTCGTTAATAAAACACCTAATTCTCCACTCAGGCGAACACTTCCGAAAGAGGTTTTTCCATATTTTGTATTATTTACAACTGGGCTGATTTTCATTTTGACTCCAATGCTATTCTTAGATATTTTTATTAAAACACTTCAAGATTATATTTGTTATATTTTTAGCAGTTTTTAATAAATGTTCACAATTCATCTTTTATAAATGAAATTTTTTCCGAATTTGAGACTTTAAATAATATTGTCTTTTCTCTTGAAGTCTCTCCTTTAATTATTGAAACAGACGTTTTAGGAATTTTGAATTTTTTTGCCAAAAACTCAACCAAAACTTTATTGGCCTTGCCGTCTACAGGAGGGGCTGTAATTTTAATCTTTGTGCCGTCGGCAGTTTTAATTATTTCATTCTTACTTGCGCCGGGCGAAATTTTAATTTTTATAATAAGTTCATTATCTTTATCCACAACTGTAATCCTTATGTATGATATTCACTGATTTTACTTGAAAAAAAGGAATAAAATCTGTATTATAATTATATCATGTCTGAAAAACCGCTTTTTGATGAAATTAAACAAAAACTTATCGAGCAAAACCGCGACGATGAAGATATAAAAAAAATTGAAGATGCTTACAATTTTGCAAAACGTCTGCACGAAGGACAATATAGGATTTCAGAAGAACCATATATTATTCACCCGGTTGAAGTTGCCAAAATTCTTGTTGATTTAAAAGTTGATACAAATACGCTTATTGCGGCTTTTCTGCACGATATTCTTGAAGACACCGCAACAGAGCCAATTGAAATTGAACAAAGATTTGGCAAGGATGTTTTAAATCTTGTTCAAGGGGTTACAAAGCTCGGGAAATTGCAGTTTAAGTCAAAAGAAGAACGGCAGGCAGAAAATTTCAGACGTCTTTTTATTGCAATGGCAAGCGATATTAGAATAATTTTTCTGAAACTCGCTGACAGACTTCATAACATGCGTACACTTAACTTTATGGCCGCTAACAAGCAGCAAAAAATTGCACGTGAAACACTTGATATCTTTGCACCTTTAGCTAACCGTCTCGGTATCGGGAGGATTAAAGCGGAATTAGAAGATTTATCTTTGCGCTACCTTGAACCAGAGAAGTATTTTGAAATCGCACAGCTGGTTTCGCAAACTAAGGCTGAACGTGAAATGACTGTTAAACTTCTTATAGATAAAATTTCACAGGATGTTAAAAAAAGCGGAATTAATGCACAAATTACAGGACGGGCTAAGCATTATTACAGTATTTACAGCAAAATGAAGCGCTTAAACATTGCTTTTCACGATTTATACGACATTACGGCGGTCAGGGTAATTGTTGATAACGAAAAAGAATGTTATGAAGTTTTAGGGCTTATTCACTCACAGTTTAAGCCAATTCCCGGGCGTTTCAAGGATTACATCGCAATGCCGAAAGGTAATCTATATCAATCACTTCATACCTCAGTCATAGGGCCTCGCTCAAAACCCCTTGAAGTTCAAATCCGAACATGGGAGATGCATGAAATTGCAGAATACGGGGTTGCTGCGCACTGGCGGTACAAAGAAAAAGGTTCTCAAAAAGCTAACAATCCCGCTGATATGCAGTTTAGCTGGATGAGAAAAATGGTCGAATACGAAAAGGACATGACAAATGCCGAAGATTATGTAAATTCAGTTAAACTCGACCTGTTCTCAGATCAGGTTTTTGCATTCACACCAAACGGCGATGTCCTTGATTTGCCGGTTAATGCGACCCCTGTTGACTTTGCATACAGAATTCACTCTGATGTTGGACACAAGACAATAGGAGCTTTAATTAACGGCCGCATAGCACAGTTAGATACAAAGCTCCATAACGGTGATATTGTCGAAATTCTGACGTCCAAAACCCCAGCCCCGCGGCTGGATTGGCTGAATTTTGTTGTTACAAAGCAGGCTTCTTCTAAAATAAAACAATGGTTTAAGAAAAACAATCGCGAAGATCACGTCGAAGCCGGCAAATCCAATCTTGAACATGAACTTACGAAATCAGTATTTGATGACTATGTAAAACAAGGCGAATTTGACAGAGTTGCTGCTCAGATGAATTACCAATCGGCAGAAGACTTATTTGCAGCTCTCGGTTATGGCGAAACAACCTTAAATAAAATAATTAACAAGCTTAAAAAACCTGAGAAAAAAGCGCCTGAGACAAATTTTCACGCATCTAACCGCAAAAAATCGGAAAAAGATATTGTTGGACTGGAAGGGCTTATGTATTCTTTTGCCCGCTGCTGCTCGCCAATTCCAGGCGAACCCATTGTAGGCGTTGTTACACGCTCAAAAGGCGTATCAGTCCACCGCATTGACTGCAAAACGCTCGAAAACGTTCAGCCTGAACGGATGATGGATATTCACTGGTCAGGTGATCACACAACTAAAACTTACACTACAACAATAAGAGTCGAAACCGCAGAAAAAATGGGGCTTTTAAAAGATATTATCACAGCCGTTTCCGACAACAACACAAACATAACTTATGCCAATGTCAAGTCAAAAAGCAATAAAATAGGCATTATAGAGCTGGGCATAGAATTAAATAATATTGATACTCTTAAAAAAGTTATCAATTCAATACAGTCAATACCGGATGTTTACAGCGTAAAAAGGATTCAAACATCATATTCGCACACGCAGCAGGCCAGAAAGCCGGCTGCGTCGCGTACAAGATATCAAAAACCTAAAAAGAAACCTTAATAATGTTGTAATTCTTCATCAATTGTTTGTTCATCCAGTCCTATACCAAGGCAGTAATCCATGAATTTTTCATACTGACGATATTGATTGAATTCTTCAATTTGGGCATCTTTTATAGGCATACCGTCTTCCGGGCTTAAAACTGTTATTCTTGTGATTTCTTCATTTTCGTCCAGCGTAAATATTGCCATTCTGCCGTCGACTCCGCGTTTGTAATATGCAGATTTTAAGCCGTCAGGTGTATACTCCATTAATTCTGAATATTTTTTGCTGTTTCCGTCGTATTTGTATTTGCGGTAAACGTTTTTGACACCGTCATATGCTGATACTACCTGGTCTTTTGAATTGTACTGCTCAACTTTATCTAGCTGCTCTTTATTGTAAGCTATCTCTTGCTCTTCAGGCTGAAATTCATCAATTAAGTCCTGAAACGCACCGACAAATCCGCTAAATTCAAACTTTTCTCCGGCTTGAACCCGTCTATGCATTGCAGCAACTTCATTTCTGTTCATTTTTTGCAAATGTTCAGCCATATCTGCCTGCGACATACTCAAAGAATCATTCTTTTGCGGAATTTTAATCTCTACCAAAGGTTCATTGCCTGATTTACCTGGATAAATAAGCTCGTTATAGTCTATTTTATTATCAGACATCATTTTAACCATATCAGAATAAGATGGAATATTAATCCTTGATAAGTCTCTGCCGGTTGCTTTTTCAAGTGATTTTTTAATGTCTTTTGCGGCTTTTTCATATTGTTTTTCGGTTACGGCATAAAACTCGCTTTTATCTATTATACCGTCTGGCTTTTGGTATGAATAGGAGGACTCTTGTACTGTCTGTCCTTTTTTATCGAAAATAGAAAGCACAGCAAGTCCGGCTAATTCTTCACTTTTTAAATCACTAAATGCTTTTCCTTCTGTAATATTTGCTTTCAAAAAGTAATCTCTAAGCAAATTGATATTAAATTTTACTTCACTCATTGATTTCTCCTTTACACTTCACTTAATGAGGCGCCCGCTGAGCGGGCGCTTACTTTATGAATAAATCTTTAAAGTCCTTTCAACGTTTTTGTCAATTACAGATTTAACACTTTCATATTCAGTTTGTAATGCATTGTGTTCTGTATCTAAAAGTTTAAGACGATTGTCATACTGCTTATCTTTTGCTTCAATGTCTTTTAAAGCCTGTTCGTATTTTACCTCAGCCATTGTTACAGCGGCTTCGTTTTCTTCTTCTGAAATATCAGCAGCATTTGTCCAAATAATTGAAGTCCAGGTACAATCGGCAAGTCCGGTTCCTTCTTCAGTCGGGTCGGTGAACTGTACACGTTCCAGTGTAACCGTACCATTATTCAATGCGTATTGAAGCCAGTCTGCATTATTCATTAAACCGTCTTCAAGTACTTTATACAAAGGAAGACCTGTTGAAGTTGTACCGCCTTCAACGATTTCTCCATCAGCACCTGTTGTACCGGCTTTTGTTTCGCTTTCGCCGTTCATTCTGTGCCAAAGATTTACATACCATTGGCCTTTGTCTTTATTAACTATTTTTCGTTGTTCTTCTTCAATATAATAAGGAACATCCGGTTTGTCAGGTTCGTTTGCAAGCCATTTGTTATAATCTGTATTGTATTTATCTTCTAAGAAAACTTTTTCTTTAAAAGCTTGTTCCATGTCTTTTTGGAATGTTTGAAGAAGCGGGATTAAGTCAGCATCGTAGTCTAAGCCCATGCTGCTATAATTACTCAAGACATAGAAGAGGTCTATACATTTTTGTTTTAAGGTTTTTAATTGAGCATCGCCATTACTGTCGATATAGTAGTTACCAGTTAAAAGAGCGTTTAGTTTTTCTTGTTCTGTTGAATTAGGGTCATTATAAACAGCCAGAAGACGTTGTTTATTAGCTTCATTTTCAGCAGCGTAAATTATTTTCTCCTGACTAACAACTTCTTGTGAAACTAAGTTCATATCAGGAGTTTTTCCGGCACTGTTTATTGCAGAACCATTGATATAGCCCCAGCCTATTTCGATAGACTGATTTGCAGAAGTTTGATAAGTATTTGAGCCGTTTTCCGGAAATTCGGCCATCAACAGGTGTGCCAATACGTGTTGATAACATCCGGATGAACCGCCAAGCGCATTACTATAGCAAGAAGCTGAAGCATTACGGAATTTTTGATACAGTTCATTGCTTGTGCTTGTTCTTTCATCCCAATAAATTTCATCGTTCTTATCGGGTTTTTGAGACATCCATATTTCATATTCTTCGTTGTATTCATCCCAGGCTGTCTGCCAATCAGGGTTTACGACCTGAACCATCTCGCCTTCGCCAGGTTCTGACAATACACCGTATTTGTCTAAAAATTCTTCCAAATTTGCGCTTGATTCGTAATTTGCTGCGTCAAGTTCACTGACAAGAATTTGATTATTTTTATTTATTAAACCATATTGATTTTTCAACTCTGCGTATTCTGATAATGACGCACCTGTTAAGCTTTGTTGAATTTTGTTGCCATCCGAATCGTATGTTGAATAAAGAAGTTTAGTAGAATTTAGCGCATCCATATATTCCGCACTTGCTTCTGTTGTACGGTTTGCAAGAGACATCTTAGCTGTTGTCAGAGTTTGTGAACGAAGTTCATTATCTGACAAACGAGATGTTATTGATAGTAATCTTGCTTGTGATGCGGATAAACCCATCTTATTCCTTTCGTAAAAATCTTATCTAATCGTTTATACGGAGGTTTTTACGGCAAACTTTAATTAACAAAGGATATTTATTACAAAATTTTACAATTTGCAAAATCATTTAACCCTGCTACCATAATATTATGGTGAAGATTTTAATTGTATCAGACTGGAATGAAAGAATAGAAAAATATGAAAAAATTCTTCTGCAGGAAAAATATTCATATTCAGTATTGATGGACGAAAATCTTATTTATGAATACATTAATGCAGAAGAACCTGATATTATTCTTTTAGATGCCGAGATTAAGTCTTTAAAAATTAAAAATTTCGTAAAAAAAATAAAGTCAGTATCAGAAAACAGTATTCTAATACTTCTAACCAAAAACAAGTATGAAGATAAAGAGGTTTTAAAATATACAAATGCAATTTTAGCAAATGATTTTTCCGAGAATTTAATCCACTCTGTTATCAGTGCAAACTTAAGAATGAAAGCCTCTTTAGATAAGCTTTCAAATACAAACAAAGATTTGGCGGGGAGTTTGTACCGATTGAATGCGCTATACAATACAAGTTCACAGTTTGCGGGAACCCTTGATAAGGAAAAACTTTTTGATTACATGATTGAAGGCTTTGATAAAACTTTAAGTTTTTCTCTTGCGGCAGCGCTTTCTTTCTGCACGGAAAAACAACCTGTTTTAATATTGAATTCACTCTATGAAATTTCTGATGAGCTTTTAAGCGCCATAAAACTCCGTGTTATATATAATTACCAGTCATTATTTAAAGATAAAAAACTTCCATATGATGTTACCGAACAAAACCTGAAAGTTCAAAAAGTTGTAAAATATCCGGCTTCTCGTTTTACTTTTACGCTTTTTCAATACGATAACCTTTTTGCGCCGATATCTCTAGGGGATAACTTCTACGGATGCATTGAAATTTTTAAGGAAAAACCTCTTACAACAGAAGATGCCAAATGTTTTCAGACCATAGCGCAGCAGGTAACTCTGCCGTTAAAAAGCGCTACCCTTTATGCTGAAATTAAAGAAACAAACAGAAAACTGGAACAGCTTGAAAAATTAAAATCTGAATTTATATCAATCGTTTCTCACGAATTGCGAACACCTTTAACATCTATCAAAAACTCTCTTGATATTTTGCTAAGCGGAAAATGTTTTGATGTAACACCATCATCTGAAAAGTTTTTGACAATGGCAAAACGAAATGTAACAAGGCTTTCCGGTATTATCAACGACCTTTTGGATTTATCAAAAATAGAGGCCGGCAAAATGGATTTCCATTTCAAAGATATTGACATTCATACAGTCGTTGATTATGTAACCGCCGCACTTTCCGGGGTCGCAAAAGAAAAAGGAATAACTATTTCAACTGATAAAGCAGAAAATGTCCCTCTTATAAAAGCAGATTCACAAAGACTTGAGCAGGTTCTTGCGAATCTCGTCAGCAATGCAATAAAATTTACACCAGAAAATAAAAATATATGCATTAAAACTGAATTCAAAAAAGCCGATGATATTATTTTCAACTCTTGTTTTGAAGATGAATTAAAGAACATGAAGGGCGATTATGTTGTTGTAACAGTTGAGGATGAAGGGATTGGAATTGCGGAGTGCGACTTGTTGAGAGCCTTTGACAAATTTGCGCAGATAGAGAACTCTTTATCTAGAAAATCAGGCGGCACAGGGCTGGGACTTCCTATTGCAAAACAACTATTAGAAGCACACAATGGTTACATATGGTGCGACAGTGAGTTGGAAAAAGGTTCAAAATTCCACTTTGCTTTGCCAATTAACTAATCTAAATTAACGTTATGATTTACAAAGTCCACCATATCAAACGTTTTGCCTTGTGCATTAGCTAAGAGGCCTACCTCTTTAACTGTTTTTAAATTTTTTTCTACTTGTTCAATTGGTGTCGCGCTTCTTACAAAGTTATCGAGATATAAAACATTTTCACCCGGAATTTCGTCAGCAGCTTTTGCTAACTTTTGGACTAACCTAATTTTTTCAGGGTTTGAAGCCTTATCCATAAACATTTTTAAAATATTCACGAAATACTCCTGCTTTTCCTTCATCGGGAACCAGTTATTAACAGTATCTGCCGCAATATCTTTAACCAACGGCTTTATTGCTTTATAATGTTCTGAGCCTTGCGGATTGCTGAGCTGTTCAACAAAATTAGAAAGAAAATATTTTGAAGTTGACGCATCTGTATTATTAATTACTTCTTGTGCAAGCTCCATCGCATACGGATTTTCTTTTGACGCTTTTGGGTAAACTTTTAGCAATTTTTGAAGCAAACTTTTTCCGGACTGCTTTTCGACTTTGTTCAGATCAACCTCTGAAAAAGGCATAAATCTTTTTGCTTGTGCAAGCTCCAATGTATCAGCGGCAAGTCCTAAATATTTTGTTTCCATGTTTGATAAGCTTTTTACAAATTCTTTAACATGCGGATTTTTATTTGCTAAATCGTTGATTGTCGCAAGTAATTGGCCTCTTGTTCTTGTGTCTTGCGGTTTTGTAAACGGGAACCAGTCGGAAAAACGATAAGCAGGCTTTTCACTGACCTTTGATGATGCAATTTTATTTAAATTAACCATAAGTTTCTCCTTCTTTATATTTTTAACATACAAAGATAAAAAATTTTGTTAGAGCCACAAATAATTAACAAATTTTAACAAACTAGAAGATGAATTTTCATATGTTATAATGTTTGTAACAGACGACACTAGGGGAAGATATGAAGAAAATTCTTATTGTAGACGATGAACAAGATATTGTAGAAAGCTTAAAATTTGTACTTGAAGCCGCTGATTATACCTGCTATGCGGCGTATAACGGCGAAGATGGACTGCGTCTTGCTAAAGAAATTCTGCCTGATTTAATAATTCTTGATGTTATGATGCCAAAAATTAATGGCTATAAAATAAGCAGGCTTTTAAAATACGATAACAAATACAAAAATATTCCGATATTAATGATTACCGCCCGCTCTCAGGAAGAAGACAAGATTATCGGTGAAGAAACCGGCGCCGATGAATATATTACTAAGCCCTTTGATTTAGATGTAGTAGTTAAAACAGTTGAAAAATATTTAGGTTAACGATGGAATCAGTAACAAACAAAACTTTAGAAAAATTAAAATATGATCTTGTCAGAGCAGGTCTGGTTCCTTATGAAACCCTTGAACAGGCGCAAGAAATTGCAACTGCACAAAATATTAACATCGGGCAGGCCTTGATTAACTCCGGAATGCTGAGTGAAGATGTTTTGATTAAATTTCTTGAAACAAAACTCCATACGCCTTTTGTAAATCTCGACGATTATTCTGCTGATAAGAACTGCCTTAAATATGTTAACTATGTCGATGCCAAAAGATTTAAAATTATGCCGCTTTTTAAAATTGAGGACACGCTGACTGTTGCAATGGCTGATCCTTTAGATTTGTTTGCGATTGACAGAATTGTAGAATCGGCAGAATGTTCAATAGAGCCGGTCTTGGCTTCAGAGGCAGCTATATTGAAAAAAATTGAAGAATATTATCCAAATGATATTACAGTGGGTGAAATCTTCACAAATGTTCAAAACTCAGGATACGACTGGAGAGAAGAACTTCACAGCGAAGATTTGAGCGACAATCATATCCAAAAAATTATTCGTGCAATTTTAAAACAAGCAATCCTTGAAGATGTTCATGAAGTGCTTTTTCAGCGTGAAGACGAGGGGCTTGGCGTTAATTTCAAGAAAAACGGCGAAGTTTCTAACAAAGGAACAATTCCTTCTGTATTAACCCTTTCATTCACGGCAAAACTCAAAACTCTTGCAGAACTCGATCCTTCTGTAAGCGAAGTCCCTCAATTAGGAAAATTAAGTTTCAAAGTGGACGATATTGCGGTTGTTGCAAGCATTTCAACATTCCCGACAATTATGGGGGAAAGAATTTTCTTAAAGATTTACAAGCCGCCAAAAGCTCTTAACAAAATAATATCCAATGAAAGTCAACTGGCTATTGTAAGAAATGCCTTTAATGAGCCGGGGGTAATTTTGGTTTGCGGCTCGCCTCTAAGCGGAAAGACCCATGTTATTTACTCACTTCTGCTTGAATGCGCAAACAAGAATAAAAACAAAAATATCATGACTCTTGAAAGTATTGCAAAGTATAACCTCGAAAATGTTAATCAGTGCGAATTAAACGAAAATATCGGCTTTAATATGGATAAAGCAAGCCGGTTTATTGAGTTTCAGGCGCCTGATATAATTTACCTTGAAGGCATAAAGACTAAAGAATCTTTTGATTATTTTTCAAGTCTTGTTTATGACAACAAAACAATTATAATGGAATTTTTGGCAAATAACATGGAAGATTTGCGCAATAAAATGGCGTTTTCGGATTTTGAAACACTAAAGTCAATTTTAAATTGCATGATTTTCATCCATTCCAAAAACAGTATTGAAGTATTTGACAAGACAACCGTACAAAAGTATTTAGCCTAGAATTTGAGCGGATAATCTTTGGGTATTTTCCAGCCGTTGCGTGCAATGAGCAATGCACATAACGCTCTTTCATTTGTCGGCATTTGTGTTGTACAACCTATATCAGGTAATGTTCTTAACTGTTCATCTGTATAAGAATATTGATATTGCAAGGGTTGGACACCTGTACCCAATTCACTGTAAAAATAAAAAGTAAAATATTTTGTTCCGCTGACAGTTCTGTCTCTATCTGCCAAGTCTTGAGAATTAAGGGCAACATTTAAATCCTTCGCATTTGGATAAAACAACCAGCTTGAAGTTGAAATCAAGGCCAGACTTCCATCTGGAAAATATAGAGCTAATTTTCCTTCATAATCGTTCGTTTCTTCAATTTTTACTGTTTTCAAGTATTTTGCTAAATATTTGTTGTACCATTCAAGCATATTACTAGATGAAACAACAGTGGTTGAACCATTAATGTTAGGGCCATCATCAGTTGTGATATCATTTGGAGTTTCCCAGTATTTCATAGGGCCGTTTTCAACTTCCGAAAGCTTTACAGCCTGATTTGCAATAGTATAAAACTTTGCAATACGGGTTTCTACAACGCTTTTACGATAATTCGACATGACCGTCGGCAATGTTAAGGCGGCAACAACACCAATAACGCCAAGGGTTATCAAAACTTCTGCCAGAGTAAATCCTTTAAGCGGAAAATTCCGTCGAGCCCCCCCCCCCCAAGGATTGTCGTCTATTCATGCCTTTTACCTCCTTTTTAACTTTTTAACTATTATCATTATACCACTATTTTATATAAAATACAAGGTTTATTAAAAAATCTGCTATTAACATGTAAATTGTAGATAAAATTGCCGCTTGAGTTGTTGAAACGCCGACTTCCTTTGCCCCGCCACGGGTTTCATACCCTTGGGTCGCGCAGACTAACGCAATTAAGCCACCAAAAATTGAGGCCTTAAGTAAACTTATGTAAATATCTCTGGTACTTAGCCACGCCCATACTGAATGCATATAACGCGCTGGGTGAAGCTCTATTGTACCATATGAGACAAGCATACCCCCGATTGTGCCGACAAATTCAGCCAGAAGAACCACCATGGGCACAGTTAAGGCAGCCGCTATAATCCTTGGCGCAAAATAGTATCCAACCGGATCAACTTTTAATGTTTTTATCGCATCAACCTGAGAAGTTACTTGCATATTAGCGATTTCTGCTGAAATCGCAGTTCCGGCACGCGCCCCTATTGCAAGCGCTACAAACCCGGGAGCAATCTCACGAATTAAAACAATTGCAAGAGTTCCGCCAATATAACTTTCTGCACCGGTCATCAAAAACTGCTTTGATACCTGAATTGCAATAACCGCAGCCGAAATAAATGCAATAATAAGTGAGATTGGCAGAGAATCATAGCTTATTGCTGCTGCTTTATTTATGATTTCCGAAAATCTCACTTGTCTTGCTAATACGTATTTTATGCTTTTAATTAAATTAAGAACGCAAAGTCCTAAAAAATTAATCAACTGCACCGCCTTATCTTTTGGTTTAGTAAACCGGCATACACCATTTTTTATATTTAGGCACTCTGCCTTTTACAACGTCAAAGTATAATTTTTGCAAATCTTTAGCAATAGGGCCTACTGTGCCATCACCCAAATCACGATTATCAATGCTGACGATTGGGCTGACTTGAGCTCCTGTACCGCAGTAGAAGGCTTCATCTGAAATATAAAGTTCTGTTCTGTCAATTGCTCTTTCTTCAACTTCAAGGCCTAAAACGTCTTTTGCTAATTCAATTATTGTATTTCTTGTAACTCCGACAAGGATATTGTCTGTTTTCATAGTTGTTACAAGTTTATTATTTTGGACTAAGAACAAGTTCATAGCAGAACCTTCTGTAACTTGTCCAGCTTCATCTAAGACAACCGCATCATCAAAACCTGCATTGTGTGCATCTGTTTTAATTAAAGCTGCATTGGCGTATGAACCCGCAACTTTAGCACGAGGCGGAATTGCGTTATCGCTGTTTCTTCTCCAGCTTGAAACACAAACTTTCAAACCTTTTGATGTGTCAATATAATCCCCCATTTTGTTTGCTATAATCAAGAATGAATCCGGATTATCATAAAGTCCGGGGCCCACTTTTTGTGCTGATTTGTATAATGTCGGACGCATATACGCGTCTTCTTTATAATTATTTTTTTTCAAAAGATTTCTTGTAATTGCGCAATATTCTTCAGTTGTATGAGGGCTTTGCATGTACATAATTTTTGCACTTCTTTGAAGCCTGTCGTAATGCTCCGGAACTCTGAATGCGTATAATTGTTTTTCTTCTTCGTTCCAGTACGCTCTAATACCTTCAAATACGGCTGTACCATACAAAAAGGCATGGGTTCTAACAGGTATTGATGCTTTTGTAACGTCTACATAATCACCATTTAGATAAACATACTCTGTCATAATTTCCTCCTTATTCCTCTAACCTACTTTATAACTATAACACGAAAAAAAAAGAAACAGACTTATCATATGATAAGTCTGTTATATTTATTTAAACTAAGAAATTTCGTTATTGAGGATCTTTTGCGTCATCTCCGCCGATGATATCGACATTAAGTAAATCCCAATCTGCGCCTTGCGGGTTAACAACATTAATAGTGCCTTCTTTGTCGCCTTTTCTTAGGATGAATCCGCTTGACGTTCTATAAGTTGAATCATCAACTTTTGTAATTGTTTCAGGGAGCTGTCTTTCCCAGAAGCCTGGCTGAGCGTATGCGTTATCAGGATTAAAGATATACCAGTTTGATGAGCCGTTTGAATTTGCGTTGATTTCGCCGCGCGGATTATTTTTTGCTGCTGCTAAATCGCCGCTGTTTGTATAAAGTTCATTTTTATAGAATGTTTCGTTTTTACCAAGAACGTAATTTTCGTCTTCATCAGACCAGACTGTACCAATACCGTTCATAACATAGACATCGCCATCTCGGCTTGTACGTCCGCCATCCCAGCGCATTTGGTGAAGCGTATAGTTTTTGGAATCTTCGTAATTTATACCGTAAACAAATTCACCAATACCGGTTGTGTCTTTACCTGCTAAGTCTTTAACTATTTCTTTAATTTTTTCCGGAACATCAGAATGGAATTCTTTATTTACCAGAATTGTTTCAGGCGGTGTTGGAACAGGCACCGGATAAGGCTCTGGAACTTTAATCGTATCATGAACTATTGAATCTTTACCAGGGATTTCTATGGTATCGCGAACAATTGAATCTTTCCACTGAGTAATATAGACCGGTTTTTCTACAACTTTTTCAACATATTTTTCTTCCGTAACTGTATCGACAGGAAGCTCTTCATAGTGATTGTGCTCTTCTGTCGGTAAAATCTTATCACATGCAGCCATTACTGATGATCCCACGAGAGCCCCTACTGTGGTAACAGCTTGAGAGGCAGTGAGCGAGGTTCCTGCTGTTGCAACGGCTTTTGCTGCTGCTTGAGGAACACCAGTGGAAAGGGCCGCTGCAACACCCCAAGCTTTAGCTGTTGTACCTTGCGGCAAGCCGGTTGCTGCATCTATTGATTGAAACCCTTTGTTTGTTCTTTTTACAACAGCATTGAAAAGCGTTGGAGCATCTTTTACATTTTTAAAATCATCTTTCCAGCCTTGGACATATTCTTCCATTTTGGTCGGTGCAGATTTCGGATTTGCAAGTGCGTTTGCTAATGCAAATTTTGTTTTTAATGGTAAATCTGCTTTTGCCGGATCAAGTTTCGGCAATTTTGTTTGTTGACTTTGCACTGCGTGTGCTGAAATCTCTGGTACTCCCATAGTAACTCCTTTTCCTAAATTTATAATTTTCCCCGATTTGTTTCTTATACTTTGATAAAGTATTTTTGTAGAAAATAATTGACAAGGAGTTAATCACATTGCGGAGCTGAACATTCAAAAAGCCAGTAATGCCGGGCTTTTTAAATATAAAAACTCTTTGTAAAATTTCTTAACAAATAATTATTTTTTAGAAATTTTTGTAGCTTCAATAAATTTTTTAGCATCATTAATAGGAATTGCAAAGCCTATGCCGATGTTTGAAATATTGTTATCAGGATTGTAAATAGATTGATTTATGCCGATAACTTCACCGGCAGTGTTGACAAGCGGGCCGCCTGAACATCCGGGATTTATGGCAGCGTCTGTTTGAATTTTATTTTTGTTATAGTCTATTCTGGAAATTATTCCTGAAGTCAGGGTTCCTGCAAAGCCAAAGGGATTTCCGATTGCAAGCACCTTTTGCCCAACCTTGATTGTCTGTGAATCACCGAATTTTACAGTTTGACATGGGGATTTAGGCTCTATTTTCAAAAGCGCCAAGTCTTTGTTTTTGCCCATTTTACTCACTACTTTTGCCTTGTATACCTGACCGTTATACATTGTAACTTCAACGCTTTTGCAGTCGTCGATAACATGAGAGCCTGTAAGAATAAGCCCGTCAGCCGAAACTATACAGCCGGTACCCGCTGATACTCCGTCGATTAAGGTTGCATCAATTGAAACTATGGCCGGATTTAGTTTTTCATAAACTGAAATGTTAATCTGTTCTTCTCTGTCGTAGTTTTGCGCATAAACCATATTTGGTGCGCTCAAACCCATTATTAGCACTGTAAAAACCAGAATTATTCTTTTTATCATATTCACCTCGTATTTATATTATCAATGTTTTTCCTTTAATTTCACTTGTCTAAAGATAAATTTTGAGGTTAGTTATTGAAATTATTAAGATTTTAATGTATAATTCAGGAGAAATCAGAAGGAGAATTATAATGACTAGAATTGACTTATTTAAAAAACATTTAGAAGAAAAAAGAGCAGTAAAAGTGATTGCAGGTATCGACAACTTTGACGTAGAAAGCGTAAGAAAAGTAGTGTCTGCTGCTGAAAACACCGGCGCTAGCGCAGTCGATATTTGTGCTGACGAAAATATCGTTAAAATGGTTAGAGAAATGACTGATATGCCTGTATTTGTATCATCTATTGTGCCTGAAGAATTATGCCGTGCGGCTGAACTCGGCGCTGATGCAATTGAATTAGGCAACTTTGATGTTTTATATAAAACAGGAAAAACATTTACTGCTGACGAAGTTTTGAGATTGACAAAACAAACATTGGAACTTTTAAATGGAAAAGAAATCTTTTTCTCTGTAACAATTCCTGGTGAAATAGAAATCAATGAACAAATTACACTTGCAAGAGAACTTGAAACACTTGGCATTGACTTGCTTCAAACTGAAGGCCACTTTGCAAAAGAAGATCCTGCTACAGGTGTTAGAGGTTTGATGGAAAGAGTTGAATTAACAATTTCAAATACAGTTGAGCTTGTTAGAAATGTAGAACTTCCTGTTATGACAGCTACAGGTATAAATCCTACAACAGCTCCTTTTGCTTTTGCAGCAGGCGCAAGCGCTATTGGATGCGGTTCTTGCATTAACAAACTTAATTCAGAGCTTTCAATGATGGCAACTTCAAAACAATTAGTTGAAATCGCTTCTAAAAATGCTCAAAGAATTGCAGAATTAGTTTAATCAACAATAAAAAGAGACATTAAAAAGGCCCGTAAAAATACGGGCTTTTTTGTATACTTATAATTTATACGGATAATCATCCTTGAATTCCCAGTTGTCGAA
>ULUL01022458.1_pt1 | contig 21475 bp, 17 predicted proteins | sample 1958481 | NCBI WGS metagenome assembly ULUL01 (sample SAMEA4835759, study PRJEB28245) | human gut metagenome | biome: gut microbiome; material: fecal sample | place: Denmark | collected 2008 | reverse complement strand
ACTTTTTAACTATTATCATTATAACCTTTTTTTGAAAAATTACAACCCTTCTTGATTAACTTCAACAACGGCAAGTTCACGGCTGCTTTCGCGTTTAACGGCAATCATTTGCAATATTACTGACATTACAATCAGTCCCATTCCTATGTAAAACGTAAAATTTAATTCCTTCGCCTCATTAAAAATTAGCATTGCCAAAATTATTGTGTAAACAGGTTCAAGATTGTATGTTAAGTTTACTGTGAATGCCGACATCTTTTTTAATACCTGAATTTCAAGCTTATAAAGCCAAACAGTACAGCACAATGAAAGTATAAACAAGTAAAATAAATCATGAAAAGTTGGTATAATTGTTTGAATTCCTGCCATTTTCAGATAAAACGGTAATATTAAGGATGTTGTGATTAATCCTCCGAGCAACTCATAAAATAACATTGTATTTGAAGTATGGCGCACCATTACACGCTTATTAAATATTGTAAATAACGATGCCGCTCCCGCAGACAAGACGCCCCATACAATACCAATTCTATGATTAAGGTCGAAGCTAAATATCAATGCTATCCCAGCCATTGTAATCATGCTGTAAAAGAATTCTCGATATGAAAAACTCTTTTTATTAATTATGGGTTCTAATATTGCCGTAAAAAGTCCTAGTGTTGAAAAGGACACGAGTGCAACAGATACATTAGATAATTTTATACTGCCGTAAAACAAAATCCAATGAATAGCTAAAAGTGCCCCAAGACCTGCTATTTTAAAAAATTCTTTTAAATGAACGATACAAAACTTTTTAGTAAATACTAAAATTGCCATAAAAAATAAACAAGTAATAAGAAATCTATCCCAAACCAGCAATATCTCATTTGCTTTAATAACGCGCCCTAATATACCTGTAAAGCACGAAATTAAGATAGATAAATGTAATTTCATAAATTCACGCTTCATAACAACATTTTCATGTATGTTAAAAATTTTGTCAAAAATTTATAAAATTTCTTTATACATATTCAAGTATTGTTCGCTGCTTTTCATCCAAGAAAAGTCAGCTTCCATTGCAGATTTTCTCATCGCATTGAAAGTGTATTTTTCTTTATAAACTTCTCTTGCGCAATTGATAGCATCAATCATTGCCCCGCTGTCATAGCCCCAGAATTTAAACCCTGTAGAATTATCAAGCGGGTACCCGACAACAGAATCTTCCAACCCGCCGGTCGCTCTAACTACCGGCAATGAGCCGTAACGCATAGCTATCATTTGGCTTAATCCGCAGGGTTCAAACCTTGAAGGCATTAGATAAAAATCACTTGCCGCGTAAATTCTGTTAGCCAACTCCGCGTTATAACCAGTATACGCGCGTATGTTTTTTGAATTGTTGGAAAGCCATATGAAAAGGTTTTCATAATCAGTATTTCCGCTGCCTAAGAATACAAAATCAGCATCCATATTACGCAAAGCATCTTCTGCACCCCTTATTAAGTCAATGCCTTTTTGCTCAACAAGCCGTGAAATCATTGCAAACATCGGCTTATCTGGATTGTATTCCAGTCCAAAAAATTCTGAAATATATTTTTTATTAGCTTGTTTATTTTCAATTGTTTTGAAATCGTAGTTTTTAACAAGAGTTTTGTCAGTTTTAGGATTGAAAACATCATAATCAATACCGTTAAGAATTCCGCGCAATTTATGTTGAGCCCCGCGCAGAGTGTAATCCATGCCTTCACCGTATTCACCGGTCAAAATCTCTCTTGCATATGTCGGCGAAACTGTAACAACACGGTCAGAATAGTTTATCGCGCCTTTCATCCAGTTTACACGTCCGTAGTGCTCTACACCCCATTCATTATAGACAATGTCTTTGCGCATATTTGCAAAATCTAATACGTTTTCAAACCACACTCCTTGATATGCAAGGTTATGAATTTCAAAAACAGTTTTGGTATTTTTCCAAAAATCATCAAAACGATAGTTGCTGTGCAGATACAAAGGAATCATTGCCGTATGCCAGTCATTTGCATGAATAATATCAGCCCGGAAATTCAAAAGTTTTGCATATTCCATCACCGCAAGCGAAAAAGCTATATATCTTTCATGTTCATATTCTGGATCCAGCCATTTAGGATAAACTTCTTTAAAACAAGTGAAGTACCAATCATTATGCACAAAAAATACGTTTATATTTGTACCCGGAAGCTTTGTCATAAAAAGTCTGAATTTATGCCCTTTATTTCCGAAAGTCAGCCACATTGAAGAATTTTCAAGTTCTTTGATATCATACTTTTTCTGGTCAATAAGGCCATGAAGCGGTGTAAAAATCGCAATTTCGGCATCTTTTTCAAGATACTTGGGTAAACTTCCCACAACATCAGCAAGCCCGCCGGCTTTTGAAAAGGGTGCTACCTCTGCCGCTGCAAATAAAACTTTCATTATTCCTCACTTTCCTGCTCTAAAGCTGTCAATGCCTCTATAGCGCCAACTGTTTCGGTTTCAGTGCTTTCTTCATCCGGGTCTGCCTTTGGAATATAATGCGACGGATCTTTATCAAATTCAAAGTGCATGCCGTATTTATTGGTAATGTACTCGCATTGTGCCATACAAACCGCAGCTTTGTCATATTGACCTTTGTATGTCAGTATCTTAAACATTTGATACTTAAACAGCAATAACAAATATTCATTAGCATTGTCGGATTTTTCAAGTTGTATAATAGAATTATTAACAATGCCGTATGCAATAGTGTATTTCCCTTGTCTAAGGTTCATTTCACTCATTGTATACCAAGCTGCAAATTGAAGATTTTGCATGCCGTTATCGCCTGTCGCTTTAATGATTTTATAAATTATCAAAGAAGCTTTTTCATAGGATTCAAGGTTCACATAAGCATATCCAATCAGCAAATCACAGAAAAATTCTATCTGGTGGAGATGATAAAATCTTGCAAGTCTTTTGGCTTCATAAACTTCTTGGGCAAAATCATTGCAATCATTTTTACAGTTATAGAAAGCTTCCATTATATGGAAAAGAATTGCAGAAAATTTGTCGCTTTCTGAAACCATAACAGGGCTGTATGAGGCAGGTCTGCCAAATACTAAATCTTCTAACGCACCAAAAATATCATATGAAGGAGGAATATTGGCTAAATCAGCTTTTACTATAGTTAAAAAGTCTTTTACATTTCCTTTTAACTGTAAAATATTGGCAAGTGCAACAAATCCAACCGCATCAATTATAATCCTTTCAAACTCCTCAGCAGTGAAATAATCAGGCCTTAAAACTTCTAAATTAGCCTGTGTAACTACGTTCAAAACGCTATAACCAACATCCAGACAGTCTTCCAGCGCACCTATGTTAAAAAGTATTTCAATATGAACCAATGACATTACAAAGAAGTACTTGTTAAAATCCTCTGAAGCAGGATCTATCGAAGCATTTGGCAGCCGAGAAAGTACTTTATGCGTCAACTCCAGCGCGTGTGTATAATTACCAATCATCAAACAGCCTTGAATCATTTTATTACAAAGAGTAATAACTTTTTCATCATCACCTGCGGCTTCAAGGCGACTCAATGTTGCTTCTGCAATTTTTGACGACTTGTCCGGCATATATTCGTACAAGTTATTGGAAATGTTTTCATACAAATCTAGTTTGTATTTATCAATTTCTTCCTGCTGTTCTTCGTCGGTGTTTTTGTCAAGTAATTGGACAATCTTATCAGCACAGTTTAAGTACGCACTGAAATCGCCCATTGAAAGGTTAATTTTTGCAAGGTGCTCCCACTCAAGAAATTCCGACTTGTAATCTTCCAGCAAACCGTATAAATAAGCTTTTACAGGGCTTGGCATGTTTTCTACAAAAACTTTTTCAAAAAGCTCTCCGGCTATAAGCTTGAGTTTATCTTTTGACAAAACTTCAAGCATGTTGTCGCGCAAGAGATTGTAATTCGGGAAATACATGCAATTATTCCAGAAATAAATATATCCCATATCAGAAAGCCTATCAATTATATCGTCAATGTTTTTATATTTAAGGCTTTTAATTGTTTCCTGATCCACGCGCGTGCCAAGAAGAACGCAAGTTGCCAAAAATTTTATAGCTTCCGGATCATCCTCAAGAAGGTTTAAGCGGCGTTTCATTAACTTATTCAAACTTGAAGGAATAATTATTGTTTTCGGATTTACAAGTTCAATACTGTCCTCTGTAGCTGCAAAAACTCCGCATTCAATCAAATACTGCACCGCAATATCCAAAAACAAAATACTGCCATAAGAATATTTCGCAATCCTATGAAAATAAAAACTATCCATTATATTACGATAATAATATTTATTTTCTTCTATCATTTTTTCAAATGAAGTAGGCTTAAGTGTAATTTCAGTATAATAAGGCTTTGTCATCAAAGAATAGGTGTCTTTATGAAGTGAAAAATTCTTATCATATGAAACTAAATAGCTTATTCTTAATTTATCAAAAGCTTCAAAAAGATATTTCAACACGTCATATGAACTTGAATCAATCTTGTCAAAATTTTCAATAAATATAAGCGTATCAGGTATTGCCTGCAAAAGCGTTAAGAAAATATCAAAATATGTATATCTTGTATCTTCTGCATTGTCAATGCCGCGTTCTGTAAAGGTTATTAAATCCTTTATCATATCGTTAGGATCAATAGAACGGAACATTGAAAAATCGTTTGTGTTAAACAATTTTTGCGAAACCGTATATTCAAATACCGCTGCCACCAAATCTCTGAAAAATGAATATGGTGAATATTTCATTTCATCATAACAAGTAAGGCTTATGATGTTCTTATAAATTCCAAGCTCTTCAATTGTATTAATAATTTTCAATGAATACGGCACATACAAAGGCGGCGTCTTGATTCCAATAATACCGAGCGGGTGTTCCTGAAGCTTGTTTACGACATGATAAAAAACGTCAATGTTTTCTGTTCGGATGAAATCACATTTAATCTCATCAAAATTTATTGTTTCAATATCGTAAATCGCATCAGGATCATTAGGTGTTTCAAGCTTGCTTAGCGCTTCGCCGTCAAGTTTGTCTTGTTCAACGAGCATATTTTGGACAAAGTTTGGCACCTCAACTTCAACATTTTCTTCTTCTCTGTCTTCAAGTTCCTCGTAATTGATATGTATATGGCTGTTCACCTCAAGTTCATGGAACAAGACCATTTCATCTTTTACTAAAACAGAATTCAAAGGTGATGTACGGTAAATGTTATCTAACGAATCCTGCACATAATCATCGGTAATCACCTGGAATGTATTAAGAGCTTTAGATTTTTTATCTTCACTCTGCTTAATCATACTTACATTAAAGCCGGATTTGTAATCATACGGATTGTCCTTAATTGTACGTTTCAACAAAAACATATTACATCTCACGGTCGCATTTTTTTTGTTTGTGAGTTTGTAATTCATTTTAGTAATTTCTGTCAAAATTTTTACAGCAGTTGTTACGGCGCTGTTAACTGAACCATTAAAAGTGTAATCTTTGTCAAATCTTATAATATAAGTATTGTTTACAATTTGTCTTCGTACATTAGCTTCTTTTGCACATTTCAGTATAATCTCATCAAGCTTAATTTTGAATTTATTAAGCAATTGCACAGAGCCCAAAAGATTTCTAAGTTCGTTAACATTAGGAAAATCTATTGTCATTAAAGCAAAACTGTCGGAGTTTGCCTCGTTTAAAATAACACTTTGTTCTGTTGGAAAACCGCATTTACGGCACTTCTTATCAGCGGTCTGATTAACTTTTCCACATTTATTGCACTTTGTAATAATCACATAACCGCATTTTTTACAAGTATTCGTTTTATTAATAGTTTTGCAGATAGGGCAGACGACTTTTAAAACCTTTTTACAATTCGGGCAAACCGTCGTCTTTTCATCTATCTCTAAACCGCATTTTGGACATTCCATAACAAAATTATATCACATTGAATTTTCTATAACAATAAGTTACATTTTGTAAAAACTCCGGAAAATTTCCGGAGCCTTAAAACTTATTGATATTTGATACCTGCATCCTTCATTCTTTGCAAAGCTTTTTTGATAGTATCAACGTCCTTTGTCAAAGCTATGCGGAAATAACCTTCGCCATATTGCCCGTAGCCATTTCCCGGAGGCACAACGACGCCGGCTTTTTCTAACATTTCAGTAACAAACTGTTCGCTTGTCATACCTTTTGAAACCGGAAGCCACAGATAGAAAGTCGCTTTAGAAGTTTTGACATCCCAGCCTAATTCGCGAAGGCCGTTTTCCATAACATCACGGCGCTCTTTGTACATGTTATTTAACTTTTCAATGTAAGATTTGTCAACATCAAATGCCGCAGCAGCTGCGTCTTGAATAGCCTTAAACGTTCCGCTGTCAATGTTGTTTTTAATGGTACCTAGAGCCTTGATAGCGTCTTTGTTACCGCAAACCCAGCCCACACGCCAGCCGGTCATGTTATAAGATTTTGAATGTGAGAAAAATTCTATAGCAACATCTTTAGCACCCTCAACTTCTAACACAGAAGGCGCAACATACCCGTCATATGTCATTTCACAATAAGCCTGGTCATGGCAAAGCAAAATATCATATTTTTTACAAAAATCAACGGCTTTTTTGAAAAATTCTAAATCCGCAACAGCTCCTGTTGGATTGTTTGGGTAATTTAAAAACATTAATTTTGATTTTTTAGCAATGTCTTCAGGGATTTTATCAAAGTCAGGCAAGTAGCCGTTTTCTTCTAACAACGGCATTGAATAAGGTGTGCCGCCCGCAAAGATTGTCGCATTTTGGTAAACCGGATAACCAGGATCTGGTACAAGAGTGTAATCCCCTTTATCAACAAAAGCAAAAAATACGTGTGCAATTGCTTCTTTTGAACCAATATTTGCTAGAATTTCAGTATCAGCATTTAAATCTACACCAAAGCGTCTTTTCATCCATTTTGCAGTTGCGTTGCGGAATCTTTCAGTACCGTTGTACGGCGGATAGTCATGATTTTTCGGATTATCTATTGCACGATGCATCTCTTCAACAATAGGCGCTAAAGTCGGAGTATCAGGATCCCCTATGCCAAGACTTATAATATCAACACCCTTTGCTTTAGCTTCTGCAATTTTCCTGTCTATTTCCGCAAACAAATACGGAGGAATTTTTTCTAAACGTTCTGATACTTTCATAACTTCTCCTTCTTAATATTTACCCTAATCTATGATTTTATGTTATCATGAAATAAGAGGAAAAACAATGAGTATAATCTCTGACGACAATCAATTTTCAATAAAAAAGGATGCAGCGGTAAAGCAAAATAAAAATCCGGTTATTAAGGCCGAAAGTATTGAGTGTGATAAAAACTTTGAAAACACAATTCGCCCCAAAACTTTTGACACATATATAGGGCAGTCTGCGCTTAAAGAGACTTTAAAAATTACGATTGCAGCAGCAAAAAAACGAGAACTTCCTCTTGATCATTTATTGTTTTACGGGCCTCCGGGGCTCGGTAAAACAACGCTTGCAGGCGTAATTGCAGAACAAATGGGAGTTCCTATTAGAATAACTTCCGCACCAGCTCTTGAAAGGCCCCGCGACATTATCGGAATACTTATGGCATTGAAAGCCGGCGAAATTCTATTTATTGATGAAATTCACAGATTAAACAAGGTCGCTGAAGAAATCCTTTATCCCGCAATGGAAGACTTTTTCTTAGATATGACCACTGGAAAAAGCCAAACCGTTAAAACTTTAAGAGTGCCGCTACCTAAATTCACTTTAATTGGCGCAACAACCAAGGCAGGTGAATTATCAGGGCCTTTGCGCGACCGTTTTGGGATTATTCACCGACTGGAATTCTACACCGAAGATGAATTAGCAAAAGTAATTACACGTACTGCCGGAATTTTAAATATTGAAATAACAGAAGAAGGTGCACACGCTATTGCCAGACGTTCAAGAGGCACGCCGCGTATTGCAAATAGACTTGTAAAAAGGGTTTCTGACTACGCACTTGTGAAGCACGACGGAATTATAACAGAAGATGTCGCAAACAAATCTTTAGATATTTTAAAAATCGACAACTACGGTCTTGACAACACTGATAGAAGTCTATTGAAATTAATTATTGAAAAATACGATGGGGGCCCGGTTGGGATTGAGACAATAGCCGCTGCAATAGGCGAAGACGTTAGAACAATTGAAGATGTATGTGAACCCTTTTTGCTGCAAGCGGGGCTTTTGCAGAGAACCCCACGAGGACGTAAGGTTTCACCTGCTGCATACCGCCACCTTAATATAAAAGACCGTGATATAAACGATCAGCAGCACTTATTTTGACTGCTGCTACGCAGGTAGGAATTTGCGTAGATTACCGTAAAGAAGTCCAACACCCCCAGCTGTTACGCAGGTAGGAATTTGCACAGATTATCGTAAAGAAGTCCAACACCCCCAGCTGTTACGCAGGTAGGAATTTGCACAGATTATCGTAAAGAAGTCCAACACCCCCAGCTGTTACGCAGGTAGGAATTTGCACAGATTATCGTAAAGAAGTCCAACACCCCCAGTCGTTACGCAGGTAGGAATTTGCACAAAACTATCGTGAACACTTAAGTTTTCCGTTCCAGGAGAGGTCTGTACACTTTAGGTAATCCATGTTTTCGTTGTATATTACCCACGCCGCACAGCCGTAGCCGTTTAGTTCATTGGTTTTTGTTATATTACAATACTCGTCAAATGAACGATAAGTATCTTCTGCATCTCCCGCAGGGTAAACTCCATATTTTGTTATTCTGAACCAAAATACATCTTTTCCCGTCGCGTTTGGAGGATTTGCTCCGTTTATATCTACAAATACTTCGCCGCATACTGAACGAAATTGCTTTGAATCTCCGGCTATTCCTGTACAACTCGGTGATGTCATCCAAAAAAGTTGTATTACTGAACCGTCTGCTAAAATTATTGACGGATGGGTCCAGTTGCTATACTGCGTACCGTCCAAAGAATAACGTGTTCTTATATATTTTGATGTATTTTTACACTCTGATCCTTTATAACAAATTGATACTGTTTTTAAATAGGGGGCAAACTTATCTATTACTATATTTTGACCTTTGTCTGCCTGTTCTTGTTGTTCCTCTGTTGGATTTTCACCAATAGATGAAGATGAAAAGCCCCACAAATCCGGCGTACCATGGTCTTTTACTGCCATCTGAAATGCCTGATTTAATACTGTATTCATTTTCTTTAACTTTGAGACTGTTACTTTTTCCTGGTATTTTCCAACCAACGTCGGCATTGTCATTGCCGCTACAACTCCAATAATACCAACGGTTATCAAAACTTCTGCTAATGTAAATCCTTTTTTCATATTAACCTCATGCTTGCTTAGTATATTATTTATTATAACATTATTTTGGTCAGTCCGCAAGGGGGTTAAAATTTTTCCTTTAAGTCGGTAATTTTTTTTGCCCCCCCCCCCCAGAAATTGTTGATTTTCCATACCTTTTGCCTCCTTTTTTAACTTATTAACTTCATTATAACTTATTTCAAATATAATTTCAAGTGTAAAAAAAATAAGTGAGTTTTTGCACTCACTTATTTACGAATATTATTTAATCAAAGCCTGAACTTCTTTAAAATTAGGATGTTTCGCTGTTTTCAACCATTCAAAAAGAATTATTTCTACACAAGATATTTTTGCTCCGTTTGCCTGCATTATTTCTATACCTTGCTTAAATTCATATTTATTACGGCTTGCGCACCCATCTTTTGCAACATATACCTCAAAACCTTCTCTTAAAAGAGCGGCGGCTGTTTGATGAACACAAATATGCGTTTCTATACCGCAAATAACAATTTGTTTTTTACCGTAAGACTTTACTTTATCCAAAAAGCCTTCTTCAAGCAGTGCATTAAAGGCTGTTTTTTCAACTATAACTGTGTCTTGTGGAAAACTGACTGCAACCGGCTCAACTGTATTTCCCAAACCTTTTGGGTATTGTTCTGTAACTAATACCGGTATATTTAATATATTGGCTGATTTCACCAAATTCGCCACACGCTTGACTATAATGTCCTTATCAAGTGCTCGCACAAGCTTTTCTTGTACATCGATTACCAGCAGCAAACTGTCTTCTTGATTTAATACGTTCATTTTTTCTCCTTCTAACTCGCTATTACATAACTATATTCTTTTATAAAATCTTCTGCAATATCGTTCAAATATTTTTGGCTAATTTTATTTAAAGATATTGCAATCTCTCTATTTTCAGGACTATCAAGTCCTTCGTGGGTAATATATATATAAACCTTTCCCAGACCCGGATAAATTATTTTCAAGTTACTCCTCTGCAAAGGATTAATTAAACTAAAAACACATTGAGTTTCATTAGTATATTGCTCAATTTTTGTATTTTTAAGCTTGTCTTCATAAGTTTTTTGAAGTCTGTAAAATACAGGAGAAATAACTTTCTCAAGCTTTTTGGCAAAAGCGAGCTTGAAAAGTTTAAAATCTTTTTTAGGTTCAATTGCCTCATCACTAAGCCAATCATCGCTATCAGCCTGCTCTTCACAGAAAACAGCACAATTCATATCCTTTAATATTGCATCTGTAAGCGCGGCTGATGCTCGTCTTTCGATTTCAGAAAAATTCCTATTTTTAATATCACTTATACCGGCTTTTACGTCGAACTCGTTTTGTAATAAATCACTTATCTTTTTAAAAACTGTTTGTGCACCGTTGATATCAGTTTTCGGCAGGAGAATATAGCATTTAGAAAATTTTACCTCAAAAACAATATCATCATATCTTACTGCTCTTTGAACGGCTGCGCATAGCTTTTCAAAATCAAATCTATCCTTATCTTTTTCATCATTTATAACAATTAAGAAACTTCCATTACGCACAGATTTTTTCATTAATTCATTTTCAAAAACGATTTGCGCGTATTTTTCACTAAAAAACTCTCGCATAGAAAGGATTCCAGCCTGCTGCAAAAGACGCCTTGAGCGAATAATTTCGTTATTTTTATCACAAGCCCTTAAACCATTAATGCACTTGATTAAAATTTCAGCCCTGTCCGCGTCTTGTGTAAAATAATCATTTGCACCAATATCGTAAAAATTTAAAATATTATCATAATCAAGCTTATCTGCTAGCAAAATTATGTATGCACTCGGCAACTTAACTCTTATATATTTTATGAAATCTTCTGTAACATCCTTGTCATCATGTTCATGCAAAATTACCATCTTATATTCAATACCAGAAATTGCATCTTTCGCATTTTCGTATTTACAAACATCTAAAGCATCGTTTTTTCGAAGTAAAACCAGATTAGCACAAAGTTTTTCTTCTGCTTTTTTATTATTTGTAATTAATAAGATGTTACTAGTTTCCATAAGATTTATACTTGCAGATGTTTTTTAATACAGAGGAAGCTGCCACCTGCTCCAAACAACGTACCCATTGCAAACATTGTAATTATCACAAGATTTTGCGCATATAAAGGCGTCGGCACTATGAAAAATTGGTGCATATTCACCAATCCGTTTTCAACAAAACCTAATGGCACAAGCGCAATTACTGCCCCTGTAAAGCCATAAAAAGCGCCCTGCATAATCAAAGGAAAACGAATATACCAATTACTTACGCCCATCAAACGCATAATCTCAATTTCATCTTTTCTTGACTGAATAACAAGCTGTATTGTATTATTAATAATTGTTATTGTCAAAATAGCCATAATTATGACGACAAATACAGTAATCGTGTTTACTACATGATTAAGCGTTTGTATGCGTTTTGCAAGTTCTTGCGCGTAACTCATATCCTCAACTGAATTGAGTTTTTTTACTTTTACAAAAACATCGTCAATATTTTCAGGTTTATCAACTTTTACATGCAAAGTATCCGGCAGCGGATTTTCAACTTCCGGCAAGTCCATTTCGCGCTTTAAATTAGTCCATGAAGTTTCTTTCGGAATAATTTTAACACCTTCTACATGCTCAAATTCTTTTATACGTTTTTTTACAGTGTTAGCATCAGCGTTAGGCTTCAGATAAACAGAAATTTCCAGAACATTACCGAGCTCATGTGCAAAAGCCGAAATTGACATTGCTGAGCGGAAGAATGCTCCAAATATTGTCAAAATCGCAGCCATAGTTGTAATAATTACAAGATTTACAATCCCTGTTCTTTTGATATCGAAGAAAGTCTCCATAGTAAGGCGGTACAAAATTCTTAATTCGCAAAGCCAATCTTTTGGAATATGTTTTTTAACTTTCTTTTTTATTTTTAATTTCTGACTATTCATACGTACCTGCTTGTATATCCCTAACAATTTCACCATTATCGAGCGTAATAACACGCTTTCTGAAATAATCAACCATCGCATTGTCATGGGTTGAGACAATAACCGTAATTCCGCGCTGGTTAATCTGATCTAAAATCTGCATGATTTCCATAGAGTTTTTCGGATCTAAATTTCCGGTAGGTTCATCTGCAATCAAAAGCGGAGGACCATTGACAATAGCTCTTGCAATTCCGACCCTCTGCTGTTCACCGCCTGAAAGTTCAGAAGGCGTTGCATGCATTTTGTCATAAAGCCCCACGATCTTTAAAGCGCCTGTAACTCTAGCATTAATTTCACGCGAACTTATGCCCAAAGTCCTGATTACGTAAGCAACGTTATCATAGACACTTTGATTTTGAAGCAGTTTGTAATCCTGAAAAACAATTCCCATACACCTTCTTAAGTTTGGGACTTTATCGTTAGAAAGATTTGCGATATTGATACCGCCTATAGTAACAGTGCCGCTTGTCGGCCTTTCCTCATTGTAAAGCAGTTTCATTAAAGTGGACTTTCCTGCACCTGAAGCTCCAACGATAAAAACAAATTCTCCTGATAAAATATCTAAATTAATATTTTTTAAGGCGTAATTGTCATTTTTATATTTTTTTGTAACTGATCTGAATTGTATCATTAATATTTAATCCTTAATTTCCTATTGAACAGCGCGGTGTTTATCAATTTCGGATTTGATAGTTTCTGCAAGCTTACATGCTGACAGCCCGTAATACTCGAGCAGAAAATCTGCTTTACCGCTTTGTCCAAATTTATCCTTAATTCCTATCCTCTTAACTGGAACCGGCATATATTCTGACAATGTTTCACATACAGCGCTTCCGAGACCTCCAATAATGGAATGATTTTCTACGGTTATAACAAAACCTGTCTTTTGTGCACATTCGAGCAAAGTTGAAATATCAATCGGTTTCACAACCGGCATATGCACAACTTGTAAAGTATATCCTTGTTTATTCAAAATCTGTGCTGCTACTAAGACTTCTGCTGTCAATTCGCCGTTTGTAACAACTGTAACATCACTGCCATCTTCAAGAACAACAGCTTTTTGAAAATCAAATTTATAAGTTTCGTCAAAAATATCACAAACATTAGTTCTTGGTATTCTAATATAAACCGGCCCTTTATATTCTGCTGCAAATTTAATCACTTCTTCACACTCTTTGCAATCACAAGGAACGATAACTGTCATATGAGGAATACCGCGCATTAAAGAAACATCTTCCAGTGCCTGATGGCTTGCCCCGTCTTCACCTACGGTTACACCGCCATGGGTTCCGACAATCTTAACATTAAACTCCGGATAGCACACTGAATTTCTTATCTGATCATAAGTTCTTCCGGTCGCAAACATTGCAAAACTTGCCGCAAAAGGAATTTTACCGGCAGAAGCCAGCCCTGCCGCCGTTGCAATCATATCCTGTTCCGCTATTCCGCAATCAAAAAACCTTTCAGGAAAAGACTTGGCAAAAATTTGAGTTTGCGTCGAGCATGCTAAATCTGCATCCAAAACAACAATATTAGGATTTGTATGCCCTAATTTTTCTAAAGTATTCCCAAAAGCATTACGTATAGATTTTGTTTCTTTTTTATTTAATATCATAGAAGTCCGGCCTCTTAACTACATTCTCGCATAATTTATAGAACCCTTCAACATTGTAGCATAAATATTTTAAATATGATATTAATAATAAAATTCATAGAATTTGTTAAGCTTATCACAACACATAAACACAGTGGTGATAGAGGTTTCAGATAATTTATGTTAAGATTTATTAAAAAATAATTCAATTATAGCAATTTATTTTCTTGAGAGATATTTAAACAGTAGAATAGGAATAAGACAAATTATTTATTGAAAGGAAGAAGATAAAATGATGCAAATTCCAAATCTCCCCAACCCTTACATGCAAGTAGCACAACCTCAACCTCAAAGCTACAATGCTGTAAAGATCGATGTTCACAACCCGTCAGTTATCGCGCCGGGTTATCAGCAAGTTCCTGTACAAAATGGTTATGCAGCCCCGACGGCTCCTATGTACAATTATCCAGAAGCTCCGGTATACCAATATCCGCAAGCTCCGGTTCAACCTTACTACATGCCGCAGCAGCCGATTATGGTTCCGCCGCAAGTAACTGAACAGCCGCAAGCACCTCAAGCACTTCCGCCGACACAAGCTCAGGCTCAATCAATTCAAATGCAGCCAACACCCGTTCCCGAACCGGTTGTAACTAAACAACCTGAAGAAAAACAACCTTCTCAAGAAGTTCAAAAACCAGAAATCGTACCTTCTGCTCCGCTTGAACCGCAAGTTGATTTAAACGCTTTCATTTCCAAATTGTCAAACCCAGATTATGAAGTACAAGCTTCTACCATGGAAGAAATCGCTAATATGGTAAAAGATAATCCGCAAAAAGCAACAGAATTACTTGATGTTAAAGTTATGGATGCATTAAACAAAATTATTAATACAGATTCTTCTAAACTTCAAGGCCCAACTAATGAACAAATTGCTGCCCGTCAAAAATTAATGAAAAATGAACAAATGACAGATGCTGAAAAAACTTTAGCAACAACAATCACTCCGATGGAACAAGCTGAAAGAAATAAAAGCTATGCAATGTTCACATCAGCAATCCTCCAAAAACTATACGGCGATGAAGTTGAAAAATTAACTAACACAACCGTGCCTATCACTGAATTACCAGGCGCTGTTGCAATTGTAGAACAATTGAAAAACAATCCCAACCCGATGGTAAGAACTTCTGCAATTGAAGCATTATCATATATCCAAAACCCAAGCTATAAAGCTGACTTAAACACATTATTCACAATCGCTAAAAACGACCAAGATCCAAATGTCAAAGAAGCAGCAACTTTAGCTTTAGAAAAATTAAACCAAATGAACACTGCTGCTCCTGAAGCTAAACAGGTTGATATGAAACAGCCTCAAGCACCAGCACAAGCAGCCTAGGCTTAATTCAATTCCTTTCTTTAAATAAAAAGCTAAAGAGCCCTTGAAATATATCAAGGGCTCTTTTAGCTTTTTATTTTGTTTAAAATATTTTATTTAAACAGCGATGTTTTCTCTATAACTATCGGGGACAGGAGCGCAGTTTTCATAACCGGCTAATTCTGATATTTGTTTGCACCATTCATAAATTATTACATCTTCCGGAAGCTTATAAGAAATAGGTTTCCCGATTCTTAAGTCAACATTGCGGCGAGTAAATGGCTTCAACTTTGGATAACCATCAAAGTTTGCGATTCCAACAGGAATAATATCAGCTTTTGCATTTTTGGCAATTACGACAAAACCTTTTTTAATTTCTTCAATTTTTCCGTAAGGTCTAATTCCGCCTTGGGGAAATACGCCAAGCGACCAACTGGTTGCGAGAATGTCTCGCACTGTCTTAAATGTTGCAATTTCAGGTTTTGTTCTGTCAACGGCAAAAGCTCCAAGACGTTTTACTAACCACCCCAATTTTTCTCCGGGTTCAAAAAGCTCTTTTTTAGCCATATAAGCTATCGGCCTCATTGCAGCCATTGAAACCATTGGAGGATCAAAAATTGATACATGGTTCGCTGTATAAATAAATTTCCCGCTTTTGGCCTTTGTCGGAAGGTTTTCTCTTCCAGTTATTGTGTAATTATAAAATATTTTCATAAACGGAATTACAACACAAAACAAAAAAGACATATAAAACATAGTGCGGAAAATATTATATTCGTATGGATAACGCCTATTATAATTTCTTTGTTTATCTTTCATGAAAACTCCTAACTATTCTTTATTTACCGGTTCTACATATTTAAATCCGGTCAAATCTTCAATTGCAAGCGCCCATTTTTTAACCATACCATCAGTATCATCACTATATGGAATAGGTTTTCCAATTTTAACGGTAATTTGGCCTGAAAACGGCAATCGCTTAACTTCGTTTGTTCCAATAATTCCTACAGGCAGAACTGCACATTTAGTAATTTTAGCAAGTCCTGCAAAGCCTTTCGTTACACCCGAAATTATGCCGGGTTCGCCTCTTGTGCCTTGCGGAAAGATACCAAAGACCCATTCACTCTTTTTTATATTCATAACTGTTTTTATTGTAGATGGGCCTAAACTTTCGCGATTTACAGCAAAAGCCCCCAGCCAATCAAGCCACCAGCGCAAAAATCTTATATCAAAAAGCTCTTTTTTAGCCATAAACGAAATTCGTCTTGGCAAAACAGCACAAACTAATGGCGGATCAAGAGTTGATAAATGATTAGGGCAAACTATGTATTCATTATCTTTTGGAACATTCTCAAGCCCTTCGACTTTCAAACGATATACAAATTTATACCTTATCATATAAAAATATTTGCAAACCAAAATTTGAATAAACGACCGCCAGCGGTTATATGAAGATGCCTGGCGATTTGCATAATTCTTTTTTTCTTTTTCTTTGCTCATATTTAACTCCTCTATAATATTATATAACAAAATAATTATTGAACAATATGCGTTTTTTATATTATAATAAACGTACTAAATACATTTTTAAATTAAGGAGAGACTTATGGCCGTACCAAAAACTTCACAAAACCATTTAGAAAATGAACTGTTTTTAAGCGTTTACGACAAAACACCCGAATATATAAAAAATTTAAATCTTATGGATTTTGATAATAATGGCGAATTTACATTCACACTGAAAAAAGAACATCTTTTCCCTTATGACAAAGAAAAAAATCCTCAAGGGTTAAATTTAAAAGAATGGTTTGCAAATTACGCCAAAGAAGCTAAAGTCTCAACGGCCGGAATACGAGGCCCGCAAAATATTCTGTATCCGCAAGACACAAGATTTCCGATTAACCTTGTGGGGATTGTACTTGCGACCTTAGCTAAGGCACTCGTAGCAAAAGAAAAATACCCGAATAAAGAAATTCTAAAAATAGCAGGACGAGAAGTAAGATATAATTCAGACTTGTTTCTTGATGCAATAGCCAGAATTCAAGCAGCACAAGGAATTAAAACACTTGTTCCACAAGGCAGAAAAACTATTCCAATCTGGCTTGCCTCATTTTTAGCATTTAAGCTTGATTTACTTGGCGGTGAATACATTACATCAAGCCACGGGATTTCAGTTAAAAATGCCACTAAAGATTTGAATTCTCAAGGCAGCCAGTACTTACCCGAAGAAAGCCTTGAATTCGTAAATAAAATTCAAGAAATCTTTGATATCACAGAACACGACGGTCAATACAAAATTAAAATTGCGGCAAAAGATAACCCGCTCATTGATGAAAAAATAATGCAAAAGCTTAATGACGGCATAGATCTTTATGTTGAATATTTGCAATCAGGCGTTGCTCAAAAAAATAATTTAGAATTAATAAAAGAAATTGATGAAAAAATAGTTATTGAAAATGTTGGCGGTTCTGCTTACAGGACTTTAAGCCGAGTTCTTGAGAAACTAGGAATATCAGAAAAATTTGACTGGGTTAACATTAAAGAGGATCCGTTTTTCCACTCAATAGGCAAATATGACCATACGCCAAAAGGCGAAAAAGCTTTTTACGATTACTCAGTTGACGCTACCGTAATTTCTAAAAAGCCAAACGGTGAAAAGTTTTTCCCTGTTCTTGAAACAATGAAATACTCTGAAAAGTTAAAAGATTATCCGTTTTTAACAGCCGTTTTGATAACAGACCCCGACCATGACAGGCTTACTATCACTCAAAAAGAAAGCATCTTACGTATTCCAAAACTTGAAGAAGCCGGGATTGATTATATTAAACTTGATGATAGGACAATCTTAACAGTATTTACTGCAAACCAGGCTTTCTTGATGCTTATGGATTTCCAATCAAAACAGTTAAAAGCCCAAGGGCTTTGGAAAAATCATCCGAGGTTTATGATTAAAACAACGGCCTCTGCTCTAAGCTGGGATGAATGGGCTAAACATAACGGGGTTAGCGTTGTTAATGTTCCTGTCGGGTTCAAAGAAATCGCAAATATTATGAAAAAAATTGAATTAAAACTTAAACAATCACCTAATAAAGATGTTATTGTTGATGATGTTTTTGCAACCCCTATCAATCTCGGAGTAAATCCAAGACTAATCTTCGCAGGCGAAGAAAGCGGCGGCATGATTATGGGTACAGAAGAATTAATCAAATCCAAAGCAGGCCGCCAAGCCATTGCCATGCGTGAAAAAAGTGCAACAGAAGCAATTATTGTAGCATCAGCTCTAATTGCACAATTGCAAAATAAATCATTATCTCAATATTTGGTTCAAATTTTTAGCGAAAATAATATTAAAGGCCGTTTTGACACACGCGTAGACATCGCTTATTACAATGAATCTGAACCTGACATTGAAAAACTAAAATTATCCAAAATTGAAGGCGAAAAAAAACGTACCGAAAACGATTTATTCTATCTTTCTATGGCTATTGCTGTAAAAGAAGGCATCATGACCATTGAAAATGTTAGAGAAGTCTTAAACGATTCCTTTAAAAGCCTTAACTTTGATAATTTGCAATCAATCAAATTTGTGGGCGACGGCACATATCTTGAATTCGATGACAAGTACATCGAAATAAGACCATCCGGCACTGATGCTAAAACAAAAGCATACGGCGGAGGGCTGGACAAAGCGGTCATAGAAATGTATGCAAATGTTCTGGGGAATTACAGCGGATACAGAACAGAGCTTCACAAAAAATACATAACGGATAAATTCTACAATGCCTCAAAAGACAAAGCCATGAAATATTATCTGGAGTTTGTCGACAAAGATGCGAATAATGAGAAGTTTGTTATTCCAAAGTATGAATTTTAAATAAAAAATGCTGATACTCTCAGCATTTTTTTATTCAAATTAAATTACTTCCTGCAATATTGCTGTTGAATTGAATTTTCGCGGTGAATGAATGTCAATGTAACCTTTCAAAAGTTCAAAGCACACATTGCAAACTTTTTCAGTAGCTTTTTGCTCATAATCACACTTTGTATCAAAATCCAACTGAGCCAATGCCATCAAAAAGTCCCTTAGTTTGTGATGCATAATAACAGGAATGCCATAAGCTTCATTGCATTTAGCGCAAATCACACCGCCAAGTCTTGAAGAAAAGTACATATTATCTTCTTTTAATTCACATCCGCACTTGAGACAACTCCCCAATTCAATTCCAAAACCTGAAATTATCATCATTTTAAGCTGAAATTTTATAACAGCCAAAAGAATTTCTGTTTTATTTTGTGCAGAGGCAATCTTTTCAAGAGCCCTATAAAGCAAATCAAAAACCTCATTAGAGCAAGGATCGTCTTCAACTCCGAAATTTGAAACGACTTCGGAGATATAAAGCGAATAAAAGATTTTATCCATGTTGCTGCGAATTTTATGGAAGGTATTTAAAGCTTCAGCCTGACATATTGTATCTAAATTTTTGCCTTTATAAAGCATTAGCTTATTAGCAACAAGCAAATCCATTCTTGCGCCTAGTTTACTTTTAGGCTTCTTCACACCTTTTGCAACGCCCCTGATAAGCCCTTTGTCTCGAGAGTACATCACAATAATTTTATCAGCCTCACTGAGGTTATAAGCTTTTAAATTTATTGCGTCAGTAACAAAGTTATGCACTATTGGTAATCCTTCTTGGGAGAAGCTGTTCCCTGGTAAACTCCTTTAAACATTTGTCTAAGCTCATTTTTATTATCAGAATACTCAAGAGCAACTTCTTCTGTAACAATGCCTTCAGCATAAAGATTATAAAGAGACATGTTCATTGTAATCATGTTATTAAAAGAGCCTTTTTTAACTAAATCATAAACTTCTTCAAGATTATCTTTTTCAATAAAATCTTTAACAGTCGGGGTTACGACAAGAAGTTCAACAGCGGGACGGCGGCCAAAGGCGCCGTTAATCGGCACTAGACGTTGAGAAACTGTACCCCTAAGGATTGAAGCGATTTGAGCTCTAACATGAAGCCTGTCTGCCGGATCAAACATGTTAACAATTCTATTTACAGTCTGAACAGCATCGTTCGTGTGAATTGTTGCATAAACCAAATGTCCTGTTTCAGCAGCTTTCAGAGCACTTACAACTGTTTCGCGGTCTCTGATTTCTCCGATAAATATAACATCCGGATCTTGTCTTAAAGCGTATTTAACACCATCCGGGAATGATTTAGTATCAACGCCTATTTGACGCTGTGAAACAATACATTTTCTGTTATTAAAAATAAATTCAACCGGATCTTCAATTGTTATAATATGCTTTGGATAGTTGATATTTATATAGTCAATTAAAGATGCAATTGTCGTTGACTTACCGCTTCCTGTAGGCCCGGTAATAAGCACTAAACCATTATTTAAAGTTGAAAACTGCTCAATTGCCTTTGGAAGATTTAATTCCGCGGGAGTTTTAATTTCATAAGGGATAGTTCTTATAACAAGTGAATACCTGCCTAACTGTCGGCTTAAGTTAACACGGAAACGCGCACAGCCAACAATTTCATAAGCAAAGTCAAGATCAAATAAAGAATCAAGATGTTCGTTACTTATAGTACCGGGCAATAGTGCACCGTAAGCTTCATCAAGATCAGTTTCTGTTAAAGGAGGCATGTTAATTTTTATAATTTTACCATCTTTACGTATTGCCGGGTGCTCGTTTACAGACAAATGCACGTCAGAAGCCCCTATTGCTACTGCTCGTTCTAAAAATGCAACTACATCAAAATTACTTTCCACTATTGTTCCTCTCAATTCTTATAAAAAGATTATATCATCTTTTTTGCTCTATGACAAGATTTTTTCTTTTGTAACAAGAATGTAACATTACCAAAACTTTTAGTCAATTTATTCTTGAAAAAATACTTTATATAGATGTAAGGGAAATCAAAAAGTTATATAAATTGGAAAAAGATAATCTCTATAATTAGGAAAAATAAAGAAAAAGTTTTTTATACTCTCTCTCTTAATATCCTCGTGTTTATTTAATGTTGCCACTAAACCTAATGGCAACTTTTCTTTTTATATAAAAGGTTTAGGTTAAAAATATATATAATTGTATTCATTTATTTTGTAATTTTGCGACATTTTTGCGACACTAAAA
>ULUL01005880.1_pt1 | contig 21660 bp, 19 predicted proteins | sample 1958481 | NCBI WGS metagenome assembly ULUL01 (sample SAMEA4835759, study PRJEB28245) | human gut metagenome | biome: gut microbiome; material: fecal sample | place: Denmark | collected 2008 | reverse complement strand
GGATACTGTCACTGCAAAGCTTGAGCTTGTGATGAAGGCCCAGGCTGCAGGTGTTCCTATCATCAGCTCCATGGGCGCAGGCAATAAGCTGGATCCTACCCAGTTTAAAGTAGCAGATATTTATAAGACCAAGGTTTGTCCCCTTGCCAAGGTTATGAGAAGAGAATTGAAAAAGAGAGGAGTCAGGAAATTAAAGGTGGTATATTCTGAAGAGCCGTCCACCAGGCCTATTGAAGATATGGCCAGCAGCTGCCGCACCAACTGCATCTGCCCTCCCGGCGCACAGCACAAGTGCACAGAACGCAGGGACATTCCCGGAAGCCTCTCTTTCGTACCCTCTGTGGCAGGACTGATCATTGCGGGAGAGGTCATTAAGGATCTGGCCGGAAAGCGTCAGAGACCTGCTACGGTATAATGCTTTTGCTACTTTTGTGAAAATGTAAAATAAAGAGAGTGAATCTGTGCAGCCATTTTCCTTTGGCTGTCGCAGCTTCACTCTTTTTCTTTCGGCATGTCTTAGACTACTCTATATTTCTATGCATTGGGCAGATTTTTCAAGGCATAATACATACCCCAATCCTGGTCGTTGGCATAAGGATCTGCAAATTTTCCCCGCATTCCATTGACAGTGACAGGATATATATAGGCACAGGTAGCGGAACCATCCGGAAGGAACATGCTAAGGGTGCCTCTTAAGGAGTTTTCTGCTTTTTTACTGTATTTTTCCCGTTCCTGACTGTCTGTAGTGATCTTTGCGTACTCTGAAAATATGGATCCTGTCAACGAACTCCAGTAATGGGGGAAGGTGTCTCCAAACCTTTTACGTTTTCCAAACCAGAAGCCGTCCCAGTGTCTGATTGCCACTTCATGCAAATGATGATCCGGCTGTAAACCGTTGAACAGCTCCAAAACAGCCATATGCTCCTTTCCACCCCTCAGATACTTTTCTTCTCCTGTCACGAGCCAGGTCTTAAATAGGACATCAGCGGCAGGAGCCACAATGCTTTGCTCATAAACAACCTCTGAAGCAGGATAATCTGTTCCGGTCTCCAACAGGAAATCGGCATGCTTTTTCAGATTTTCCTTAAATGCTTCCAATTCCTCTGTCATCCCTTCTTTTTCCAGACATTCTGCCAGATCTACTGCCGGGAGTTCTATGGGATAGAAGCTTGCACCTCCGTCCTGATAAAAATATGTTACGATCCGGTATGCGGTATTAAGATACTTTTTCTCCCCATACAGCTTGTACAGCTCTATAAAGAACAATGCAAACCAGGGTGCGTTATACCTTCTGTGATAGCTGTTATCTCCAAAGTCATTATAGACCTCTCCCGTAGTCTCATCTACCAGCTCCCGTTCAACATAGGCGATATATTTTTGCAAGGAGCTTTCCAGTTCATCATCCTTCCTTTTCTGTAAATAAAGCGCTATCAATGCACCCATGCCTACTCGCTCCCGGCCTCCGTTGTAATCATTGATGTAGGCATAAAACAAAGCGCCCTCTTCATTGTCATAGGTCAGATATGCTCCGGAAAGCGGACTTCCTTCCCTTTGATATTGCTGTCTGCGTACGATAAATCTGCATCTGGCTTCTGCCAGATTTTTAAGCGTAGGCAGACTTAAAAGCTTACACCAGGTATGTACTCCGTTGACGCAAATGATATACTTTTTTTCTCCAAACGCTTCCGGCTGCTCCTTGACCAAGATAGCTCCATCCTGTACCGTAAATGGAACCTCTCTTCCGGCTTCCGTGATCCTGATACTGCTCCTGTCAAAGTCAAAAGCGGGCAGAATCTTAAGACAGACTTCCTCTCCTGCAAAAACAACATATTTTTCTGCCTGGATTTCTATGAACTTCCCACTATATTTCCGGGCACTGTCAAGGAAGTCTTCTTTTCCGTTATGGGGGAACAGGGTCCAGCAGATCTGATAGGTTTCACCGGGTGCCAGACTGAATGGTTCCGGATGAAGAATAAAATCTCCTCTGTCATTACTCCCTCTTTTTATATCCCGTTCTACACTGTATCCTCCAAGGCTTCCTTCCGTCAGTATAATCCCCATGTGAGGAGCTTCGCCACCCATACGCAACGCCATTACGTAAGAAACTTCTCCGCCGCACCAGATATGAGTATGGCAGCGTTGCGTCATACATACCCTCGCCCCTTCATAATCGTCATTAAAGGTAGCATAAATACCGATATCCGTAAGCCTCGTAAAAATATGCTTATCCGTGTGATTGGTAAAGCTGTACTCTTCCCTGACAATGTCTCCCTTTCTCTCACTTTTTACGGATACTTCAAGAGGCAGCCTGCATTTGACAGTTCCCCACTCTGTATTTCCCTCTACCCAGTTCATCTGATATCTGTCATTTTCCAAAATAAAAGCTTTCATCTGGTCTCCCTTCCACATTTTCGTTGTAAAAATATTGCGTGTAAACTGTAACGCAAATTGACTTTTTTGATATTTTATCTATAATGAAAATATTCCCACTGGTATGCAGATACTGCAAAAGGCAGTTTTCCTTTCCGTGGAAGCTTCAAATGCCTTGATACCATAGAAAAATACTATATGCTTTTGTCAGAAGACCATACCCTTCCGAATATTGCCAATCACCTTATGGCTGCGCTCCTTTTGGAAATAAAAGAGGGTAGCTGCACTCCTTCTTCCAAAAGCACTGCCTTACTGTGCAAAAAAATTATCTCCTACATCCAGTTTGCATCCCCCGATGCTCTCAAGGTATCCGCTATCGCCCATCGTTTTAGATACAATGAAAAGTATTTGACGCACTGCTTCACCAGATATACCGGTATTCCGCTGAAAAAGCATCTCAAGAAAGAGCTTATGAAGCGAGCCATGCATATGCTGGAATACACGGATGATTCCATCTCTCAAATCAGTGAGCAGCTCGGCTATAGTGATGCCCACAGCTTTTCCCACGTTTTTAAGAATGCTGTAAATCTTTCCCCGACACAATACCGCATGAAAAATACCAGAATACGAAAACAATAATAATCTTTTTTAATTTCATCGGACAATCAAAAAGGGGATCACCCTAACTTTTGAATCGTTACAGCGAAACCCCTTTTTAGGAAAACTTTTCGTAAACCCTTATAAAATTTCTGGAATCATTTTCTTCCCTGTTTTACATTTTTATACCAAATCTTATGCTCAACTCTTACACCACAGCTTCTGTGTTGTTAGGCCACAAAATTTCTCAGGTAATGAATACTAAGCTTTACTGCCTTCTTTGCATCCTCTAAGGACTTCTCAAAGGCCTTATCCTCTACCTCGATGCAGGTATAGCCGTCATAACCAATGTCTGTCAGAGCGGAAACATACTTGCCCCAGTCTACATCTCCAAGGCCCGGAAGCTTGGGAGACATATACTCTAAGGGAGTTGCCATTACGCCTACGTCTGCCAGCTTGTCTTTGAACACCTTGATGTCCTTATAATGTACATGGAAGATCTTGTCCTTGAACTCATACAGTGGCTTGATGTAGTCGATCTGCTGCCATACGAAATGGGAGGGATCATAGTTGATTCCAAGGTAAGGGCTATCCAGAATCTCAAATACCTTTCTCCAGTTAGCAGGCGTTGTCATGATGTTCTGTCCGCCGGGCCATTCATCCTGGGTAAAGAGCATAGGACAGTTCTCGATTCCTACCTTAACCTGCTTTTCCTCTGCATGCTTTAAGATGGGAGGCCAGATTTCCTTTACCAGCTCCAGGTTCTCGCTTACATTCTTCTTGGAATCCCTTCCGATAAAGGTTGTGATCATGTTGACGCCAAGAAGTGCAGAAGCGTCGATCAACTTGTGAAGATGTGCGATATAACGCTCTCTCTTCTCAGTGTCAGGATCCAGCGGATTGGGATAATATGCCAGAGAAGAGATCTCCACGCCCTTTTTCTCACAATATGCCTTGATCTGTTCAGCTTTTTCCGGGGTCAATGTATCCACATCAATGTGGCTTACTCCTGCATAACGTCTGGTCGCCTTCTCTCTCGGCCAGCAAGCTACCTCCAGACACTCCAGTCCGTTCTCTGCTGCGAAATCCACAACCTCTTCAAAGGTCATGCCATCCAGAATTGATGTAATCAGACCTAATTTCATAAATGTTTCCTCCTTGTAGGATATATAGTCTTTTACTACTGTTCCAAAGAATACGCTTTACCCGGAATGCATTTTCCAGAAAAGTACTTTCCAGGAATGTACATTCCTGCTCATACACACTGCCCATGCATTCTTTGGAACCCTACCCATCATATCAGATTTACATTCCGATTTACAACCACTTTGGTGCAATTTATGAGATTTTTATACAGTTTTGGTTACAAATCACATACTTATTTTTTATTTAGATATTGCATGATCCCTAAGTGGATCTGCCAAGCAATTTTTTCCTGGTAGCCTTCCTCACACAGCTTTTGCGCTTCCTCTCTGTTGCTTAAAAAACCGCATTCTACGATGACAATGGGAACCGACGTTTTCTTCAAAAGATAATAGCTGTCATTTGCCTTGATCTGTCTGTGGTTTTCCGGTTCTAAGCCCTGCACCAGTCTGTTCTGGATCCGCTCTGCCAGGGCCTCCCCTTCCCTGCTTCCCCGATAAAAAAACACCTGTGCGCCATGCACATACTCCTCCGGATAGCTGTTCTGGTGGATGCTCACTGCTACATCCGGCGCAGCCTTCTCCATCACCTCGATCCGCCTTTTCATATCCTGAACCTTCTTATTAGAAGCATCCTGGTCATAAAGACCGTCCTCATCCTCCCTGGTCAGTACCACCTGCACATCACTCGCTTCCAGATATTGCTTTACAAGATAAGTGATCTTTAAATTGATATCCTTTTCCTTGGCCTGATTGATCCCTATCTTCCCTGGATCATCCCCTCCGTGACCGGCATCCAGCACCACAAGGTATTTCTCTTTTTCTTCTGCCTCCTTTAAGGATGCTTCCACTCTTGCAAGTCTCTGCTCCCAGCTTTCTGTCACGGTACTGCGCCAGGTCATTTTCCTGCTGCCCGCCTCCACCTTACGAAGAACGCTCCACTTTCCTGTCCGCCATAACCCTGTCATCAGGCAGATGCCAAGAAGGAGAGCTAATGCCGCTTTTGCCGGATATTTTCCTTTTTCCCTGCTTCCATTTCTCATATTTTCGTACAAAAATACAGAGCTGCCCCAGCATTTTGCTTACTGTTTCATGCATGCACAATAACGCACTCCCAACGCTAATACCTGCAAGTTGGTCTTGTCAAATATGCCTGGAAACAGTAATCTGCTTTCTTTCTGGTCTGCTGCTCTGTATTCTCCCTGCCCTAATTGCTATCATTTTATGAAAGCCTGTAAGCTCCTATGCCTCTTCTCTTTTTCAGCTCTAAACATTCCCTGCATCCTATTAAAAACATTGAGACCACTGTTTCTTCAACAAAAAACAATTTACCTGGCTATAGGAATCGTATCGGTTTTACTGCTGTACATACCCATTGATCAGGTTCCAGACGTCTGCGTTTCCATATCCCAGTCTCCACACAGCTACACCGCCAATATTGTTGGCAGACATCACACCAAGCTTGGTGTTGATGGACTCGGTATCCTCCAGCCAGATCTGATATTTCGTCTGTCCTTCCATCCACTCTGCATAGTTCTGGCAGGTCTCCTCATCCCAGGAAGCCCGTGCTCCCACCTTACTTAAGTACTCGGCGGTATTGCGGATCGTCAAATACTCATCCGTTACAGTATCCCCTTCCGTCTTCCACACAATGGTATAAAAAGGAAGGCCGTTTACAAGCTTCTGTGCCGGTACATCCAAAAGAGCTCTCTCCAATCCGTTCTTGACATAGGAAATGCTTGCCACACTGCCCGGATCCTTGCTTCCGTGCCAGTGCTCGTCATATCCCATAATGATCACATAATCAGCCACCTGTCCCTGCACATCCAGACGATAGTGATTATTGAAATTAAAGGGCGCATAATCATCAATGGAAAAATACAGATTATTTTTCCGACAGGCCACGGACAGCTCTCTCAAAAACTGCACATAGTGGCTTTCCGCCTCTGCGCTCACTTTTTCAAAATCCAGGTTGATGCCATCCAGGCCAAGGTTTAAGGCCTCTGCAATGACCTGGTTGATCAGCCTCTCTCTCTTAGATGTATAGGAAAGAGCCTCCTGATCGTCGATAGCAGCTCCTGTTTCGTTTCTATAATTAAAGTCATCCAGCACGCCCCATACCATGATCCCCTGGGCATGGGCTCTGTCCACATAGCTCTTTTCACCAAAGCTCCTATAATTTCCCTCGTTATCTGTCAGGCTGAACCAGGTCGGTGCAATCACCTTAAGCCCCTGAGTGCCTGCCACCATATTTTCAAGAGTTGCATTTCCTGCCTGTCCTCCAATGGCATGCCAGCCAAGGCATAGCTTACCATCCACAGCTTTGGCTGTATATTCCGGTGCGGTATAATCTGTCACCGGCGTTTCCTCCTCGGTGCTCGCCTGACCCTTGCTGATATTTTCCAAAAGCTTATTTTCCACATAACCGATCACCGCATCCTGGGTCTTTACCTTGGTCCAGGTTTCCATCTGCTCTAAAACCTCTACCTGCTCTCCCTTGGAAACCTCACAGAGAATGGGACTTTTCACGCCGCCCCTGATGCGGACATTGGTGTCCTTTTTTATAATATCCACCTGCTTGGTTCCCCACTGGGTGTACACCTGCACATGTCTGTCATACACGGACACAGAAAGATTCGTATGAAGCTTTACATAATCTGCAGCCACATAAACGATCCCATTTTCGCTGAACACCGGCGTATAATCCAGCTGCTGTTGCCCGTCCTGGCAATACACCACATTATCCCCGAAGGCTACCTGCGCTGTATCCTGAGCTGTAGTATAAAGAAGCAGCCCCTCCTGTTCATCCGCATAGAAAATCTCATTTAAATAGCTTCGCACTGTATCTATGTCAAAGTAGCATCTTCCATTCCGAAGGAGCGCTTTCTCAGAAAGCATTTCATCCTGTAGAATAATAGCTGCCTGGTCGCCTGATACCTGGTAATATTCATCCAGGCTGGCTCTTTCCTTGGAATAGGAATATCTTTGAAGGATTTCCCCTCCTAAGGCTATGCCTCCTATGATCAGAATCAACACAATCGCTACCAATACCGGAATTATCTTCTTTTTCATCCTATGCTCCATTCTGTACCCGGCTCTGTGCCGGGCCTTCTTTTCTCCTGATATCCCGCTTCTTATCATACATTGCTACATACTTTTCTGATATGCCTTATCTTTTTTGCGGAATACCTTTTTACTTGTTTTGTTACTGTTCACTCCGTTCACAGCAACACGCTTTGTAATGCAAATGCTTGCAAGTCAAACTTCGCGGAATATGGTCTGTGAACAGTAACCTTGTTTTCTGCATCACGGGCGGCACTGGTCGCTGCTCACAGCTTCTGCCTTTCACAATAAGCCGGTTCCCAGGAAAAAGATCCTCTACTGCTTCCAAAGCCTGCACCGCCCGCCAACGAAATCCTTATTATTATAGCAAAATATCCGCTTTCCGTCATTACCCTAATTCTTAATTCTTTTGGTATGAATACTGTTCACTCCGCGCCATTTGCAAAGCCTTCTGATGAAGGCTTTACTGCGCTTTTTGCGCTTGGCTTGCGTTGCAAGACGCAATGCTCATATAAATGGCGCTCTTGACCTACATTCATGGAGGCAGATTTTCATGTGAGACAGAAAATCACTCACAAGAATGTATGAGCAAACTGTAACGAAGAATATGGCCAGTTGAACCGCAGCGCTTCCTGATACAGTCCCGGCATGAGAGGCATTCCCTGTTGTTTCTGTACTCTGGTCCTGCACTGCTTTTCTCTGCCTTCCATCTTTTTCTTTCATCCTTGCCCTTCATCCTTTTTCCCTCTGATCCGCGTGCTTTTTTCTCCTTCTCTAACGGCACTGACATGGCCTGACATAGTTTAGGGCTGCAAGCTTTTACTTCCTTCTTTCGACTGCTTTGCTGTCAATTACCGTCACATCAAAATAAAATGCTCGGTAAGCAGCCATACAGCTTAATTTTTAAGCTCCAGGCGATATATACTTCCAAAAGGAGCTTCGTGAGACTGCATACTCCGCCTGTTATTCTACAAAAGCAAATTGCAGAAAAGCCAGGATTCAAGAAAATACAATAAAGTCTTTTTGAGAATGCTTTGCGATTGGCATCTTTTCATGTAAGACAAAAAATCTCCCACGAAAATGTACGAGTAAACTGCAACGAATATTCTGCTGTCCTTAGATGCCCTGATCCTACCTGAAATTTCCAAAAATATGAATGAAAAACATGTTTAAATTGAATTATAACTGTAACAATAATTATTAGTGGGAATTTTAATGATAAAAACTGAAATAACCCGACCAGACAATACTGTTGTCTGTAAGACATCTCCCTTTACTGCAGCCGACTATCCGGTGCAAACCGCCCTCTGTCTCTGAGGTCCTTGGGAATGTTGATTGGAAAACACTTCGTTTTGGAAGCCTTAAGCAACAGGATGCACGCTCTGCGAACATTCTATTGTCAGAAATTAAGACTCTGATGCAGTTTTTAGAAATTTCTCGCTTACCTGCCCCTTTCCGGTATTTTCTGAAATGGACACCTAGATGCATTATAACCTACTTTCCCTCTGACTGCAACCCCAAAGATGACAGGATTCGATTTCTTTATTAAATTTTTTTAAACTCTTTACCTGGCCTTGACTTAAATCCGGCAAGAGTATAATATACTTTTAATCAAAACACACACCTGTATCCGGCCTTCTTATTAGGAGGCAGAAAGGAAAGGTTATTATTCTATGAAAATTGAAAAAGTAAATGATAATCAGATTCGCTGCACTTTGACCAGAGATGATCTGGCCAGCCGCGAACTTAAAATAAGTGAACTGGCATATGGCACGGAAAAGGCCAAGAATCTCTTCCGTGATATGATGAAGCAGGCCAATTATGAATTTGGGTTTGAAGCAGAGGACATCCCTCTGATGATCGAAGCTATTCCTCTGAATTCGGAATGTATCGTCTTAGTAATCACTAAGGTAGAGGACCCGGAAGAGCTGGATACCCGTTTTTCCAGGTTTGCTCCTTCTGTCAATGAAAGCATGGAGGATGAATACGATCTTTCCGAGGACGATTTAGACAGCTCTGATGACGTAGTGGATCTTTTCCGCCACCTCCAGGAAAGCCGCAAGGAAACTGCTGCACAAACGCTATCCCCTGAAGAGTCCGGGGAGGATGCGCCTACGGATCTGGTCAGACTCTTTTCCATGCATTCCCTGCAGGATGTGATATCCGCTTCCAAGCAGGTTTCCTCCCACTTTTTGGGAACCAGCTCCCTGTATAAGGATGAAAAGGCCAAACGCTATCTGCTTCTCTTAAACCAGGACGGAATGGCACTGGCAGATTTCAACCGCTCCAGCAATATTTTGTCCGAGTACGGCTCCCTCTTAAGAGGCGCTGCCTCCGGCCAGTCCTACCTGGATGAGCATTTTGCTCCCATGATCAAGGAGCATGCGCTGCAATCCCTTTCCGCTATCTAAAAAATTTCATTAATTTTACAGAAATCAAAAAATCCACCGAACATCCTGTATATTAGGAAGGCTTCAGTGGATTTTTTAATTAAGAAAGTTACATATTTTCGATAGCTTCCATCAGCTCCTCAATATCCATGCCATGGACCATTGCTGCTTCTTCTAAGGTCTCAGCCTGGGATGCAGGGCAGCCAAGGCAATGCATTCCTGCTTCCATTAAAATGGGAGCAACCTCGGGACTCTTCATCAGGATCTCGCCGATTGTCATGTCTTTGGTGATTCCACTCATAATTATTCTCCTTTCCTTTTCCATGTCTCTGCCTCTTTTCCAAACACGGTCCAGCCTGTACCAAGCCGTTACTGTTCACTCCGTTCACAGCAACACGCTTCGCGATGCAACGCTTGCAAGTCTCGCAAAATTGCATTTATATGCAATTTTGACTTCGCGGAATATGGTCTGTGAACAGTAACACCAAGCCATCCGTTTCCCGCGGCAGCACATTTGGATTATAGTATAATACTTTCTCCGAAATCTGGCAAGTCATTCACCAAACATTCCTTAATTATAAAAAATCTATAAAATCCCCTTTTAACCGTGTACAAAAGCGCATACATTGCGCAAAACTGTTGACATTTCCCCGGTTTAAGTAGTACACTCTCTTTGTAAACAACAGCAGAAGAAATTCTTTCGGACGCTGATACTATTATTCATATTGATTTACCAAGAAGGAGGTAATTTTTCATGGCAGAAGCATGGAGAGGCTTTAAAAAAAGTGGCCATTGGGATGTAGACGTTAATGTACGTGACTTCATTCAGAACAACTACACACCCTATGATGGTGATGAGAGCTTTCTGGAAGGTTCTACCGAGGCTACTGATAAGCTTTGGGGCAGACTGCAGGAGCTTCAGAAGGAAGAGCGTGAGCACAACGGCGTTCTTGAGTGTGAGACAGAGGTTGTTTCCAGTCTGACCGCTTATGGCCCTGGTTATATCGATGAATCTATGAAGGATCTGGAGCAGATCGTTGGTCTGCAGACAGACAAGCCTTTAAAGAGAGCATTTATGCCTTATGGTGGTATCAAGATGGCAGAGGAAGCTGCCAGCACCTATGGCTATGAAGTAAATCCTAAGTTCCACAAGATCTTCAACGAGTATCACAAGACTCACAACCAGGCAGTATTTGATGCTTATACTGATGAGATGAAGGTTGCTCGTCATACCCATATCGTTACCGGTCTTCCCGATACCTATGGCCGTGGACGTATCGTAGGCGACTACAGAAGAGTTGCTCTGTACGGTATCGATTTCCTGATTGCCAAAAAGACAGAGGATAAGAAGAACTGTGGTACAGGTGTTATGGATGAGGATATCATCCGTCTGAGAGAAGAGATCGCTGATCAGATCAAGGCATTAAAGGGCATGAAGGAAATGGCTAAAGTTTACGGCTATGATATTTCCGGTCCTGCTACCAATGCTAAGGAAGCTGTACAGTGGTTATACTTTGGTTATCTTGCAGCTATCAAGACCCAGAATGGTGCAGCAATGTCCGTTGGACGTATCTCCACTTTCCTGGATATCTATATTGAGAGAGACTTAAAGGAAGGCACCCTGACCGAGAAGGAAGCTCAGGAGCTGATCGACCATATTACCATGAAGTTCCGTATGGTTAAGTTTGCTCGTATTCCTTCCTACAATCAGCTGTTCTCCGGTGACCCTGTATGGGCTACTCTGGAAGTCGGCGGTATCGGAATGGATGGACGTTCTATGGTTACAAAGAACGATTACCGTTTCCTTCATACTCTTGAGAACATGGGACCCAGCCCTGAGCCGAACCTGACCGTTCTGTACTCCAGTGCTCTTCCTGAGAACTTCAAGAAGTATGCTGCTAAGATCTCTGTAAATACATCTTCCATCCAGTATGAGAATGATGATGTTATGAAGCCTATCTGGGGCGATGACTACAGCATCTGCTGCTGCGTATCCGCTACTCAGACCGGTAAGGAAATTCAGTTCTTCGGTGCTCGTGCTAACCTTGCTAAGTGTCTCCTGTACGCTATCAACGGCGGTAAGGATGAGAAGCATCTTGACAAGAACGGCAAGCATATGCAGTGCGGTCCTGAAATCGCACCTATCACTTCCGAGTACCTTGACTTCGATGAAGTTATGCACAAGTATGACATTATGCTTGACTGGTGTGCTTCCCTGTATGTAAACATCCTGAACCTGATCCATTACATGCATGACAAGTACTACTATGAAGCAGCTGAGATGGCTCTGATTGACACCGACGTAAGAAGAACCTTCGCTACCGGTATTGCAGGTCTGTCCCACGTAGCTGACTCTCTGTCTGCAATCAAGTATGCTAAGGTTAAGGTTATCCGTGATGACCAGGGCTGCGCTATCGACTTCAAGACCGAGGGTGAGTTCCCTAAGTATGGTAATGATGATCCCAGAGCTGATGAGTTCGCTGTATGGCTGTTAAAGACCTTCATGGAGAAGATCAAGAAGAACAGGACTTACAGAAATTCCGAGCCTACCACTTCTGTTCTGACCATTACTTCTAACGTTGTATATGGTAAGGCTACTGGCGCCCTTCCTGATGGAAGAGAAGCTTACAAGCCTTTCGCTCCTGGTGCTTCACCTTCTTATGGTGCTGAGCAGAGCGGTCTGCTTGCTTCCCTGAACTCTGTTGCTAAGCTGCCTTATGAGTATGCTCTGGATGGTATTTCCAATACCCAGACCATGGCTCCTTCCGCTCTTGGTCATGACCTTGACGAGCAGAAGAATACTCTGGTACACGTTCTTGACGGATACTTCGATCGCGGTGCTCATCACCTCAACGTAAACGTATTCGGTACCGAGAAGCTGTTAGATGCACAGGCACATCCTGAGAAGCCTGAGTATGCAAACTTCACCATCCGTGTATCTGGTTACGCTGTTAAATTCATCAGCCTGACCAAGGAACAGCAGGATGACGTTATTGCAAGAACCTGCCATAAGACTCTTTAATCCAAAAGGCTTAAGCGAGTTTAAGTGATACAGTAAGGGATCGGGCTTTGAATGCCCGATCCCTTTTTGGGCATACTATTCTTATCTATTATTTTAAGCTGCCCTCCGCGGCAGAGAAAGGACCATATGATCAAAGGCAGAATTCATTCATTAGAATCTTTCGGCGCAGTAGATGGACCTGGTATCCGTTACCTGATTTTCTTAAAGGGTTGTAATATGCGCTGCAAATATTGTCATAACGTTGACACCTGGAATCCTGAATCCAAGGATCTTCAGACTGCAGACGAGCTTCTTGACAAAGCAGAGCGTTTCCGCACCTATTGGGGCAAAGAAGGCGGTATTACTGTCAGCGGAGGAGAGGCTTTATTGCAGCTTGATTTTCTCATAGACCTGTTCCGCAAAGCTCATGAACGCGGCATTAACACCACGTTGGACACCAGCGCACAGCCCTTTACCAGAGAAGAGCCTTTCTTCTCAAAGTTTAATGAGCTTCTCAAATATACGGATCTGGTTCTTCTGGATATCAAGCACATTGATGATGAAGAGCACAAGAAGCTCACTGGACATACCAACAAAAATATCCTGGACTGTGCAACCTATCTTTCTGAACAGGGGATTCCCATGTGGATCAGGCATGTACTGGTTCCTGGCATCACGGACAATGATGAATACTTAAAGAGAACAAGAGCATTCATCGACACCCTGAAAACTGTTCAGAAGGTGGAGGTTCTTCCCTATCACACTCTGGGCGCCTACAAATGGAAAGAGCTTGGGATTCCCTATTCCTTAGAGGGCGTAGACCCTCCCACTCCAGACAGAGTAGAAAATGCAAAACGCATCCTGGGCTGCGCGAAATAGTACTTGTATTCGAGCGGCAAATATATTACAATAGGAATTGGTTATTGATAAATATTTATCTAAGTTTAACTTCTAAGGAGGATAAAGATTATGGCATTTGCAATTAATGATTCTTGTGTTTCCTGTGGTGCTTGTGCAGCAGCTTGCCCTGTTGGCGCTATCAGCATGGGTGATACCCATTTTGAGATTGACGCTGCTACCTGCATCGGATGTGGCGCTTGTGCAGGCGCTTGCCCTGTTGGCGCTCCTCAGGAGGAGGCTTAATCAGCTTACTTCCTTTTAAAGGACACAAAGACAGCCGGAGGATAATTCCTGAATCCTCCGGCTGTTTTTTGTCCTAAATATTCTTTTGCTCACTTTTCTCCTGCTTTCTTAACAACTTCCGCTTCTCTTTCTCCTCTCTTTTCCAAGCAAACCCCTTCTTTAGCTTACTTCGCATCAGTTCGTCTAGCTTCTGATAATATTCCTCTTCCCGCAGCTCTCTTTTTCGCTCATTTTCCTCTAACCGCTCTTCCTGGTTTCTAAACTGATAATCCAATTCCTTGATCACACTCTCCCTGATCTCCTCACACAGCTGCCTGTTATTCTCCTGCAAAGTCTCCCCTATCAACTGCTGCAGCAGCCATTTCAGGCGCTTGACTTTTTCTTCTGTGGAAAGCTGCTCCAGGGAACTGTCCCCTCCGGCATTCTTATTTTTTTTAATTTCCCGGCTTTCACATTTCTCCTTTTCTATGATGTTCCTGCCTGTCCTCAGTTCTTCCATCTCTTCTCTTTTCTCTTCTTCTCTCTCCCCTATGTTACCCTTCTGTACATTTTCACTTATTTCCTCCTGCCCGGGTTCTGATTCTTCTGTCATCGGCGTCAGTAAATTCAGTTTTCCGTCTTTTAATATCATTCTGATCGCTTTCAACTGCAACCCTCCCTCTTTTAACTTTTTGATCTGCTTGAACCTGTCCACATCCTCCCTGGTATAAAACCTGTGTCCCTGCTCATTTCTGCGAATCGGAAGATTCAATTCCTCCTCCCAGTATCTTAGCACATGGCTTTCTACCTCTACCTCTTTTGCAGCATCTGAAATCAATACATAGTCTTCCATATTTTTCCCCTTTCTATCCCTTCATAGACTCTGACTATTCTATTTTCCCTATAAAAAAGCAGAGAGAACATTTCCTATTTGTTCTCTCTGGCTTCTTAGCAATCCTTGGGGATTGTCTGCTCTTACAGTCCTTTGGATAAAACTTTCATGATTATCTTTGCAGGCCCTTTGCTCATTTGGAGCAAAACCCCTTATGTTTATTTCTGAAAAGCTCTTTTACTCATTTGGTTCAAAAACTTTACAGCTATCGCTGCAAAGCTCTTCTGCTCATTTTGGCAGAACCCTTTATTCCTATTTCTGCAAATTTGCAAATTTGGTGTACATAGGCAACCATGCAAGCTCTATGGTGCCGATAGGACCATTTCTTTGCTTTGCAATGATGATCTCTGCCACATCCTTCTTTTCCGTATCATGATTGTAATAATCATCACGGTAAATAAACATGACTACATCAGCATCCTGCTCAATAGCGCCGGACTCACGCAGATCGGAAAGCATGGGCCTGTGATCAGGTCTCTGCTCCACTGCACGGCTTAACTGGGACAGGGCAAGCACCGGTACGCTTAATTCTCTGGCCACTGCTTTTAAGGATCTGGAAATATCTGAAATCTCCTGCTGTCTGGAATCGCTTCTGCCACTGCCTGACATCAGCTGCAAATAATCAATGATAATCATGGACAAATTATGCTCCAGCTTGAATTTACGGCATTTGCTCCTAAGCTCCGCGATGCTGATACCCGGCGTATCGTCAATGATCAGATTGGAACGACCAATGACTCCTGCGCTCTCAATCAGCTTTTCCCATTCCTGGTCATTTAGCTGTCCAGTACGCAGATGCTGGGCATCCACTCTGGATTCCAAGGAAAACATACGGTTTACCAGCTGCTCCTTACTCATTTCCAGGCTGAAGATAGCTACGGTCTTGTTCTGTCTGAAGGCCACATGCTGGGCAATATTCAATACAAAGGCTGTCTTGCCCATGGAAGGTCTGGCGGCGATCAGGACCAGGTCTGAGGGCTGCATACCGGCAGTCCTGTAATCCAGATCGATAAAGCCTGTGGGGATTCCCGTAACGGCACCGTTATTCCTGGAGGCCGCCTCAATCTTGTCCATAGCGTTCATAACCACCTGCCTGATGGGCACGAAATCTCCGGTATTCCTCTTTTGTACCAGCTGGAACACCCTCTTTTCCGTATCCTCCAGAATAAATTCCAGGCTTTCCTTTCCTGCATAGCAGGTATTGGCAATCTCCTCATTTAAGCGGATCAGCTTTCGCAGGGTGGACTTTTCTGCCACGATGTTGGCATAATACTTGATGTTGGCTGAGGTTGGCACGATCGTAAGTAAGTCCCTTACAAATTCCAGGCTGCTTACCTCCGGGGGCACATCCTTTTCCTTCAGACGGTTCTGCAGCGTCACCATATCCACGGCGCTTCCCTGGTCATTTAATTCCACCATGGTCTCAAACAAAACGCCGTACTGTTTATTATAAAAATCCTCTCCTGTGATCAGCTCAGAAGCCACCACAATAGCCTCTCTGTCCAGGATCATGGAGCCGATGACCGATTGCTCTGCCTCCACACTATGGGGTAATACTCTTTTCAGAACGGCTTCTTCCATCATTTACGCCTCTGTCACCTTTACCGTAAGCTTTGCTGTTACCTGGGGATGTAGCTTCACATTGACCTCATAGGAACCGAAGCTCTTTAAGCTCTCAGTAAGCTGGATCTTCTTCTTGTCAATTTCAATGCCGTGCTGCTCTTCGCAGGCTACTGCAATTTCCTTGGAGGATACGGAGCCAAAGGTTCTTCCGCCCTCTCCAGCCTTGATCTTCACCACTACCTGTTTCGTTGCAAGCACCTCTGCTAAGTCCTTTGCGGCCTGCAGCTGCTCTGCGGCCTTCTTTTCCTCATTGGCCTTCTGGAGCTTTAAATCATTCATATTCTTTGAAGTAGCTTCCACACCAATCTTTTTGGGAAGGATGTAATTTCTTGCATAGCCTTCGCTTACCTCTATAGTCTGTCCTTTCTTACCAAGTTTCTTTTCATCCTGTAATAAAATAATCTTCATAATACTCTCTTCCTTTCCTTTTCTATATCCATCAGATTTCTCCATTGTCCAGCATAGTATCAATAGTACGCTTCAAAATGCCGATGGCTTCCGCCATGCCAGTACCTTCCATCTGGCAGGCTGCAATGCTCATATGACCGCCGCCTCCCATGCGCTCCATGATGATCTGTACATTTACTTCATCAATGGATCTGGCACTGACATAAATCTTTCCCTGGTAATCCGTCAGCACAAAACTGGCTTTAATTCCTTTGATATTTAATAGCTCATTGGCAGCCTGTGCCCCGATCACGGTAGGACTGGGCAGGTCATCCGCTGTACAAACAGAAATGGCAAAATACTGCCTGTAAATCTCTGCCTGGCTGACTGCATCCGCCTTTGCCTTGTATTCCTGGGCATTTTCTCTGAAAAGCTTACGCACCCGGGTCACATCTGCGCCGTTCCTGCGAAGGAAAGCTGCCGCCTCAAAGGTTCTCACACCTGTTTTGCTCATAAAGTTATTAGTATCGATCATGATACCTGAATACATACAATCCGCTTCCTCCGTGCGGATTTTGATATTGTCATAGGTATATTGCAAAATTTCTGATACCATTTCACAGGAGGAGGAAGCATAGGGTTCCACATAGGAAAGTGTTGCATTTTCAATAGTTTCCGTTCCCTGCCTGTGATGATCCAGGACTACCACACATTTACAGAACCGCAATAGCTCCGGACATTCCGTGATGGAAGGCTTATTGACATCCACCACCACCAGGACTGTATTGCTACCCGCCGCCTCTATGGCCTGTTGGCTGTTTAGGATCATATCCTGATCATATTCCGGATTATTTTTGAAAAGATCCACCAAAGGCTGGATAGAGGTGGTCACATCATTCAACACAATATGGGTTTTCCGTCCCAGGGTCTGTGCAATGCGATAAATACCCACCGCCGCACCAAAGCTGTCCACATCCGGCATCCTGTGTCCCATGACGATGACCTTGTCCTTTGATGTGATGATTTCCCGCAGGGCGTGAGCCTTGACTCTGGCCTTGACTCTTGTATTTTTCTCCACCTGCTGGCTCTTACCGCCATAATAGGTAATGCTCTCCGGCGTCTTGATCACAGCCTGATCTCCGCCTCGTCCCAGAGCCAGGTCAATAGCGTTTCTGGCAAACTCATAATTCTGGGCGTAGGTCAGCCCGTCCAGGCCAATACCAATACTCAGAGTCACAGCCATTTCATTACCGATATTGACTGTCTTAACCTCCTCTAACAGATCAAATCTGGTTTCCTGCAGCCTGGCGATCATTTTCTTTCTCAAGATCACCAGATATTTATCCTTCTCCAGCTTCCTGCAGATACCGTCCAATGCGGAAATGTACTTATTTACTTTTCGGTCGATCAATGCGATCAGAAGGGATCTTCTGACCTCCTCCACGCTTTCCAACGCTTCCTCATAATTATCCAAGTAGATCATACCCACGGAAAGGCTCTGATCGTCCACCTCCTGCAGTGCAATATGCAGAGCAGTCTCATCAAACAGATATACCGCGATCAGATAACCATTATAGCCTTCCGCCTCGATCATGTCGCTGTTCTCCGCCATTTCCTTTAAGGAAATCTTGCGGAACTTTGCCACATATTCATTGCCCTCATACTCCAGCTCGTACTGTGCTTCATCCACACCACTGTCATCCGGCAGTCTGTCCCTTGTGATGGTAGGGAACAGGGCTGTGATGGACTTGTTGTAGCCCTTGGGCTGATGCACCACGCTCTCGAAAGCAAAGTTGGTCCAGATTACCCTGCCACCATCATCCAAAAGTGCATAGGGCAGATCCAGATCCCGCAAAATCTTACGCTGTATCTGTCCATACTCCGTTGCAAAGCTGATCAGCTCATTGATGATCACAGGCTTATTATAAAAATATAAGAACAGCGTCACGCCAAAATAAAATACCGTAAAAAAGGCCAGAACGATCCCCGCACGATAATCCACCAAAAAGATCGCAGCATTTACAGCCAGAAGGAGAAAACCAAGATAAATACTGAATTTCGTAAATGTCCTGATTCTTCCCTTTAATTTAATATGTTTCTTCATAAAGACTTCCTCTCTCAAAGAATTCCGATATTGCCTTTTCCAACTATTATACCAAATATATAGCTCCAATGCCACTGAAACTTTTTGCTCATATCAAAGCGCTCTCGACCTACATTTCTGCAGACAGATTTTCATGCGAGACAAAAAAAGCCCACAGGAATGTACGAGTAAACTTGTGTTGCAAAAAACCGCCCCGGCACTCTTGCCAGGACGGTTTTCTTATCGTTCTTTTCTGAAAATAATGCTCCGTAAGCGTTACAGCTTAGTCGCAAGTATAAGGCATAAGTGCAACGTGACGTGCTCTCTTGATAGCAACGGTCAGTGCTCTCTGATGCTTTGCACAGTTTCCTGTGATTCTGCGGGGAAGGATCTTTCCTCTCTCGGAAACGTATCTCTTGAGCTTATTGGTATCCTTGTAATCGATTACATTATCTTTTCCACAGAAAACGCAAACTTTCTTTCTTCTGCGCATTCCGCCTTTTCTTCTCATTGGAGAATCAGATTTCTCTGCTTTATTAAAAGCCATGTCAGTGCCTCCTATTCTGATAAAATACAGCGTACTGCCAAGCAGTACCTTCTGCTAATTAGTTAAACGGTAATTCTTCATCGATTCCGTCAGGAATATTCATGAACCCGTCACCTGCGCCTGAAGGAGCGGGTGTAGGTCTGTTATAAGTATTCCCTCCATTAAATCCGCCGTCTGCATTACCGGCAGCATTCTTGCTCTCAGCAAACTCAATCTCATCCACCATGACACGGACACTATATACCATCTGTCCATCCTTATTGGTGTAATTATCATTCTGAATACGTCCGCTGGTAACAATCTTGGTTCCCTTATGAAGATATCTCTCCACAAATTCCGCCTGTTTTCCAAATGCTGTACAGTTGAAAAAATCCGCATCAGGCTCGCCCTCACGCTTGAATCTTCTGTCTACAGCGATTGAAAATCTGGCAACTGCTGTCTGGCTCGCACCCTGGGAGTATCTTACTTCAGGATCTCTTGTCAGACGTCCCATAAGAATTACTTTATTCATAGTTTACTTCTCGCTTTCTATTATGCCTCGTTCTGTCTAACGCATAAATATCTGATGACGTTGTCCATGATACGGACACGGCTCTCGATTTCAGCGGGAGCGGTGCTTTCAGCATCGAATCTGATGAAGTAGTAGAAAGCTTCTTTCATGTGCTGAACTTCGTAAGCAAGTCTCTTCTTACCCCAATCGTCCACTTCTGTGATGGTACCGCCAAATCTTTCGATCAGAGCCTTGCATTTGTCAACAACTGCTGCTCTTTCTTCGTCTTCGATTTTTGCGCTAACAACAACGGCTAATTCGTACTTGTTCATGCTTGTTACCTCCTTTTGGTCTCTGGCCCCTGACTGTCCAGGAGCAAGGATTTAGTGTCTCACGAAAGTTTATACTATCACAATTTTTGCTTGATTTCAAGCTTTTTCCTTGATTTCTTTAATATTTTTTTCCAGCAGTTTCCGTGCTATCATAATCTGATGTTCACAGCCCAGGCACTTTAACCTAAAGTCTGCTCCCACACGTAGTACCTCCCATTCTCTGCTGCCGCAGGGATGCTGCTTTTTTAATTTCAGGATATCTCCTACTTTAATTTCCATCTATATTCTCCTCTCCCCAGCACTGTCCACAGAGCCTTCCAAACAAAGGCTTTATCGTACTTTCAATGCTTTTTGCCGTTTCACAGCTTTTCTTTTGCCTCCAAAGGATACATACCCACAAGACATCTTACAAGTTTCCAACCAAAGCATCCTTCCAAACGCCCAGACATTCTCTTAAAAGATTGTTGGGAAGAGTAGGCAGATAGGATGTAGCGGCAAGACCATATACCTTCTGATAACCCTTCTTCTTTGCAATATGAAGCGCCCTGAACACATGGAAGCTATTGGTTACGATCACTCCCTCATCCTGTTCCTTGTCAAGGTATGCACTGCTGAAGCTTAAATTCTCGCTGGTATTTCGGGACTTGTCTTCCTTCAGGATTCTGCTTTCTTTAATACCGTGCTCCACTAAGTATTCCGCCATTCCCTGCGCTTCCGTCATAGGCTCGTTGGCTCCCTGTCCTCCGGACACAATCACCTTGGTATCCGGGTTTTTCTTTAGATAATCGATCGCTATATCCAGCCGTCTTTTCAGCACAATGCTTGGACCATTCTGACGTATCTGCGCCCCCAGGATCAGACAGTAATCTGCTCCATCAGGCGGCACTGCCTTTGCAGCTGCCAGGATCATTCCTACTGTCACCAGTACCGCTGCCACGCCTATCCCTAAGATACTGCCGCCTGCAGCCTTTACCCACACAGGGATCCTGCTCCAAAGCGCCTCCCTTCCCATCAAAAAGCCAATCAGGCAAAGCAACACCCCTCCTGTTCCCCATATGGTAAAGAAAAGGCTTCCATATTCCACAAACAGGGCAATCCAGATACAGTACAAAATACATAGGATTCCACATATTCCAAAGATCCACGCTCCTACCTGCATTCCCTTGCTCCTTTTTCCACGCCGTTCTATATAAATTACCCTCCTGCTCTTTGCCAGAGGGATCAGCTCCTTATCTTTCTTTTTCATAAAGCATCCTCGTATTTCCAGGCCTCGCAAGATGGCAGACAAGGCTGCCTTCCCGGCTGATACCCAAAAAAATTTTCCATTGCTCCCAACTGATGTCCACGAAAATTACGTTTCGAATTACTCCGTAGCAAGCTCCCCCGCAATTCCGCAAACATTTGGGATCTGTTCTTCCCCATGTTTGGCAGGTTCCAGATTCAAAAGCCTCATCATGCAAGCATGAATGGCTTTTTGACCTTTGAACCCTAGCATTACAATGTTACTATAGCAAACTTTCTCCCCCGCCACAAGAAAGAATCTCTTAGCCATTTCTTAAATATTTCTTATGCAAATACACTCGCACATTCTTGTGGGTAAGTGAACAGTAACGTAATGTTG
>ULUL01021911.1_pt1 | contig 21911 bp, 19 predicted proteins | sample 1958481 | NCBI WGS metagenome assembly ULUL01 (sample SAMEA4835759, study PRJEB28245) | human gut metagenome | biome: gut microbiome; material: fecal sample | place: Denmark | collected 2008 | reverse complement strand
TGCTATAGCGATTCTTTTTTATACGGGTACTTTATCGGGGGATTACTATCCCATGATTTATCCCACTAATTTGCTACGTGCTTTTGCGGTAGTTTGCTCATGGAGAATACTAAAAGCAAAGGTATATAATATTTCTGACTTTTAGCAAAGTCATTGTAAAATCCTGTCTTTTTATTATTTTTTTTATTCTGCAAAAGCTGGAGATGGTAATTCTAACTGAAGATCTCCTGAGTTTTTTTTATAATTATTCTTTAGTGATTTTAGTTGCATGGCTGATAAATATAAACCAAAATGATATCGAAGATAGTGTTTTGCTAAACTTTTATTTACTAACATTCTTTGTTTGTAAGGATCGTATAGAATGTAATTCCAAAAATTTGAATTAAGTTGAGGTTCAACTTTCTTTATGCTATCTATCTTTTCGTTTAACTTTCCTAATTGCTCAAGTTCAAATATTAAATTGAAAATAACCTCTTGCCCTATTGGTCTTAAAAAAAACAGATTACCAACATTATCTCTAAAGCCTTGTGGATTATTAATAAAGTCATGGGCATCTTTAAATAGTTTGAAAAAAAGATCCCAATATTTGAATATTTTACTTTTATATTCGTTCAAAACAGCTTCATTACTAGGTCTTACACGAACCAAGTTTGATTGCGCTCCTTCATATGGAGGATAAATACTTTTAGGTATAAATATCTCATTGATATTATAGAGACATATTGTTGTTGTTATTTTATCATTGTCAGTAGGAAACTTAAGTTCTGCGGTCTTATTTTGTGCTACAACATTGTTTTTTGATAATAAGGGATGATCATTTATCAAATATCTCGTTATAATTGCTGATACATCGTCTTCATCTAATAATATACTTTCACCAAGTGAAACAGGCTTTGCATATCTGTTTATAGTCGTGAATAATCGTCTTGTTCTCTCTTTTCCTGCGTCATCAGGATTATGGGCTATAAGAGTAATTGCTATTTGCTCCTTTAATATATCAGGGTTCTCCTTTACTGCTTCTCTTAAACCTTTAACCCTATGTTGTCCATCAAGAACGAACATTATTTCATCACCTCTCAACTTTATGATACCAAATGTTTTTTCTACCTCTTCAATTTGTTCTTCACTGTATCCTTCTAAGTCATGCAATGCTTTTAATCCGATAGGAAGCCACTCTGGGTCTCCACCATAGACCGCAATGGTAAGATTATTGACATATTTATCGGATTGTTGTAATAGATAGTTTTTGATAGGTTGCAGTCTTCTTTCATCAAATAATCGTTGGAGCATTTCATTTACTGCAGCGGAGTTTATCTCATCAACTTCATCTGTGGTCTTAACTCTATATTTAATATCTGTTGATAAATAGGGGAGTTCTTCAACAATATTTTCTACCGACATTATCATCTGATAATATCTCCAATGGGAAAATTGTCCAGTGATTGAAGGAAGGTATAAAGCTTTCATCTTCTATATAATTTTATATTTTGTTTTAGTACAATTGACCTAAAATCATCATTCATGGGTGGAACAATTGAATCTATTAAATCATATTCTTCTTTTTCTCTCTCACTAGTAGAACCATAATCTGTTTCGAAAAAATTGAAATATAAAAAATCTTTCCAAACGAGGGTCATTATTCTTTTTTTTAGATCAGATGGATGAGTTGAATCTTTATATCTGAGATAATTCTGATATCGTCTATATAAATCATTTGTCTCACCTACATATAGAATATATGAATGATAACAAGTAAAAGGCATATTTGGTTTTACAACAAACATATAAATACCTTCTTTACCTCGCATCTTTTCCATGAGTGATAGGTTTGTTTCTGTAAACTTAATCTCAGTCCAATTGTTAAATCTGTTTTTATCTACTTTCTTCTCTTGATTCCATACGTCAATATCAATGCAGACTTTTTGCCATCTGTGGCTTTTTTCTATTAGTATCGATTCGTTTGTTATATCTAAGCTCATAATTACTATTTCTAATAATGTAAAAATAAAATGCGATTGTTTTATTTGGAATTTCTTTCCCAATACTGTTTGACCTTAAATCTTTCGGCTGGTTTAAACTCTTTTATATTTGTAATAGCTTGCCCTTTTTCGATTTTTTCCATACTCTTTGAAATCGCATATGAATATTTACTTGACAGCCCAAGAAATTTCTCAATAATCTTTGTGTTTTTATCCTTAATGTCGAGTAAAAATGCCATTTCACACATTGAAGAAAAATCAAAATCAGATTGGTTATATTCTTCAATTCCTTGTGATAATAATACAATAGAAACACCTTTAGAACGTATCTCTCTTAATATTTTCTCCAAAATCTCTTGATACTTTTTTTCTTTAAATAACACATGTGCTTCATCAATTAAAATAATGTATCGCATTGCTCTAACTCCATTCTCAACTGGAGTATTTTCCATATTCATAAATGTATTGTATATGTAATTTATGATAAGGAATAAAGATGTAAATCGGAGGGAATTCGACAAGTCTCCAGACAAAGACAAATAGAGATTTTTAGATAAAAAATTAGATGAATTTTTGGGATCATCTAAAAATATTGGATAGCGACTTAATTCTCCCATGATTTCAGTCAGTGTATCTCTTTTGTCTCCAATAAGTTCTAATAATATTTCATTGATTTGATTTAAGGTTGGATATGCTCCTCCTTTTTGATTAATAAAAGCATTTTGAGTAGCTTCTCTTAACAATCCTTTCTGTTTTACCCCTAAATTTGAATATTTACAAACAATATCTACGAACTTATCAATTCCCATATTTTTATTAGATTCATTTACGTTATCAATAAATGTAAGCGGATTTATGGGAAATCGTGTATCTGGTACATTAATAAATTCGGTTTTTGTTCTATTAAAAAAGGGAGTCATGTTTTTTATGTCATCATTTTTTAGACCTTTAAAGTCTAGGTATATGAAATTGACATGACCATTTGATTTTTCATGAATTTGAGTCACAAACTCTAAGGCAAATTGTGTTTTACCTGTTCCAGAATTACCAGCTACGGCTACATGGTTATTATTGTATATTTTTGAATCATTAAATCCGATATGGATTGGTTCATTAGATCCAATAATAGTTCCAATTTCCAGTTTTATAAGTTCGGAAAAATATGATTTTTCAATATGCTGCTGATTATTAGGTACACTTCCTAACACAACGTTTAAACCATTTAGTGGTAATGTCCCTTTTTCAATATATTCAATAAGAAAATCAAAGAAAGTATAGTTATAACTCTCTTGAAATATTTTATCTAATGATTCTAAGCCATGATCAATATGTAGTTTTATATACTTAGGAATATTTACATCATCAGTCTTGTATATTCCATAATGTTGACAAATTAAAGCTATGTAGAAATCACGATATTTTTCATCAAAAAGAGTATGGTCTTTATATTCTTTTCCTTTTGAATCATATAAATTGAAATCAGTTGTTTGGAACTTTTTTCCTGTTTGCAAAGAATATCCCAAAGCAATACGGGCTATTACATTTTCTTTTGTTCCATATGGTAATTTTGTTGTTAAACTTTTAACAACTATTTGGTTCTGCTCGGAAGTCTTAATATTAATCTGCATTATATTTTTGATTGTATTTTTCGATGAATTTATCCGATGGAGCTTCTACAAATTCTGAACTATCAGTCGATATATTATCAATTAAATATGCACGACAAATCTTAGGCAAGAGTATTGAATATTCTTTTTCTGTTAATTCCTTATTTATTAGCGGGAATATAACAACCTGTTTTGATACATTTGGATAAAAATATCTTATGATGTTTTCAGCATGTTGTTCGTCGAATTTTTGCATAGGACTATCTATGAAAACAGGAAATTCAATTTCTGATTCATCTACAAGAGAACTCAATAGGGCAGATGCATACATTTGGCGTTCTCCCATTGACAAAGAGCTTTTATCTATAACTTTATCACTTTTACTATAAAGAACAATGTCAATATCATCTCCTGTTGCATTAATATCAACATCAACACGCTGAATAAAGTTTTTCTTATGCATCAAGATACTTAGAGACTGAAGCATTTTGGCTTCTAAAGACTTTTTCTTTTCATCTTTGAATTGAACAATGAAATTTTGAAGCCTCATTATCAGCTGTTTTGTTTTTCTTTCTTTTTGTGAATAAACAGAAGATTCATCTATTTTTCTACGCAAAATTTCTTGTCTTTGTCTATATGCTTTCAGTTCATTAGATTGTTCTCCGATTTTTCGATTTAGAGCTTCAATTTCATTATCATATCTAATAATATTGTTAATTATATTATCTTTCTTTTCTCTCAGGCTAGATATATATTCATCTTCTGCGTTATTTTCCGCGTCTCTTAATTTTCTATTGATTGAATCAAGTTGATTTTTTATATATAAATATTCAGTATTCAACTGTGCAAATTTATCTTTAAAGCTATGTTTTATAGTATTTACAAGTTGAGAAAATTCATTGGCTTGATTCCCTGAGAAATCATGAAGTACACTGAATGACTTTGGTAATTCTACAATATCTGAATAAAAATATTTTTTTATTAATATCTTTATTTGTTCTTCGTAGAAATTTTTAATTTTTACTGTGTTCGGATCAAAACACAAATCAGATTTTGATTTAGCATTTTCGAGATCTGCTTGAATGCGATTTATTTTTTCTGATACATCTTCCTGTTTATACTTTTGTTCAGAAAGTATTTTCTCATTATTAAGCTGTTCTAAAACATTAGCCACTGTTTCACCTGCTAAAGCAAATGGTATAATATCAAATAACTCTTTTAGACTATCTTGTTTTATAATGATGTCTTGGCTAAGTCTAACTTGTACTTCTTTTAACTCATTTAATTCTTCAAGAGACATCTTATCACCTTCACGAATCAGCTTTCGTTGGATTTCTTCTGATTCTTTCTCTAGAGTGTTACGCTTCTCTTTAATATCATCTATTTGAGAGTTGATATCACTCATTGTTATCTGAGTGTTTGTTATATCTGTTTGAAGCTGATTTAATTCTTTTTTCTCTTCTGGTTTGGCAGACCGACGACGATAATCATCTTGTTTTTCTTCAAGACTTGCTTTAAGGTCTTCATATTTTTGTATTCCTAATACTTCGGAATAAGCTTTACTTAATTGCTGTCGTTGCTGTGTTGAGTTTACCTCTGCTAATGAAACAATCTTTTCCGCATCAAAAAAGAAGAATTTAGCAATTTCAATAGGTAAGATAAAATCACGAATAAATATTTCTTCTCCTTGCTGATTGTTCTTCGATAAATCGTCTATTAATTCGTTTTGATAGCCGTCTATAAGGACTTCTACCTTGTCGGAAGCGGAAGTTATAACATTGTATGTTCGTTTAATCGTGATTTCAGAACAAGTTATATCTGGTATTTTAACATCGCAAAATGTAACAGATACAGAGAATTCTTTGTCGCCTTCTTCTCTTGCTTTTCTATTTAAACTTTCAGAAATGTACTTTGTATAATTCCCTTTATCTCTAATTTCCTTCTCATATAAATCATCAACTTTCTCCATTTGTTTGCCATATAGACACCAAACAAGAGACATTAGGAATGTTGTTTTACCAAATCCATTTTTCCCACTAATGACTATTACATTTTTGTCATCAGAAGGTAACAAAGAAATAACATTTCTTCCCTTGTATATCCTAAAGTTATTTAGTTCAATTTCTTTTATATACATTATGCCGGACGATTTAAGTATTTTTCTATAACTCGTTCTATATCATCTTTAAGACCTCTTTTACGATTCAATAACGCCTTATTTCGCTGTAATGTTAATAATTCGTTGATTAATTCATAATCCGATGGTTCGTCTTCGCAAACTGATTTAAGTAAATCAATTTCTCTTTGTATTTTTTCGGCATGTCTTTCCATTTCCATTTCTTTATCATAAATCTTATTGTAAATACTCGATACAGTCTTTGAAAACTTTAAATTATAATATGCTGCATCTCGATGCCAAATAACTTGAATTGCAACTAACTCTTGGTTTGTTATTAGCTCAATATTTGAATTTTCTTTCTGAATAGCACGTTGAGAACTCAGCACTTGCTCTAATAATTTAATTCGATATTCTGGGTCATAAGTACCTAGATTATCTCCATCTTCATTTACTGCATTCTTCATGTTGCGACGTATGGGAAGGCGGTTTTGGGATTTATTACGTTCTTCTACCATACTTTCACGTAATCTCAGAAGAGGCTCTAACCATGTTAGTCCTTTATTTACTAATGATGTTAGCGATTTATCTTCCTTTACAATAGTACAAGTCCAACATCCAAAACGGCTTTGCCCACAAGAACGATGACTCTTGTCAGTGACAATGGTCGGACATTCATAGTCATCGGCACTTGCATCCATATATATCTGGAATAATTCAGAATTATTTGCTCCCCAAGGAGATGTCATCGCATTGATGATATACCAAACTTCTTCTAACAGTAAATCTTTGATTGGAGAATAAACATAAGTATTTGGGTTATGTGGGTGTTTAGTAAGTCTTTTACCCCTTATTTCATGTTTTCTTATAGACTTGGCTCTTGTGGTACTTTCTGAACTTCGAGTTCCAATTAGGATAATTGCTTCTCCATTTTCTGCAACTTGATCTGTCAAAAAACGAGATGTAGGTTTAATTTTCATCTTGTCAGTACACCAACGAAATGCATTATTAGGAACTGGATATCCTCTTCCAATCACATTTACCCAAAATGTATCTTCTAAACGAGGGATAGTAGTTTCTACTCTAATAGGCATATCCATTGATGCGGCTGCTTCCTTAATTTTCTTTAGAACTTCATATACATAGGCTTGTATAACAGGATTCTCGACCAGTGTGTCATTGCAAACAACATGTACCTCTCTTTTGCGCTCTTCTAAAGGAACTTCAGAAATAGCTAGCCAAACGAGTTGCAAAAGAGCAGTAGAGTCTTTTCCTCCACTAAACCCAATTATCCAAGGTCGTAAGTTATCATTTATCAAATATTGGTCTTTAAGTTCTGAAATTATATAGTTGATTTTTTTTGACATATATCAGCCTTATTAAATTACGCTTAAAATAGCATTTAATTTTTTAATATGCAAATATATAAATAAATTGTGACCTGAGCCCTTCAAAATCTACTCTTTCTTGAATATTTGCTTAAAATACCTTTCTAGCCTTTGTTAGTAGCTTTAATACAAGCAGTTTATTATCAGGTGTTTTTCTCTTTTGGAGAATGAGAGTGTTCCTCTATGAAATGGTTGATAAAATGTGATCTTATTTTATATGACTGAAGAAGGACGAATAATTGAGTTTTACGTGGTGACATTTCAGATTTAATAATCATGCTTTCAGTTTCTTATGCTATAGCTTGCGTCCTTTTCTTCTTTCTTTTTGTAGGCTTGTTTGGTATTTGTTCTTTAGAAATGTTTGAGTTAGACAAAAAGTCTGCTGCTGACGTGATAAAAGTGGCTAACGAATGGGCGAAGATATTGCTTTTCTGATTGTTGAATTGAGGGGTAGTAATCTGCTTGGTACTTTTTCTATCTACGTTGAAAGATAGGCTGTCAATCTCCTTGTTGCCGTGATTGCTAGAAAGCACATTTCCTTGGTTGCTATTTTGATTGATTACAATTTTTCTTTCATTGAATTGAATTTCTTGCTCTTGTAGCTTATGTTGCTTAGATATGGTGCAGTTCTTCATAGTATTGTGATAGTGGAATGATTCTTTTTGTTGGCGATTATAGCCGAACAACTTGTCGAATCCTTGTTCTGCTTGCTGAAACAAATTTACTCGATCAAAGCCCCCTTTAATTATTCCGTTCTTGGTGTTCTTACGATTAGTAAGCGGGGATAGCTTTTTCTTGTTGGATTGGTCTTTTCGGTTCACAATCAAATGACAGTGCATATTCAATTTATTGTCTGATCGACTACGGCTAAAATGAATCTTGCCGTAAAACTTTATATCCAAAGCGGATAGTTCTTTATTGAAATTATTGGCATATTCTGGAATAAAGATCTCACGGATGTGGCGTTTCATGGCTTCGGCTCGTTCCTGATTTATGTTACCCATCGCCCGGAGTTCCTTTTCTGATGGGCTGACATGAATAGCATAAAATTTAGCATCCGTCTTTAGGAGTTGCCCGATATTACTATCTATATCTTTAATAACCTTTGATTTATAGATATTGTCCTTTGTTTTCACGAAAAGGCCATCGGTATAGATTCCCTTTTCTATCCGTTCTAAATCTTCATGCTCAATGTAATTAGCGAGTTGTCGGCAACTCCCGGCATTATTATATGTGCCGTTTGATGGCGGGGCAAAGTCTATGTGCATAATCCTATGTATTAATCAGATTATTGATTTCAGCTTTCAGGTTTTCTTTCCTTTCGCTATCCATCACACCGCAAGCAGAAAGTTTCGAATAGAGTTGTATCAGGTGAAGCAACTTTTTATAACCCCGTTGGTGTATTTGGTAGAGAGCATTAATTTGTTTGGATTGGTTGTTTATTAACATCGGCATGATTACAAAACTGCTCACTTAACTTTTTAAGTACGGCAGTTTGTGTGAACATCTCCTAATTTGATATTAGAGAGGTGTTCAAATGCTCTCCCAATTTCTGTTAATGGTGATTTTGTTCCGGCATGGGTTACTACTCTTTGCGATAGGAATAGTCCACTAATCAACTCCATGATTTCAACTAGGTTGGTATTGTCGGTCAAATAGAGTGGTGAAGGTGGAAGGCTGTTTATTCTATTTTGAAATTGGCTGGGGTACTGAATTTTTAGATTCAGCAGTTCCATTTCTGCGGTAATAGTAGCCTGTACCTTTTGTATGAACAGTTTTTTAAGCGCATTTTTCCCCCTGCCCGTAAAGAGGTATTGTTTCAAGTAAAGCTATCTCGATACGGGTAGCTGCAAGAGTTCGATAAGTAGTTGAATAATCATTTCCATTACTTATAGTTCTAATCTGTTCAACAAATTCGCCATAGGCTTTTTGCATTTCATTATTAGTTACTTCTTGTGATGTTTCAGAGAATAGTCCGAACATCCTCATGTTTAACAATACATTCATAAGCATAATTTTAATGGTAAGTATTATATAGAAAGACTTAACGTCTGATTTCATGTTTTTATATTACCAATAAATATCCATTATGCCAGAAAATACTAAAATCAATCTACGAATATGAATCTAAGCTAAATGAGCTTCTTTCTTTAGAAAAGAATGAAGTGATTTGATAGAACTAAACACATATCCTTGATTTTCCTTTTCTAATTTCTTCATTTTTGAGAGTGAAGCTATCCATGCAGCAGATAAGCATTGTATTCCAACTTTACTACAAGCGGTAATATCAGAAAATTCATCTCCAACATATACCATTTCTGCTGGTTGGATATTATATTTTGACATTAGTTTCACCATTGATTCCGCTTTTGTGTTTCTATCTGGCGATCCGATTGAAATACTGTCAAAAAGAGCTTCCATTTCAAAATGGCGAAGCGTAATATCACAACTCCTTTGACCTTTACCTGTTATTAAAGATACAATAATTGAGTTCTCCTTCAACTCTGTTATCAATTCCCTTATCCCAACAAATGGTTGAATGTAGACTGTGTGCATTTCTTTGTATATCACATAAAAATCAATCAGAGCTTTTTCCCAATCTTCTGAAACGACCTCTTTAATCATTCCCTCTTCATTAAGTCCGAATGTTTTCACAATATCATCTTCTGACAACATTTTTGATGCATAGGGAGATACTGCCTGCTTAAAGGCTTCGATACACATTGGGATTGTATCGGCAATTGTACCATCTAAATCAAAAGCGATCAATTTTATCATAGTTTCTTTGTTTGATTGATTTGACGTATCACTTTACATGGATTTCCAACAGCTAAACTATTTGCCGGAATATCTTTTGTAACAACACTACCTGCTCCAATTACACTACCGTACCCAATTGTTATTCCGGGAAGGATTATTACACCTCCACCAATCCAGCATCCATCCTCAATTGTAATAGGCAAAGCGTAAGTGCGGCGAACTCGTTTTATTCCATCTTCTGTTTCAACAGGCGCTAGCCGTTCATCTAAATCAATAGGGTGAGTTGCTGTATAAAGCTGAACATTAGGGGCAATAAGAACATTACTTTCGATAGTGATTTTATTACAATCCACAAAGGTACAACCGGTATTTACAGTAACATTATCCCCTATATGTATATTGCAGCCATAATCACAAATAAATGGACTGGCAACCGAAACTTTCATTCCGATACTACCTAGCATCTTTTTTAGCAAGCTGTGTTTTTCTTCTTTATCCTCATAAGGTAATGAATTATATTTCATCAATAACTTATGTGTTCGGGTCTTTAAATCCAAGAAAACTTGGTTATGACAATCATACCATTCACCAGCCAGACATTTTTCCATTTCTGTTTTCATAATTGTTACGTTTATAAGATTGAAACTATTTCGGTTATATCTTTTTTGTTTCTTGCTGAATAACGTTGTTTTGATGGTTCTAAAAAGTTCATAAGTAATCTAATTTTGATTTGTGGCAAAGTTATACCTATTTTATTTCAAATATAGGTATATGTTTTCGTTATATTGGTATAATTCTGCTTTATGTGTTATATTTGGAGTATGAAAAAAGAAAATTTGCATCAACCATTTGAGATCAGCTTTAACGAGCATAATGAATCGTTATTGACTGAGCATGAGCATACTTTCTTTGAACTGGTCTATATTTTAACAGGAACAGGTATTCAATGGATTAACAATAATATGTTTCCATACCATGATGGACACTTGTTCTTGATAACTCCAAATGATTCTCATTCCTTTGAGATTCATACAACTACAAAATTCATTAACATCAAGTTTAATGACATCTATATACATTCAGCCATATTTGGTTCAGAGAATATCCAGAGATTAGAATTTATTTTGCAACATGCAAATCATCAACCGGGTTGCATCCTTAGAAATAAGGTGGATAAGTTATTAGTGAAACCAATGATTGAAGCAATTATTCGGGAATATGTAAATAGGAATCTGTATAGTAAAGAGATTATCACGCAGTTGATAAATACTATAATTATTGTTGTGGCAAGAAATATAGCTATGTTTTTACCTCAACAAGTCGATGAATGTTCAGATGATAAGTCTCTCGATATTCTTCAATATATCCAAGCAAATATCTATCAAACAGGTAAAATTAGAGCAAAAGAAATCAGTCAGCATTTTGGTATATCTGAAAGTTACTTGGGACGTTATATAAAAAAGCACACCAACGAAACAATGCAGCAATACATATTAAGCTATAAACTAAAATTGGTCGAAAGCAGATTGTTACATAGTCAAATGAGAATAAGTGAGATTGCCGAAGAACTAGGATTTACCGATGAAAGCCATTTGAGTAAATTCTTTAAGAAATACAAGGGATGTAGTCCTTCAAGTTTCAGAAAAAGTAATAATATGCTTGAAACAGATGTTTCTTGCTATCTGCCAAAAAAAGAAATCCCTGATAATGTTTGATTATCAGGGATTTTCTTAAATTACTCTTTTGATTTTCAGTGATCCAGCTGGGGCTCGAACCCAGGACCCCAACATTAAAAGTGTTGTGCTCTACCTGCTGAGCTACTGAATCAATCCTTATTTGCGAATCAGTTATTTCCTGATTGCGGGTGCAAAGGTAGTTACTTTTATTTAATCTGCAAGTGTTTCGTAGAAAAAAGTTCCAATTATTTTTCCTCTTTGTCGCTTGTTTCTTGATTATCAGTAGTTTCTGCTTCATCATATTTTATTCTTTCTTTGTTGATAATAAAGCGTTGATAGTAGGAAAGCATCAAAGTGGTCAGAGGCAAGGCAATGATCATGCCCAGCATTCCCATTAATGAACCCCAGATAGAAAGGGATAAAAGGATGATGGCGGGATTCAGTCCCGTAATCTTTCCCATGATTTTGGGGACGAGGAAAGTATCCTGTATAATTTGGACGATGGCGAAGACTGCCAGTGCGCATGCTATAATAATCCAGAAATTCTCTCCCGTATCGGCAGCTTTAAGGATCGCCAATAAGACCGTAGGGAGGAAACCGATGATTTGCAGGTAAGGAACCATATTAAGCGCTCCAATGAAAAGCCCTAGAGCGATAGCCATCGGAAAATCGATAATAAGGAAGCCTATACTGAACAGAATCCCCACACAAAAGGCAACCAGTGCCTGACCACGGAAATACCGATTCATGCCGTCCTGCACATCATGTACGAGGTTGGATGCGAAGGTACGATACTTGTTGGGCAGCAGATGCAGCCATCCTTCGGCTATGACTTCATAATCCAGCAATATAAAGATTACATATAATAATATGATAAAGGAGGCGAGAATGCTGAACAGGATATTGAGCGACTCCGCAAGCAGGGCCCACACTCTGGGCACCGTATCTTTGATGGCTGCAAGAATATTCTCTTCGCTTAATATACGGTTGAGCGCCTGAAGATCAATATTCTCATGAATGAATTCGGAAAGATTCTTGGGTACATTATTCCCGGCTCCATTGGTGAGGTAGGTTACCAGTAAGTCATTCATCCTGCCTATTTCCGAAACCATGGGAGGCACCAACAGATAGAATAAGGATACTCCGACAAGAGTAATCAGAAACAGGGCACAGAAGATAGAAACAATACGGCTCTTTAACCGTAGCTTATACTGGAAAAACTTGACTAACGGATAAACCATGTAGGCGATCAGCCAGGCTATAAAGAAAGGTAATAACACTCCGCTGAGCCGTTCCACAAGCATTAGTATCCCTACCACCAGTACACATCCGATGGAACCACGTATAAAACTGTCGAATGTTATCTTTTTTCTTTCCATATCTATTTTAATATAGAGTTTATATCTTCTGTCCGTCCTCTCCCCGTGCACGGAGGTAGCATTCCCTGCAAAGCGGCTCGTATTCGGCTGTCTCTCCTAAAAGTACCTGCTTGTCATTCTTGACGGTACGATGAGAGAAAGATGCCAGATCACCGCACTTCACGCAGATAGCATGAACCTTGGAGACCTCGTCGGCAATGGCACATAATTGAGGCATCGGTCCGAAGGGATTCCCTTTGAAGTCCATATCCAATCCGGCGATGATGACACGGATGCCGTTATTGGCAAGCTGTCTGCATACGTCAATCAGTCCGTCATCAAAGAACTGTGCTTCGTCGATGCCTACTACATCTATTTCAGAAGTGAACAACAGGATACTAGCCGATGAATCGATAGGGGTGGACGCGATGGAATGACTGTCGTGTGATACCACGTCTTCTTCCGAATAACGGGTGTCGATGGCCGGTTTGAATATCTCTACACGCTGGCGTGCGAACTTGGCTCTCTTCATCCTACGAATCAATTCCTCCGTCTTTCCGGAGAACATTGAACCGCAGATTACCTCTATTCTACCTCTTCTTCTGGTCTCTTGTATGTGGTCTTCTGAAAATAATACCATGTGATTTTTGTGCTTTCTTGATTAAATAAATAAGTGGACAAAGGTAAACAATTCGATGTACAAGAACTGTTAAATTATCCATTATTTTAAGTTATTGCATAAATTATTCCTACATTCGCACCATAATAACAATGGATGGAAATGAAACAGAAGCTATTAACAGATATTGAGCTGGATGTTCATGAGCTGAAGCTACTCATGAATACGTTTTCTAAAGAGCCGACTCAGACTTTGTCTGAACTGTTGAAGCGGAGCATCCTACGTATGCAGGAGCGTTTGGAACAGTTGTCGGAAGAGATAAGTGCTGTGCCGGTGGAAGCCTCGTCTTCTCCTGTAGCGGAAGCGGAAATAGAAGCCCCCATTGTTGAAGAACAAGCCCCTGTAATAGAGGAAATCGAATATCCGGTGATAGAAGAACCGGTTGTGGAAGAGAATGAAGCGACGACGCCGGGAGAAGATGAACCTGTGATAGTACAGGAACTGCAGACTGCTGTGGAAGAAACAGTAATGGAGGAACCTGTTGTCGAAGACGAAATGGAAGAGAAAGAAGCGGAAGATGAGTCGGAAGACGACGAATCGCTTCTGATAGAGGAGCCGAAAGCTGCCGTATTGGGCGAAAGCATAAAGATGGCTGCCGGATTACGTCATTCCATCAGCCTGAATGATTCTTTCCGTTTCTCACGTGAGATATTCGGCGGAGACCCCGAACTGATGAATCGTGTTATCGAGCAGATATCAGTCATGAGTTCTTATAAGACTGCCGTGGCATTTCTTGCCTCGAAAGTCAGCGTAAACGAAGAGAATGAGGCGATGGCCGACTTTCTGGAGTTGCTAAAAAAGTATTTTAATCAATCAGCATAAAAGTTTATGGGAAAGTTATATGTAGTACCTACGCCGGTAGGAAATCTGGAGGACATGACCTTTCGGGCAATCAAGGTGCTGAAAGAGGTCGATCTGATTTTGGCAGAGGACACACGTACTTCCGGTATTTTGCTGAAGCACTTTGAAATAAAAAATGCAATGCAATCTCACCACAAATTTAATGAACATAAAACGGTGGAAAGTGTTGTTAATAGAATAAAGGCAGGTGAAACTGTGGCATTGATTTCGGATGCCGGAACACCCGGGATTTCCGATCCGGGATTTTTGGTAGTCCGCGAATGTGTGCGCAACGGTATCGAAGTGCAATGTTTGCCGGGAGCGACAGCTTTTGTTCCGGCATTGGTAGCATCGGGACTGCCGAATGAAAAGTTCTGTTTCGAAGGGTTCCTCCCTCAGAAGAAAGGACGACAGACACGACTGAAGGCATTGGCAGAAGAACATCGTACTATGGTGTTTTATGAATCGCCTCACCGCTTGTTGAAAACGTTGACACAGTTTGCCGAATATTTCGGCACTGAACGTCAGGCAACCGTGTCTCGCGAAATATCCAAACTCCACGAAGAAACTGTTCGGGGAAGTTTGGCGGAATTGATAGAACACTTTACCGCTACCGAGCCCCGGGGCGAGATTGTGATAGTATTAGCAGGAATAGACGATTAAAATAACTTCATTTAAAAACGTAAAACGTAAACGTATGAAAAAGTTAGCAGTTTTATTTATGTGCGCAGCCATGTTGGCTTCGTGTGACTTTAAAGGTGGAAGCAAAGACCTTAAGGCTGAAAATGACTCTCTTTTAATGGAATTGACACAGCGTAACGCTGAATTGGATGATATGATGGGAACTTTCAATGAAGTGCAGGAAGGATTCCGTAAGATCAATGCTGCCGAAAGCCGTGTGGACTTGCAACGTGGTACTATTACCGAAAATTCAGCCAGTGCCAAGCAACAGATTGCTTCTGACATTGAATTCATCTCCAAGCAAATGGAAGAAAACAAAGCTCAGATTGCAAAACTGGAAGCTCAGCTGAAAAACAGCAAGTACAACTCTACTCAGATGAAGAAAGCTGTAGAAGCTCTGACTGCTGAATTGAAAGCTAAACAACAACGTATCGAAGAACTTCAGACTGAACTGGCATCTAAGAACATTCGTATCCAGGAACTGGATGCAGCTGTCAGCGACCTGTCTGCTGCCAAAGAATCTTTGGCTGCCGAGAACGAAGCGAAAGCTAAAACCGTTGCCGAACAGGATAAGAGTCTGAATGCCGCATGGTTCGTATTCGGAACAAAATCAGAGTTGAAAGCCCAGAAGATTCTTCAGAGCGGTGACGTGCTGAAGAGCGCTGATTTCAACAAGGATTATTTTACTCAGATCGATATCCGTACAACAAAAGAAATCAAGTTGTACTCCAAACGTGCTGAGTTGTTGACTACTCATCCGACAGGTTCTTATGAACTGGTGAAAGATGACAAAGGTCAGCTGACTTTGAAAATTACTAATCCTGCCGAATTCTGGAGCGTATCCAGATACTTGGTTATTCAGGTAAAATAAGGTAGACATACCTGGTTAGAATTGCCAATGTGCTGATTCCTGAATTCAAGAAATTAGCACATTGGCTTTTTTATTTCTCATATTATATATATCACGGAGCCAATGAAATATAAAAATCTCTTTTTTGACCTGGATGACACCATCTGGGCTTTCTCACGAAATGCACGCGACACCTTTGAAGAAGTATATCAGAAATATTCATTTGACCGCTATTTTGACTCGTTCGATCATTATTACACACTGTATCAACGACGCAATACCGAACTCTGGCTTGAATATGGAGAGGGAAAGGTGACGAAGGAGGAACTGAACCGCCAGCGTTTCTTTTATCCCTTACAGGCAGTAGGAGTGGAGGATGAGGCTTTGGCTGAGCGTTTCTCGGAAGATTTCTTTGCCATTATTCCTACCAAAAGCGGTCTGATGCCCCATGCCAAAGAAGTGTTGGAGTATCTTGCGCCGCAATATAATTTGTATATCCTTTCCAATGGTTTCCGGGAGCTGCAGTCGCGTAAGATGCGTTCGGCAGGAGTAGATCGTTATTTTAAGAAGATCATTCTTTCGGAGGACCTTGGCGTATTAAAGCCTTGGCCCGAAATCTTTCATTTTGCTTTATCTGCCACCCAGTCCGAGTTACGCGAATCGTTAATGATCGGTGACAGTTGGGAAGCCGATATTACCGGAGCGCATGGGGTAGGGATGCATCAGGCTTTCTATGATGTGACGGAACGAACCGCTTTTCCTTTTCAGCCTACCTATCATATCCATTCACTGAAAGAATTAATGAATTTATTGTAGGTTTTATGGATTAAGTCGTATTTTTGTTGCATCTAATAAATGTATAAAATACGATAACATCATGGATAGTACGCTTCTGCCATTTGCCTTACTTTGTTTTACTTCGTTCTTTACGCTGACCAATCCTTTGGGGACAATGCCGGTCTTTCTGACCATGACACACGGAATGACAGATAAGGAGCGACAGACTATTGTGCGCCGTGCCACCATCGTGTCGTTTATAACGTTGATGGTGTTTGTCTTTGCCGGGCAGTTCCTTTTCAAATTCTTCGGTATCTCTACCAATGGTTTCCGTATTGCCGGTGGAGTAATTATCTTTAAGATTGGTTTTGATATGCTTCAGGCACGGTATACTCCGATGAAACTTAAAGACGAAGAGATTAAAACCTATGCCGATGACATCTCCATTACTCCTCTTGGAATTCCGATGTTGTGTGGTCCCGGGGCTATCGCTAACGCCATCGTTTTGATGCAGGACTCTCATACTTACGCCATGAAAGGTATATTGATCGGAACAATCGCTTTGATTTATCTGTTGACGTTCTTCATTCTCCGTGCTTCCACCCGACTGGTGAAAGTACTGGGAGAGACCGGAAATAATGTGATGATGCGTTTGATGGGATTGATTCTGATGGTGATTGCAGTGGAATGCTTTGTGAGTGGAGCGAAGCCGATATTGGCGGATATTGTGAGAGAAGGGCTGAGCGGTATCTGCAAGTAGAAGTCTGTATTGTGGGGAGGAACGGATAAGATTACACTCATGTGTAAATTCGGAAATGGAAAATAAAAAGCGAGCCCGTTTAACTGCTTAAAGTTAAACGGGCTCGTTATTAAAATGGTTTCAGTGTATTAGTAGCCTTCGTTTTGTTTCAGCTTACCGTTAGATACATTGATCTCGGAAACCGGAATAGGCATTACGGTACGATAGTCGTCATAGTTGATCGGACCGGCCGGAACCTGGGCATTCGTTACTGCCTTTTTGTTTCTCCATGTATCCCAGGCGTTATGACCTTCACCATAAAGTTCCAGTCTGCGTTCTGTCAGAATATCATCGATAGTAACAGAAGCAACGTCTTCATAGCCGGCTATTCTTTGCTTACGCAAGTCATTGATATAGCTGGCAGGATCAGCACCACCTGCTTTTAATGCAGCTTCTGCGGCGATCAGATATACTTCGGACAGGCGGATTACTTTCGGATTATTTACATATATTTCTCCGTCGCGTCCCGGATACTTCTGGATATACCAGCCTTCGTTATCTCCACCGTCGCTTTCTTCAGCAATCAGAGTACTGCGAACATCTTCCGGACGTTCTTGAAGGAAAGTTTTGAATCCCTCGGTGATACCGGCTTCAGCATAACCTTCGGCATGTGTGTAGAATCCGAGAGAGTTACGTTGTGCATTGTAGAGTGAGGTAATCAGGAACTCGAAAATGCTTTCACTGCTTCCAACTTTGGTCCATACTGTTTCGTATTCATCTCTGGTGTACAGCTTGTATGGAGATTTTTCGATTACATATTTGGCGTCCTCAAGTGCTTTACTGTTCTCATTCATGTAGAGATATGCACGGGCTCTCAGTGCACGGGCTCCCCAATAGTCGATATGACCGGCAGTTACTACCTTGCTGGTTTCTGGGAGATTATCCAATGCAGTCTTCAAGTCATCCAGTATGGTTTCGTAAGTTTTCGCAATAGTAGCTCTTTCTGCTGTATATCCGGATTCGAAAACTTCTGTAGACAATACGATACCCGGATCGCTGGCCTGTGCATTACAAGGAAGTTTAGCGAACAAGCGGGCCAAGTCAAAGTGGAAAAGTGCCCGCAAAGCATACAATTCGCCTACCTGAACATCAACTTCAGCTCCTTCCAGACCGGATTTCTTAACTCCCTCCAAAACTTTGTTTATTCTTGCCAGAGAAAGATAAAAGCGTTTGTAGAAATAGTATGAATCAGAACTGTTCTTAGTAGCCTGGTAGGCATATACATCAACTGTTTGCTTATTGCTACCGATGGCTTTGAAGTCGCTGCCTCTTTGGTCGGCGTACAAGAAGAAATCACCTGCGTAGCTGCCACGTGGATTAGTTCCCGCGTCTATAGAAGAAGTCTGAGACTCATAAACACCGTTAACTGCAAACTGTAAATCTTCAAGAGTCTTAATAGCACCTTCTGAAGGCCATTCACTGGAAGGCACTTTGTCGAAAGTATCGCATGAGGATACTGCCAACGTCAGTAATAGAATGGGTAAATATATTTTTTTCATTATTCAGTCTGTTTATAGATTATAATTTGATATTAATGCCGAATACACAGCTTCTCAATGCCGGTGTATCTGCCTGACGATAACCATTGATCGCTACATCCGGGTCAATGTTTTTAGTCTTCGACCACAACATAGCTAGATTGTTTGCTCTGAAGTAGATGCGGAAGTTGGAAATGTGCTTCTTCAATACCGGCAGAGTATATCCTACTGTCATTTCTCTCAGACGAATATTGTCAGTCGATTTGATTGTGCGGCTTGAGAATCTGTCCCAACGATAAGGGTTAGCGTAGATAGGCATCGGGTTGTCTACTTTATCACCCGGATTTTTCCAGTAGTTTCCGGCTACATCTTCTGACAGGTTCATGGAACCGATTCTTACGCCATCATGATGAGAGAAATATCCCGGATAATCGAACATGTCACCACCAAACTGATAAGTGATCAGGAATGACAGGTCAAAGTCTTTGTATGTGAAAGTGTTGCTGAATCCACCGATAACATCAGGCAATGCTTTTCCTACAATTCCCTTACCTGCTTCGGAGTAGTCATTTACCACTCCCTTTGAGTGATCTTCAGGATCTAACCAGAATTCTCCCAAACCTGTTTCAGGATTTACACCTTTCCATTCGGGCAGATAGAATGTATACATTGACTCTCCCTCACGGTGCAGATACATTTCTCCGTCTCCATACTGGATATCTTTTCCTTCAGGAAGTTTGTCTACCAATGCACGTTGGTAAGTCAGGTTGAAGTTTGAAGTCCATGTAAAGTTCTTGTTGCTGATATTTTTAGAATTGAGTTCCAATTCGAAACCGTCGTTCTTCAATGCACCCAGATTTTCCCAACGGGAGTCAAAGCCGGTGATTAATGAAGTAGGTACTTCGAACAGCAAATCCGTAGTCTTCTTATTGTAATATTCCAGAGACAGATTTACGCGGTCGTACATATTCCATTCAATTCCCATATTGAAGTTCTTGGATTTTTCCCAGCTTAATTTGTCGTTTGCCATTCTTGACCAGTAAATAGCAGGAGCACTTCCGTATCCGGAACCTGTATACAGGTCCATGTAACCATAGTAATCTGAGGGCAAGTTACCGTTTGTACCATAAGATGCTTTGATCTTGAAGTCGGTAAATAACGGCATATCTTGCATAAATCCTTCTTTACTCATTCTCCATGCACCGGATACAGACCAGAAACTAGCCCAACGATTGTCTTCACTCAAACGTGACGAACCATCACGACGGAAACTGGCAGAAAGATAATACTTGTTATCATAGTTATAATTGCCACTTGCGAAATATGACATCATGCCGGCTCCCAAGGTTGAACTTGCAGCCTGGTCCGGTTGTCCGTTGGCCAATTCGGGATAGTGGCTTGAATAACGTTTGGCAACAGTTACAATCTGCAGCAGGTCTCTGTTTTCAACTTCGAAACCGGCCATCAAGTTCAGATTGTGCATATCTTTAAAAGTATCCGTGTAGTTTAATGTAGAAGAGCTGGTAGCTACGCGGCTTTCGAAGGTATAACGAGAACCCATTCCGCTGACGGAACCACCGTTAACACTGTTGCGATCCCAATATTCAAAGTGCTTGTTGTCTACATAGTCATAACCAAAGATAGAGTTAAGTGATAACTTATCACAGAATTTGATTGTTACATCTGCATTGGTCATGCTACGGAACATTTTGGTCTGAATCCACTCCAGAGCTGTATCGCTGTCTTTACCACCTAGCATCAGATGCGGGTTGGTAACTTTACCCCATGCTGCATTTTTATTATATGAACCATCTTCATTCTTTACCGGAGCAGTCGGGTCCATTGCGAATAAAATACCTATCGGAGAAGAAGTACCCATTCCTTGAGCCTGGTCTCCCTGATCGCGGAAACCATCTTGCGATGTAGCGGCTATCATTTGCTTGAGAGCTACGTTCAGCCAGTTATTTACTTTGTGATTAACGTTCAGACGACCGGAGATACGTTCGAAGTCACTACCAAGAACGATACCCTCGCTCTTATTGTAGCCAACTCCGGCATAGAACTGAGTCTTTGACGAACCGCCGTTGATAGATACCTGGTGATCTTGAGTGAAAGCAGTACGATAGATTTCTTTCTTCCAGTTCGTATTTACTTTACCGGATGGGTCATGGATAAAGTCAGCAACAGTAGCCGGTGAGTCGAGCAGAGGAATGAACATATCACCTCCGTTATCTATGTTGTTCAATGCTGCTTGTTTGCTATCTGTTATTCCGTAAGTAACCAGACAGTTGGCTAATGATTCGCGAGTGTAGTCAATCAAGTCGGCTGATCCCATCATATTGAAAGCATTTACAGCCATCTTGTTCCAGCCTACTTCACCTGAATAGCTGACATTCGTTTTTCCTTCTTTACCTTTCTTTGTGGTAATGATGATAACACCGTTTGCGGCACGTGAACCGTACAATGAAGCAGCAGCGGCATCTTTCAGAACAGTCATGCTCTCAATGTCTTCAGGATTCAGTGTACTCAATACGCTTTGAGTCTTACCGTAGTAGTTCATGTCGTCATCAGCTTTTGTTACAACACCGTCAATAACATACAACGGGCTTTTAGAAGCACTGATAGAACCGACACCGCGAATGTTGATTTCGGCCATAGATCCTGGGTCACCAGTTGCTGAGGCTGTGCGCACACCTGCCATTTTACCGGACAATGCCTTGTCAAAAGATTCTTTGGAACCGGAAACGATTTTATCTGCCTTAATGACAGCAGCTGATCCTGTGAATGAAGACTTCTTCGCAGTACCATAAGCCACAACAATAACCTCATCAAGATTTTGTGCATCTGATTTCAGTGTAACTTTCACCATTGGCTTGATTGCCACTTCTTGTGTTTGCATACCAATATACGAAATCTGCAAAGT